>Ga0102953_1001793_pt1 | contig 13360 bp, 11 predicted proteins | sample SalPon2A_C_D2_MG_FD_78509 | JGI IMG/M metagenome (GOLD analysis project Ga0102953, IMG submission 78509) | Soil microbial communities from South San Francisco under conditions of wetland restoration - Salt Pond MetaG R2A_C_D2_MG | ecosystem: Environmental > Terrestrial > Soil > Wetlands | place... | reverse complement strand
GGCGTCCGCCACGACCACATCGCCGGGGACCACCCGCACGCCGGCCAGGTCGACGGGCACGTCGCTCGCGGCATCGGATGCGCCGCGGCTCGCGCCTGCGGCGCTTGCCCGCCGCGGGAAGGCGCCGCGCGCCCGCACGCCCAGGTCGCCGGCGCCGAGCGCCGCCAGGTCCCGGACGTAGCCGTCCACCACGGCCCCGACCGCGCCGCGGGCGGCCGCCGCGGCGGCCAGGGTGTCCCCGAGCAGGGCGGCCTCGAGCCCGCGTGCCGCCACCACCAGGACGTCGCCGCGGCCGAGCTCCCGGACGGCCCGGCGCACCGCGTCGAGGCCTCCGTCCCAGGCGGCTACGGTGCGGGCGCGTCCCGCGAAGTCGGGTCCCGCGCGCACGCCCCACACCGGCCGGACCGCCTCGGCGACGCCCCGGTCGCACAGCAGGGCGCACAGGCCGCCGCCTTCCAACGCCGCACGCAGCGGGCCGAGGTCGACGCTCACGGTGCGGGCTCGGTGCCGCCGGCGGCCGCCAGCCGGCGCCACAGCTCCACCCACGCCGTCAGACCGGCCCGGAAGCGTTCGGGCCGGTAGAACTCGTTCGGCGCATGGATGTCCTCGTCGGCCGTGCTGAAGGAGTAGAAGACGGTGTCCACCCCCAGCGCCTCTCGGAAGGTGGCGGTGATGGGCACGGTGCCGCCGATGCCCACGATCTCGGGGGGTGTGCCGAAGACCGCCTCGAGCGTCTCGGCCGCCGCCCGCACCGCCGGGCTGTCCGAGCTGACGCGATAGGCCACGGCGCCGTGCGCCGCCTCCTCGAACGCCAGCGTCACGCCCGCCGGGCAACGGCTTTCGAGATGCCGGCGGACCTTCGCCACGATGTCCGCGGGGTCCTGCGCCTGCACCAGCCGGCAGGTGATCTTCACGTGCGCTTCGCTCGGCAGCACCGTCTTGCTGCCGGGGCCCTGGTACCCGCCGTACAGCCCGTTGACCTCGAGCGTGGGGCGCGTCCAGCGCCGCGCCAGCGTGCCGAAGCCCGGCTCGCCGAAGGCCGCCGGCGCTCCCACCGACGCCAGGTAGGCCGCCTCGTCGAAGGGCAGCCGGGCGGCCGCCGCGGCGAGCGCCGGGTCCGCCTCCTCGACGTCGTCGTAGAAGCCTGCCACCGCGACGCGCCCGCCGTCGTGCAACGAGGCCACCAGCTCGGCGGCCGCGTGCAGCGGGTTGGCGACGGCGCCGCCGTGCCGCCCGGAGTGGAGGTCCTTGGCAGGACCGCGCACGGTGAGCTCCAGTCCCGCCAGCCCCCGCGCCCCCAGCGTGATGCTGGGCGCCTCCGGGCGCCACATGCCGCCGTCGGCGGACAGCGCCAGGTCGCAGGCGAGCGCGGACAGATGCTCGCGCACCAGGCCGGCGAGGTGCGGGCTGCCGATCTCCTCCTCGGCCTCGAACAGGAAGCGGAGGTTGACCGGCGGGGCGGCGCCCGCAGCGAAGAACGCTTCGGCCGCCAGGATGGGGAGGAGCATCGATGCCTTGTCGTCGCTGACGCCCCGCCCGTAGAGGCGCCCGTCACGTTCGGTGAGCGTGAACGGGGGAGACAGCCAGGCGTCGAGCGGATCCGGGGGCTGCACGTCCATGTGGCCGTAGACCAGCACCGTCGGCGCGCCGGGGGCGCCGTCGAAGCGGCCGAACACGGCAGGGTGCCGTGGCGTCTCCCAGACCTCCACCTCGATGGCGCCGCGGCCGGCGCGCGCCAGCCGCGCCTCCACCCAGGCCGCCGCACGCCGCACGTCGCCGGCATGCTCGGGATCGGTGCTGACCGAGGGGATGGCGACGAAGGCGGCGAGCTCGTCGAAGTAGCGGCGCTCGCCGTCCGCCAGGACCTCCAGGACCGGGTCCATGTCACTTGCCTCCGTCCACGGCGAGCGTCTGGCCGGTGATCCAGCCGGCCTGCTCGCTGGCGAAGAACAGGACCGCGTCGACGATGTCCTGGGGCGTGCCCAGGCGCCTCAGGGCGATGCCCTCCAGCAGGGCGCGTTGACCCTCCTCGCCGTAGGACAGCCACTGCTTCTCGGTGGTGGGGTTGGAGCGCACGAAGCCGGGAGCCACGCTGTTGACGGTGATGTTCCAGGGCCCCAGCTCGTGGGCCAGCTGCCGGGTGAGGCCGATCTGGCCGGCCTTGGCGGCGGCGTACGCCTGGATGCCGGTAAGGCTGATGCCCAGGCCGGCGCCGCTGGAGATGCTGACGATGCGGCCGTAGCGGGCCGCCTTCATGCTGGGCGCCACCGCCTGGCAGGCGTAGAAGGCGCCGTCGAGGTTGGCGGCGACGATGGCGCGCCAGTCCGCCTCGCCCACCTCTTCCAGGGGCCGGCCAACCTGGCCGCGGACGCCGCCGGCATCGTTGATCAGCACGTCGATACGGCCGTGCTCGGCGGCAACGGCCGCCGCCGCGGCGTGCACCGCGGCGCGGTCCCCCACGTCGAGCGGCCGCGCCTGCAGCGGAGTGCCGGCCCGGCGGGCCAGCTCCGCGGTCTCCCGTAGCTCCTGCTCGGCGATGTCCAGCGCGACCACGCTGGCGCCGAGCTCCGCGAACCCCAGCGCGATGGCGCGGCCGAAGCCGTGCGCCGCCCCCGTCACCAGCACGGTGCGGCCGTCAAAGCGGATGTGCATGCCTCGCTCCCTCCTCGCCCGGCTCGGCCAGCGACGCCAGGTTGTCCCAGGCCAGCGGCCGCTGCCGGCTCTCCACCTCGTGCATGCGGGCCACCATCCGCCGCAGCGCCGGCACGGCGACGCCGCGTCTGTGCGCGACGGCGAGGACCGGGCCGAACTGGGCGTCGGTCTCGGTCTGGCGTCCGTGCACGGCGATGTCGCGCCATACGCCGCTGTGGGTCTTGGCCGAGCGGTGGTTGAAGTCCGCCATGGCCACGAACGAGGCGGCGACGGCGGCGTCGGTACCGCCCGGCAGGAACGCGGCCGGGTCGTAGCCGTTGAAGCCCATGGGCGTGACGCCTTCCGCCGCCGCCACGCGCATGACCTCGCGGGCGAGCTCCGTCATGACGCCGCGGACGTCGTCCGCCTCGAGCGTCTCCACGATGCTGGCGTCGGTCAGGGCTCCGGCGAAGAGCAGGGCGCCGTAGCCCATCTTCCCCCACAGATAGCCCCAGATGTTGTCGCTGGCCACGGCGTCCGGCTCGAAGCGCCGGAGGGCCGCCAGGACCGAGTCGAGGCGTGCGCTGGGGCGGCCGTCGAGCTCGCCGACCACCACCGCGCCGCGGCCCCCGAAGTGCACCACCCCGGGCTCGAGCCGGTCCGCCCCGAAGTTGACGAAGGCACCCAGGGTGCGCTCGCGGCCCGCGACCTCGGCGATAGTCAGCTCGTTGAGCCCGTTCTGGAGCGACACCACCACGCCATCGGAGGCGAGGTGCGGGAGGAGCGCCGTGGCCGCGGCCCGGGTATGCAGCGCCTTGGTGCACAGGAACACCGTGCCCCAGGTGCCGGTCACGGACTCGGGCGGGTCGATGGGCAGCGGCTGGCTGAAGCTCTCGATGGGGCCGGTGATGCGCAGCCCGTCGCGGCGTACGGCCGCGACGTGGGCCTCGTCGCTGTCCACCGCGTGCACGTGCAGGCCCGCGCGCGCCAGGTAGGCGGCCACCGTGCCGCCGATGGCGCCGGTCCCCCACACCAGGATGGGGCCGGCGCCGGCCGGTGACGGCCCGGCCGGGGTCACTCCCACGGGCCCTCGATGGCCTCGCGCGTCTCCTCGACGCCGGCGTCCCAGATCTCCATCATGCGCTCGTCCGGCTTCTGGTAGTCGCCGCCGAAGTTGCCGTCCCCGAGGTACGCGCGCACCCCATCGGCATCGAGCAGCCGCATGCGCGTCACGTCGATCATCGACTTGGTCCCGGCGGGAAGGCGGACGTCCTGGAGCCGCGTCCAGGGGAAGTTCTCCATCCAGGAGGCGTGGGACGCGATGGGGTCCACGGCCTGGACGGCGGCGAAGGTCCGCGGTGCGTTCCACCAGTTGTGCCACTTCACCACCATGCCGGGGTTACCGTTCATCCACTCCTGCAGGATGGACCCGCCCGCCGAGTTGCCGCCGTGCCCGTTCACGAACAACACGCGCCGGAAGCCCGTCGCTGCCAGGCTTTCCAGCATGTCCGCCACGATCCGCTGGTAGGTCTCGAGGCGCAGGCTCACGCTCCCCGGGTAGCGCAGGAAGTACGGGGTGATGCCGTAGTTGAGGGCCGGGAACACCGGCACCCGCAGGGGCTCGGCCGCCTCCACGGCCACGCGCTCGGCCAGCACGTCGTCGACGGCCAGGCTGAGGTAACCGTGCTGCTCGGTGCTCCCCATCGGTACCACGGCCCGATCGTCGTGCTCGAGGTAGCTCTCGACCTGCATCCAGTTCATGTCGCGGATCCTCATGGCGCCTCCTCGTGGGCTCGCCCGCTCCGCACGCGCTCGAGCGTGGGGAGGAGGGCGGCGATGGCATGGGCGTCGGGCTCGAAACGGAACTCGAAGGCGTCGACGTCGGGTGGGACCTTGCTCAGCACGGCGCCGCTTCCCGTGCCGTAGACGATCGCGTCGCAGGAGCGCAGCACGCGCTGCAGGCCGGCGGCGCCGGCGAGGGCTCCGACGACCTCGTCCACGTGCGGGGCGAAGCGCCCCACGTTGCGCCGCAGGCTCGGCAGGAACTCTGGCACGTCGGTCACCGCCGCCACGCGCGCACCTCCGCGCAGCTGGGCCAGCTGCGTACGGGTCTCGCGGGACGGGATGAAGGTGAGCCCCACCACCGGCGCGGCGCCGGCTACCAGCTCCTTCAGCCGGCTCGCGCGGTTGGCGATGGTGAGGTAGGCGTCGACGCCCGCCGGCGGACGGCCGGAGCGGTCCAGTCGCCCGAAGGTGGTCCAGCCGACGGCGTCCTCGGCCTGGAGCGCGCCGCGGATGGCGGCGCTGTAGGCCTGGCTGGCCTCGTCGTGGATGCCCACGAAGAGCACGCGCAGCCCCTGCTTGGGGCGCGCCTGCCCGGCGCGCAGCACGACCGCCTCGGCGGCGGCGGCGCGCGAGAAGCCGAGCCGCTCGGCGCCGGCGAACAGCGCGTCGACCGCGCGCCTGAGCGCCAGGACGCTCTCGGTCTCCTCGGCCGGCGCCGGCCGGTCGACCACGAAGGTTCCCAGTCCGGGACGGCTCTCGAGCAGCCCCTGCTCGCCCAGCTCCCGGTAGGCCTGCGCGACGGTGGCGACCGACACCTCGAGGGCGCCCGCGAGCTCCCGGACCGACGGCAGCCGCGTGCCGCGGGGGATGTCGCCCGTGGTGACCCCGTACTCGATCTGTCCGCGGATCTGCACGCCGACCGGCAGCGGTAGGCTGCGGTCGAGCGCGAGCGGTAGGCGGGCATCGCGATCCACGGGGACGCTCCTAGCGGGCGGTGACCGTCCGGCCCGAGGAGGCCTCGGCCGGGTCGGTGTGATGGCGAACTATAACAGTGGAGCGGCGGTCGGTCAACGCGAGTCGAAGCCGGGAACGAGGTCGCGCTGGTCGACGGGACGGGGCGCCCGATTCGGGCAGGGCGTGTGTACTGCTTGGTTAGTACAATGTGCGGAGCGGATCACGGTCACGACCCGGCGGTCACGACCCGGCGGCGCGTCCCGTCGCCGCGCGGCCGGCGCCGGCCGCCGGGGCGTGCCGGGACCGCGCCCGCCCGGTCCGTGCGCCCTCCTACGGCCCGTGGCCGGGTCCGCCTTTATTATTTAACTGACTGCTCAGGTAACCCCTGGCGAGCGAGCGGTCACGGCGACCCCTGGAAGGAGGTCTGAGCACGATGCGCAGCATGCAGACGAGCACGAAGACCGGTTGGAAGACGGGCCTCAACCTGGTGCTGGCCGCCTGGTTGTTCATCTCGCCCTGGATCGTGAGCCCCTCGACGCTGGCCAGCTCGGTGAACGCCTGGGCGTCGGGCGCCGTCATCTTCCTGGTGGCGCTGGCGGCGACGCGCTCGCGCCGGCCCGAGGACGTCAAGTGGGTGAACGCGCTCCTCGGCGCGTGGGTGTTCATCGCGCCGTGGGTCCTCCACTTCGTGGCCGCCAGCGGCGCGGCCTGGAACGCCTGGATCGTGGGCGGCGGCATCGCGCTGTTGGCGCTGTGGTCCGGCAGCGAGATCGCCTCGCGCCACCGTGCCATGGAGGAGCGCCGCGACCTGGGATGAGCCCGTTCCCGCGCGGAGGCTAGCTGGAGCTCAGGGCGTACAGGGCGTTGACGGTGGTCCGATGACCTCGCCCGGTGGGCACGTGCACGGTGGTGGTGGGCGTCAGCGGCAGCAGGCCGCGCGCCCGGAACGCCGCGTCGAGATCGTCCGGCGTGAGCAGGGTGATGCGCTGGTGCGGTCCGCCGAAGCCCTGGTACACGTGCGTCTCCGAGGAGACCCGCGTGAGGGGTGCGCCGCCGGGGCGCGAGTCCGGTGCGAAGTTGGCCACCAGGCAGCGTCCGCCCGGCGCCAGCACCCGCCGTACCGACGCGAGGGTCCGGTCGAGCTCGTCATCGCTCCCGGCGTTCTGCAACACCCCCAGCAGGAGCACCAGGTCGAAGCGGGCGTCCTCGAAGGCGCCGAGGTCGTCCATGCGTCCCAGCCGCACGCGGCGTGCCGCCTCTGCCGGGCCGAGCGCGTCGGCCACGCGCGCCCGCGCTGCCTCGACCATGGCCTGCGAGGCATCGACCGCCCACACGTCGGCACCCTGCTCGGCGAGGAAACCGCTGTTCCGGCCGGCCGCGCAGCCCAGATCGAGGCTGCGCATTCCCGCCGCGCCCTCGCGTGAGACGATCTCCACCAGGCGCCGGTCGGGGTCGCGCTCCCCGAAGCGGGCCACGATCTCGGGGCGCTCCCAGAAGGGGATATCTGCCATGCCGCATTGTGACGCGCGGGCGCGCCGCGCCGCGTGCCGCGGACGTCCCGTCAAGAGAGCCGTTGACGTGCATGGAGCCCTCCCCTAGGCTTTCACTGGTCGAACAGAGGCCTGCCGCTTGGAGACGACGTCGCCCTCATGGAAGGAGCTGACTCATGACACCAAGGTCCGACTGGTTTTCGGGGATGACCCTCGTCGCGTTGACATGGTTGTTCCTGTCGCCGTGGGTGCTGCAACCCTTCGATTACATGTACGCCATCTGCGCCTGGATGGTCGGATCGGTGACCTTCGTCATCGTCATGTCGGCCATGCGCCCGCCGCGGCCGGCCCTCGCGAGCATCGTGGCCGCGGTCCTGGGGGTGTGGATGGGGGTCTCGCCCTGGGTGCTCGGCTACACGGGCAAGTTCGGCCCCACCTTGAACGCCTGGATCTTGGGGGGCATCGTCGCGCTCTTCTCCCTGGCGGCCGCCGCCAGGGAGCTTGCCGAGGGCAGGGGCGAGCGGCTGGCCGCCTAGCGGGGGACCAGGGGTCGCTCAGCATGCCGGTTGGAACGGAACGACCTGGCGGGCACGTGCCGGACTCGGCACGTGCCCGTTCCACGTGGAACCCCGGCCCCGGGGGAAGCCGGCAGGCTCACGCCAGCACGGGGAACAGGACGTGCCACACGATGTCGGCCCAGAAGTGCACACCCGCCGCCGCCGGCAGCCCGTGGCGGATGAAGGCCCGACCCGCCAGCAGCCCCAGCCCGCCGTTCAGCACCGCCAGCTCCACCAGCTCGGCCGAGGGCAGGGCGGCGGGCGACGACACCCCGGCCAGGGCCATGGCACTGCCTAGGTGGCCGGCCGCGAACGCGAGCGCCGCCAGAACGTTGGCCGTCCACAGCGCCGCAGGACGCAGCGCCGGACGCCGCAGCCAGCGCACCAGCGCCAGCAGCAGCGCCGCCCACAGGCTCAGCACGAACAGGCGGAAGGCGATCTCCTCGCCGATGCCCGCCGTCAGCGAGGCCAGCAGCGAAGCGGGGAAGGGCGGGTGCGCGAAGCCCGCGAAGGGCGTGAGGGCGGCGCCGAGGCGGTCGAGCGCCACCAGACAGGCGCCGGCAGCCAACCCCAGGCCCAAGGGGCGCCAGCCGAGGTCCGTGAGCGAGGCACCCGGCCGGAGGGCGCCGGGCAATCCGGCTCGGCCCGCCAGCCAGTCGCCCAGGAAGGCGAACAGGCCGTAGACCACGGCGACCAGCAGGACGTTGGCGATCGCGATCTGCCAAAGCGGCATGGCGGGCATGGGAAGGCCCATGGTCGCGGCGTTGTGCCGGAGGCCGGCGGGTAGCAGGACGTACGCCGCCGTGGCCAGGGCGTACACGGCCAGGAACCACGAGAGCAGGATGCCGCGTCGTTGCGCCGGGGCGCGAACCGGAGGGGCCGGCGGAGGAACGTCTGCCGCGGGCGATCGCCCGGTCATGGCTCCACTCTAGTGCCGGCTCTCGCCGACCGCGCCAGGGACGGCGGTCCCGGGCCGCTTCCGGCCGCGGGGGTATCCTGAGCCGATGCCACTGCTCGCCGCCGAGGCGACGTAAGGACCGATGCCCATGAGCGACACACCCACCACGCGGCCCGCCGATCTCAGCGCCGGCAAGGCGGCCGGCCTCCGGGCGTGCAGCACCGAGGCCGGCATCATCGCCGCCCTCGCCATCGACCAGCGCGGCAGCCTCCGCAAGGCGCTCGCCGGGGCCGCCGGCAAGGAGCCGGCGGCGATCCCCGACAGCGATCTGGCCGCCTTCAAGGAGATCGTCACGGCGGCGTTGACGCCCCACGCCTCGGCGGTGCTGCTCGATCCGCTGTACGGCTTCCAGGCGGCGGCCCGCCGCGCCGCCGGCGCGGGCCTCATCCTCGCCTATGAGAAGAGCGGCTACGACGCTACCGACGAGCACCGCATGCCGAGCCTGCTGCCCGACTGGTCGGCGCAGGCGTTGAAGGCGCGGGGCGCGGACGCCGTGAAGGTGCTCGTGTACCACGACCCCGACGGGCCCGCCGGGATCAACGAGGTCAAGCGGGCGTTCGTGCGCCGCGTGGGTGACGAGTGCCGCCGGGCCGACGTGGCGTTCTTCCTCGAGCCGGTGACCTTCAGCGCCGCCGGGGACGACCCCGCCGCCAAGCCCGAGCGCGTCGTCCGCAGCATCCTGGAGTGGACGCGGCCCGAGTACGGGGTCGATGTCCTCAAGGTGGAGGTGCCGGTGCATGCCAGCTGGTTGACCGCGGAAGCGCTCGACCGGAGCGGGCGCCGGCGCGTCGAGGACGCCTTCCGCCGGGCGGCCGAGGCTGCCACCCGGCCGCTGGCGTTCCTGTCCGCGGGGGTGGACATGGACGTGTTCGTGCAGGCGCTCGAGCTGGCCGGCGAGGCCGGCGCCCGCTTCGCCGGGGTGCTGTGCGGCCGGGCGACCTGGAAGGGCGGCGTGGCCGCCTACGCGTCCGGGGGCCGCCCCGCGCTGGAAGCCTGGCTGGCCGCGGAGGGCGTCGCCAACATCCTGCGCCTGAACGCGGTGCTGGAGGGTGCCGCCACGCCGCTGTAGCGGCGGCGCGGCGCCATCACCATGGACACGGCCGCGGTGCGCGTCCGCGCGGCGCGTCTGGACGACCTGGAGGTCATCCGCAAGCTGACGCCTCGGCTGGCGTCCTTCGGCCCCCTGGCCACGCGTGACGCCGACGCCGTCGTCACGACCGTCACCGCGCTGCTCGAGGACGCCCTGGAGCGCGCCACGGCGGCGCCCGGCGGCGAGGGAGGACACGGCGGCGGCGTGCGCCCCGGCGTGGCCGTACTGATCGCGGAGTCCCCCGCCGGCGAGGCGGTCGGTTGCGTGCAGGTGCAGGTCGCCATGGAGTTCTTCTCCGGTGCGCCGGAGGCCTACGTGGCCGCGTTGGTGGTCAGCGAGGCGGTCGAGGGGCACGGCGTCGGGCGCGCCCTCATGGCCGCGGCGGAGGCGTGGGCGCGCGAGCGCGGCCTGGGCCGGTTGTCGCTGGAGGTGTTCGCAAGCAACCGCCGCGCGCGGGAGTTCTATCGCAAGCTCGGCTTCGAGGAGGACTCGCTCAGGCTCGTGCGGGAGTGGTGACGGCGGGCGGTCGAGGGCGTCCCGGGCTCAGTCCGGCCCGTCGGACGCTTCTCCCGGCACCCCGCCGGGCGCTCCGGCCCGCACGGCGGCCTCGAGCCACGCGGTGAGGCGCTCGGCCTCGCCGAGCGAGCCGCCGCCGGCGCCGTCACCGGCGCCGTCACTGGCGCTGCCGTTCCCGACGAGGGCCGCGAACACGCGCTGGCGCAGCTCGGCCGTGGTGGCGGGCGGCCGCGGATCGATGAAGCCGTGCTCGGTGAGCCACGCCTCCAGCTCCCGGCGCTTCGCCGTGTGGAAGTTGCGCACCTTGCGGGGTCCGTCCAGCGCGTCGACGAGCGCCTTGCCGTCGCCGCCCAGCTCGCGGGCCAGCGCGTCCACGCGATCGAGGAAGGTCCCGCTGACGGCGCCGGACGCCTCGAGCGCCGCGCGCTCGACGGGCCGCCCGCGGCCGCGGCGCCAACCGTCCAGATAGGCGTCCAGGCCGCGGACGCGGCGTTCGAGCAGGCGGCGCTCCCCGTCCGCGAGCAGGGCGTCGCTCGCGGGGCCCCTCAGAAGCGAGCGGAGCGGCCCGACCCGCTCCGCGCCCGCCTCGACCAGCCTCTGCACCAGCGGCAGCGCGTCGCGCAGCACGTGGAACACGTGGCAAGCGGCGGCCGCCCGCCAGGGATCGAGCGGCGGCACGCCCAGCAGCGCGCCGTAGCGCTCGGGCGGGGCCCCGTCCGGCGCCGGCACGGGAACGGGAGGGTCCACCGCCAGCGTCTCCGGCACGGCCACCGCGGCGCTCCGGTCGCGGATGCGGGCGATGTCGATGATGTGCGGCGCAACCTCACCGTACCCCGGGCGATCGCCGTCGGGCGGGGCTCCCGCCGCCCGGGAGCGTGCCCGCCACAACGCGGCGTCCTCGCCGCGCGCCGTGAGGTAGAAGAGCTGCCTTGCGCCGTCTCGGGCGAGCGTGCTCAGGCTGTCGGCGACCTCCCGGAAGCGCTCGGCATCGGCGGTGGTCAGCGCCTCGTCGAGGAACAGCGGCAGGGAGGCCCGGCCGGCCTCGGCCTCCAGCGCGAACGCCACGCGCACCGCCAGCAGGAGCTGCGCCCGGGTACCCGTGGACAGCTCCGCCGGGAAGCGCCGCTCGCCGCTGGCGGTCTCGACGGCGGCGAAGGCGGGGTCGCGGCTGCTGTCGTAGTCGAGCTCGAAGCGGTTCCGGGTGAAGCGCCGGAACCAGCCCGCGGCGCGCCGCAGGGCGGGCGGCTGGCTTCGCTCCTCATGCTCGGCCGCGACCCGGTCCAGCAGGAAGCGGCCGGCCTCGGCGCGCAGCGTGAGCCCGACGAGGTCGGCGAGCGCATCGGCCGCGCGTTGCCTCTCGGCGCGAGCCTTCTCCAGCGCCCGTTCCCGCTCGGCCTCGGCGATGAGCGTCTCGGTCGCGGTGATGTCCCGGTTGAGCCGGTCGCGTTGCGCGGCCCTGGCCTGCAGCGTCCCCAGCGTGTCGCCGAGCGCCGCCTCGTCGTCGGCCTCGACCAGGGCCAGCAGGTCGCGGCGGCCCGCGAGCTCGCGCGCACGGTCTTCGTGCCGGGCCTCGGCGCCGCGCAGCCGCTCGCGCGCCTCCTTGAAGGCGGGCAGCCGATCGCTGCGCTCGCGCAGCGCCAGCTCGGAGGCCTTCGCCGCATCCGCGGCCGCGCCCTCTGCGGGCGCCGGCTCGAGCCCGGCCCCGGCGAACAGCGCGCGGATCTCCTCGGCGAGGCGTGCGCGCTCGCTCTCCGCCCGCTCGATGCCGGCCCCGGCGCCCTGCAGCGCCGCCACGGCGGCATCCCGGTCGGCGAGGCGCCCGGCCAGCGCCTCCAGGCGGCGCCCGAGCACCGTCGCGCCGGCGTCCGGGGCGCCGGGCGCCTCGCCGTGGTCGCGCAGGAAGCGCGCCAGCGAGCCGCGACGGGATTCGACGGCCTCTCGCTTGCGGGCGAGCTCGGCGCCACCCTCCGCGAGGTCGCCGCGAGCCCGGTCGACGGCGTCCACCAGGCGGAGCCAACGCTGCAGGCCGGCGTCGAGGTGGCGCGGGTCGAAGCCTACCCGTTCGGCCACCTCGGCGAGCTCGGCGACCGCGGCCGCGAGGTCGCGCTCGACGTGGGCCAGCCGGCGCGTCAGCTCCTCGCGTCGCGCCAGCGCGGCGGCGTGGGCGGTGGCGTCGGTCACGGCCTCCTCGAGCCGGGCGAGCTGTTCGCGCAGGGTGGCCTCGTCCCACCCGTCCGGCTCGGGCAGGGTGCTGGCTCGGTAGCGCGCGATGGCTTCGCGCCGCGCCGCGCCGCTGCCGTCGCGCAGCAGCAGCGGGATGCCGGCGGCGACCAGCGCCCCGGCGGCGGCCAGAAGCGGCCAGGCCCTGCCCGCCAGCGCCGCCAGCGCCAGCGCCCCGGCCGCGCCGGCGAGCGCGAGCAGCAGCCCGAGCACGCGAAGCGCCGTCCAGCGCCGGCTACCCGCTGCCAGCGCCGCCACCAGTGCCCGCCTCCCGTCACGCAGGGCGTCCACGTCCTTGTCCGGGCGGCGCTCCGCGCCGTCGGGATCGGGCAGGAGGTCGAGCTCCCGCTGGAGCGCCAGGCGCCGGGCGTCCCCCTCGCGCTTGCGCGCGAGGGCGTCGTCGACGCGCCGGAGCGTGGCCGGGTCGAGGCGAGGCGCCACACCGGCCTGCGCCGCGGGCGCCGCCACGCCGCCGTCGGGTCCTTCGGTGGCGGCGTGGCCGGGCGGGGACGCCTGCAGCTCGGCCTCCGCCTGCCGCAGCTGCGCCTGCGCCCTCGCTACCGCGGTCGCCAGCCCGTCGGCGTCGCCTTCGAGGCGATGCAGCTCCTGCACCACGCTGCGCCACTCGTTCAGGTCCCCCGTCCCGAGAGGGCGGCCCTCCAGGCCGGTGTCGGCGAGTGCCCGCTCCGCGTCCTGGCGGCGCGCCCGCGCCTCGCGCAGCCGGCCGTCTTCCTCCTCGTGCCTGGCCTGCAGCGCCTCCAGCCGCTCGACCTCGTTGCCCAGCAGCCGCTCCATGCCGGCAGGGAAGCCGGCGAGGCGTTGCCGGAGGGAGAGGATCTCGCGGCGCACTCCCAGCAGCTCCAGGGCCCGCCGGTGCTGGGCGGCGTCCTCGTCCGCCCGCCCGGTCTCCTCGAGCTCCCGGCGCAAGCCGGCGATGCGGGCCTGCTGCTGGCGAAGCTCCTCGTTGTCGCGCAGGACGGCGCGCAGCCGCTCCTCGGCGCGGCGCAACCGGTCGGCCTCGCTCCTCCCGGTCCCCGGCGGCTTGAACGCGCCGCTGTCCCGCACGGCGGCGAGGTCGTAGCCTCCGAGCAGCTCCAGCCCGAGCTGCCGGGCGATGGCGGCGTCGGTGCCCGAGAGGGCGGCCAGGTCCTCCACGCCG
>Ga0102953_1001791_pt1 | contig 13380 bp, 10 predicted proteins | sample SalPon2A_C_D2_MG_FD_78509 | JGI IMG/M metagenome (GOLD analysis project Ga0102953, IMG submission 78509) | Soil microbial communities from South San Francisco under conditions of wetland restoration - Salt Pond MetaG R2A_C_D2_MG | ecosystem: Environmental > Terrestrial > Soil > Wetlands | place... | reverse complement strand
TTCCCCCGATTCCGTTCCCCTGGAGGACAGCGGGAAGGACGGGTTGTTGTAGAAGGTCGGCATGGTCTGCAGTATCTGCGGTATTTTCGCCTGGCTTGCGCTAAAGCCCACCTGGTTGGGACGAATGTCGATGGATCCCTTGTCCGTTTTTATGAACGTCACGCCGGAGTTCACCTTGTCGTAGGTGCCGGCCGGGAAGGCCGCATTCTGCCCCGGCAGGATGACCGCCGCTTCATGGTCGGTTCCGCGAATGCCAATGGTTGAGTTCGGGGTGTTGATCAGGTCGTTTTGCGGGTAATGCTTTCCGATTTTGCCCGAGATGATGCGGGCCGCACCATCGAGCAGCGCAAGGGCGATGTTGTCGTCGCTTTTTTCGCGGTAAGAGTAACTGTCGATCCTGAGTTTCGTTTCCGGTCGTACTGCGATCATTTCCTTGTCGATCATCACGAGCTGGGCGGAGGCTGCCGCGGCAGACTGGATGGTGTCGCCCACGCATACCGGATCGCCCTTGGCCAGCAGCCTGGAGCTGCCGTTGTTGAGGGCGACGACATTGCCATGACTGAACATGACCTTGCCGGCAACGATGCCGGTGCCGCCCATGCCGGTGCCTTCGGCAACGATGCCGGTGCCGCCCATGCCGGTGCCTTCGCCGATGGCGCAGGCTGCCCATGCCGGGACGGCGAACAGGCTTCCCAACAGAATGAGTGTTTTCAGTAGCGCGTTAATGTGCAGCGGTTTCATTTGTATTCTCTGCTTCGCTGAAGTTGTAAATGCCGAAATTGGCCCGATAAATGGCGTCGGGTTGTCCGCGGTCGCGTTTTTGCAATTCGGCGGCATGTTTGTTGACGCTGTGCAGTGCCCGCATCCCGGCAGTCTTGGTAAATTGCGCGAATTCTGCCACGGATTCCGGGGTCAGTTTGTCGTAATAGACACAGCGTTCGAGAAAGGGCGGGGTGTTGCCCGTCAGGTTGTATACGGTGGCGGCGAGGTGGTCGTGAATGTTCTGTCCGAAATAGAACGATTTTTCCTCGATGCCCTGCGGCGAGGTAAATGCTTCCGCCGTAAGGTGAACCCTGTCCTCGCCGTCCACCGTCGCGATGCCCTGGCGCAGCCATTCGTCCAGCACCACGCGCGCGCGGAAATCCTTGCTGATCGATTGCACCAGGCCTTCGAATGAGCGTTCCCCGCCCTTGCTGGCGAGGCGGGGCAGCGGCAACGGTGCACCGTTCTCGTCGAGATATTCCGGATGGCCGCTCCATATGGTCAGCAGCAGCGCGCTCATCGAGGCCTGTTGCGGCAGGTTGCTTTTCGTTACCGGTTCTTCGCGCAGTTTCTTGACGTCGCGGCGCTGCAGGCCGGTCAGCAGACTGATGCGGCTGTCCGTCTGCGTCTTGTCGGCCAGCCGGAATTCTTCCTCGGCGACTTTGACGTAGACCGATTTCACCAGATTGCAAAAAGCCTGGTACTGGATGCCGTGCGACAGCAGCAATCGGATCAGCGGGTGCAGGACATGGTGCAGCGCCGCGATGACCGGTGTCGGGAGTCCTCCTCCGGATGGTGTTGTGTTGTTGTTCATTTGCAAATCTCGCTCAACAAGTTTTCTACGTTTCGAAAAATATCACATTTACCCCTTGACGTGTGCAAATTATACACGTATTGTTGCATCCGTGTGCAATATGCACACAGAAAAAACCGATGAGGTTGTATGGACAGGGCTGGGAATATTTAAATAAATACTTTCAGCTCAATTGCTTGTAATTGTCTAAGGAGTAAATTATGTTAAGTCAGAAAAATGCAGTAAAACTGGTGGCAGCGCTGTTCATGGCAGGTAGTGCATCGCTGGTCCATGCGGCAACGACAGCCGCCGTCCCGGTGGCCGCTCCGGTAACTGCCGCAGTTCCTGCTACTGCCACTCCGGCTGCTACGACGACTGCAACAACTACCACAACGACCGCACCTGCTGCTGCAACGACGGCCGCGGCTCCGGCGGCTCCGGCGGCACCTGCTGTTCCTGCCGTTGCCGGCATGCCCGAGGTGGATGATGCGCTGGAGGTAGCCGAAGCACCCGAAGCACCCGAGTTGCCGGATGTGGCCGAAGCACCGGAAGCTCCGGAGGTGCCCGAGGTTCCGCACGCTCCCGAAGCCGAATAATCCACTATTAAGGAAACCATCATGAAATACGCCATACTTGCCGCGAGTCTTGTTGCCCCTCTTGCACTGGCTCCCGTTCAAACTGCCTGTGCAGGGGAGGGGGGGAACTTCACCCTGGAAACCGGGGCGCATTACAACACCGGCAAGTATGGCGGTACGCAGTCCACCGAAATCCTGTATGTCCCGGTGACCGGGAAATACCGCAGCGGTCTCTGGACCATGAAAGTGACCGTGCCCTATCTGCAGATCACCGGTCCGGCCAACGTGATCAACGGCGTCGGCCAGACCGTGGCGACGACCGGCGCCGCGCGCACCACGCGTTCCGGCATGGGCGATGTCGTTGCCTCGGTTTCCAACACCGTATACAACGATGCGTCGTCCGGCCTGTTCGCGAACCTGACCGGCAAGGTCAAATTCGGAACCGCGAGCAGTGCCCAGGGACTGGGTACCGGCAAGAACGATTACGCCGTCCAGTCCGAGCTGTACCGGGTAAACGATAACCTGACCACCTTCGGCACGCTGGGCTACCAGATATACGGCCGTCCTGCCGGCTACCGCCTCAACAACGCTTTTTACGGCTCGCTGGGCGGCAGTTACAAGTTCGACCAGGAGACCAGCGGCGGCATCCTGCTGAGCCTGGGCCAGAAGATCACCACAACCGGTTCTTCCCGCGCCAAGGCGCTTTTATTCGCCACCCGCAAGCTGGACAAGGCATGGAAGATGCAGGGCTATGTATTGAGAGGTTTTACCAGGAGCGTGCCGGACTGGGGAGCAGGTGTGACCGTTTCCTACCTGCTGTGAGGCGGTGCGCCGATTGCAAAGGAGAATTTCGATGAACATGCAAAAAGGTATTGCGCTGGTCGAGATGCTGTCGGTCATGGTCGTTGCCACAATCATTCTGCTCAATTACGGCTTTATGGTCGACCGGGGCAACGAGATGGCCACGCAGAGTTTTCCGGGTGTGGTCGTCGTCAACGGATCCGTTGCGCATGGCGATTCTGCGATGCCGAACGGTTGATATGGCTGAACTTGAAGTTCGTTTCAGAGTCTATACGAGGGGCACAAAATGGCCTTTCATAAGCAGGCAAAAAATATCATGAATACTCATGTTGTAAATTCCGGTTTACCCAAGGTGCCGGCCGGTGTGGTGCTGGTGTTCGATTCCGAGACGGGCATGATGCAGGATGCCGCATCCGTGCAGGATCGCGCCGCCTATTATCGTTATCTGGTGTTGCGCGCCAGCCTGGCGAGCGGCAGTCAGGAAGATCGTCCGGAAGAAACTCCGCCCCGGAAGCCGGGGCAGTAACCTGCTGGCGCGACGTCAGCGGGCGTAGCCGATTGCCTGCAGTTCCCCGTAAATCTTTTCCGCCAGCAAGGCATGCCCTGCGGCATTGGGGTGTACCTGGTCGCCTTTAAGTTGCGGGTCGGAAAGCACTTCGGCTATCGCGTTTTCGATCAACGGTACCTGTTGCCGTTCGGCAATCTGTTGATAGAAGGGTGGCGCCGACAGGTGCTGGAACACGGCACCCATGAGGTTCGGTTCGGGCGTTGCCAGCAGCACTGCCTTTGCATCGTGCGCCCTGACCAGCGTGAGGATGCGGTCGAGGTTGGCGACGGTTTCCGTTTCCGGGACGTGGCGCAGCATGTCGTTGCCGCCCAGCGCCACCAGCACCAGCTTCGGGTCATGCTGTTCGAGCAGATGGGGCAGGCGCTTCAAGGCGTCGGCGCTGGTGTTGCCGTTTACCCCGCCGTTGACGATTTCCCATCTCGTTTTCTTTTCCAGCAAGGCGGGCCAGGCCTGTTCCGTGCTTACGCCCGCGCCCGCCGTGAGGCTGTCGCCCAGCGCCAGCACTGTGCTACCGGCGGGCAGCGCCGCTTCCTTGTTGCGACCGCCGCAGGCGGCGAGCAGGATGGCTGCGGCAAGCAGCAGAAAGAGATAGCGCAACTTGCTTGCGTTCATCAGGCTTGCCATACGCCGAACCCTGCTTCGCGCAGGTCAATGCCGATTTCCACCTCGCGCTCGCAGGCCTCGTCGTAGGACATCGGGTTGAAGTCTTCGTACAGGTCGGGCAACAGCCGCAGGCCGTATTCCATGACGTAGCGGTTGGACTGGATGCCGGCCTTGTGTTTGTCGAAGCGCAGGTCGGGGTCGAGCCCGGTCATGCCGACGTAGACGCAGGGCTTGCCCGAAATGTAGCCGGGATTGCACTTCCTGAATTTGCCTTCGTGCAGGACGTCTTGCGCCAGTTCGACCACGTAGACGTGGTAGTGGTTACGGCGTGTCATGGTTCCTCAGACGGCACGTATGGAGAGGTGGGGTGCTCCCTGTTCGTTAAAGGCGGCGACACGATTGCGGCCGTTCTTCTTTGCCTGGTACAGCATCTTGTCGGCATCGACGAAAAGCGATGACGGCTCAGTATCGGCCGAGGGGTTGACCGTGTTGACTCCGGCACTGATGGTGATGATGTCGCTGATGCTTGATGCCTGGTGCGGGATTTTCAGGTCGAGTACCGCACGGCGGCATTTTTCTGCGATTTCGATGGCGGCCTCGCGGCCGGTTTCCGGCAGCAGCAGCACGAATTCCTCGCCGCCGTAGCGGGCGAACAGGTCGGTTGCGCGCATCGGAATGTCGTTCAGTGCCTGCGCCACACGGATCAGGCATTCGTCGCCTTCTACGTGTCCGTAGTGATCGTTGTATTGCTTGAACTGGTCGATGTCGAGCACGACCAGCGAGATCGGCTGGCGGCTGCGCTGGGCGCGCGTCCATACGGATTTCAGTGTCTGGCCGAACAGTCGCCGGTTGGCGACGCCGGTCAGGCCGTCCTGCATCGAAAGCGTTTCCAGCTGCTTGTTGAAGACGATCAGTTCCTGTTCTATTTTCTTGCGCTCGGAAATGTCGAATATGAATCCGATCAGGTCCGTGGTGATGCCGTCCTTGCGGATTACGTGTACCACGTCGCGCACCCAGACGAAGCTGCCGTCCGCCTTCAGCGCGCGGTAGTCGGCTTCGTGGTCGATACCGTTTTCCGACTGGGTGATGCAGTAGTTCGCGGTCTGTTCGCGTTCGTCTACGTGTATCCGGTCGATCCAGTCCTGGGCCGTCACCCAGCTCGACTGCGGCCAGCCGAGCAGTTCCTCGATCTGCGGGCCGATGTAGCTGAACTGCTTGGTCTCCCAGTTCAGTTGCCATGGAATGGCCTTGGTGGATTCCAGCAGTACCTTGTATTTGTCGTCATTCCGGACTACATCGTTCACAGCGCTATCTCTCCTGCACAAGACAATCAAATTCAACAATCAAGCTGAGATCCGTTCCAGCTGTATTCGTTCTGCATTCCATTTTACCGCTCCCGGGTGCGCGCTGATAGCCCATGGGATCAGGGCCGGTTTTAGCGCCGTTCGCGGTCCGCTTCCTGTATGGCTCGCTCGATGGCCGGCCAGCGTTGGCGCAGTTCGTCGAAGTCGTTGCGGCGCAACTGGTACAGCGTGCAGGGTGTAACGGCGCGGCAGGTGGCGTTACGCGGCCCTTCATGCAGCAGCGCCTGCTCCCCGAAAAAGTTGCCGGCGAGCAGCGTGCCGATCGGGAGTTCCTCATTGCTGTCCTCTTGCCTGCGCAAGACACGCACGACGCCGCGAGCGATCAGATAGAGCGCATCGCCGGGTTCGCCCTGGGTGATGATGTCCTCATTTTCGGCGATGCTGTGTTGCTTGAGCAGCGGGACGATCTCGGCGAAATCGGCCGGGGAGAGTCCGCGGAAAAAAGGCACCTTGCCCAGCAGTTCGGCAGGATTCACATGCAGCCGGACATGTTTCGGGGTGCGCAGGGCATCCAGTTCGCGCGAGACTTCCTCGGTCTGCGCTTCGCCGATGCCGGGCGGCAGCAGACCGTGTTCAACCTGCATTTCGGTGGCCTCGCGTTCGGCGAGCAGCGCGATGCGCCGGCTCAGCCGTTCCTGCATCGCGGTGACGAATTCGGGATACTGGGCGCTGATGGCATCGAGCTGGGTGCGCGCGAGTTCGTGCCAGTTGCGGTAACGGCGGCGCACTTCCTCAACGACTTCGGGCGGGATGTTCTCGTCGCCGGCCATGCGGTCGAGGCTGGCGAGCACCCAGCCGCTGCCCTGGTAATGTGCGAGGACTTCCTCATAGTTGCGCACGATGCGGCGCGTGCGCAGGCCTTCGCCAAGGTTGTCGAGCCAGCCCCAGCCAAGGCGATCGATCAGCTTGTATAAGCGGTGCTCGACCAGGCGGTTGAGATGATGCGAACGGACATGGGCAAGCTCTCCCTGGTAACGGATGGAGTCGGTCTGCAGGGCCAGCACCGCTACCAGTTCGCGATAGGCGCCCTCGCTCAGGTGACCGTTGTGATACAGGCGCTGGTAGTAGGCCTGCTCCTCCGAGAAAGCGCGCAAATAGAGCAGCATCCGTTCTTCCTGCCGGCCCATCTCCTGCTTGCGCAGAGCGACGATCTTTTCCCTGACGTGATCGGCATTGCGTCTGCATTTGTGTTCCAGGTGCGCGGCGATGGTGTGGGCGAACAGGCCGCCGCGCAGCAGGTCCGGGATGCGCTTGAGGGTGAGTTCCTGGGTGGCGAGGTCGCGTTCCATCAAGGCGAGGCGGTCGGCCAGCGGCGGCCGGTCGAGGCCGAGGCGGCGCATCAGTTTTTCGATGGTCAGCCCTTGTGCCAGCAGCGTAAACAGCACGGCGCCGGTAATGAGCGGCATGAACAGGTCGGAGTGCTCGAACTCGGGCAGGCTCAATGCGATGGCCAGCGCAATCGCGCCACGCAGCCCGCCCCAGAACATTACGGTCTGGTAGGGCCGATCGACCGGTTGAGCATTGGGCAGGCGGCCGACCAGCGGGGTCATGCCGTAGACCAGTACGGCGCGCGACACCAGCATCGCCAGTACCACCCAGGGCAGCAGGGGCAGCGAGTGCCATAGTTCGGGCAGGTCGACCGACAGGCCGACCAGCAGAAAGATCAGGACGTTGGCGACGAAAGCCATGTATTCCCAGAAATTGTTCATGTAGCTGGCGACGGTCGGCGAGATCTTGGTGCGCCCCCAGCCCCCCATGACGATCCCGGCGCTGACCACTGCCATTACGCCGCTGACATGCAGCACATGCTCGGCGATATAGAACGACAGGTAGGCGAGTATCGTGGTGAGCGAGATCTCGACGTGCGGTTCGGTGTAAATGCGGCCGAGCATCCAGCCGGTGACCAGCGCCAGCAGCCAGCCGACGATGATACCGCCGAAGAACACGCGCAGAAATTCGCCGGCGCCGGACATCGCCGCATCCCAGCTGAAAAAGCCGGCAATCACGACGCCGATCAGAATCTTGGCAGCCACCAGCGCTGTGGCGTCGTTGAACAGGCTCTCGCCTTCGATCAGTATCGTCAGCCGTTTGGGTGCACCCATCTGCTTGAACAGTGCGATCACTGCGACCGGGTCGGTGGCGCTGAGGATGGCGCCGAGCAGGAGTGCGGCGGCGAGGCCGAGGGGGGTGGCCGCCCACACGATCAGGCCGATGACGCCGGTGGAAACGATCAGCCCGGGCCCGGCCAGCGTGAGCACCGGTGCCAGGTTGCGCCGCAGCAGGCGCGAGTCCATGTTGTAGGCGGATTCGAACACCAGCGTCGGCAGGAATACGAACAGGATGACTTCGGGCTCGACATGGATGTTTGCCAGCGGCTGGAACAGCGCCGGGCCGAGTTCGCCCAGTTCCCGGAGAGCGATGCCGGCCAGCACCAGCGTGACCGTGAACGGCAGGCGGAAGCGGTCGGCGATCCCCTTGGTGGTTGCCGCGAACAGCAGCAGGCCGACGACGATGGCGACCAGTTCCGGAATGAGGAGGGCTTCGTGGCTCATGGTATAGAATCGTACGCTGTTCGCAATGCTATTGCCTATACCGGAATTCAACAGGATATGAATACAAAATATTTTGCGAAGCTGCTGCTTGCCGTAGCGCTGCTATGTTTCCACTTCGATGCGCGCGCTGCCTCGCAGCCCCCGGTGGCCGCCGAACACGGCATGGTGGTGACGGCGCAGCATCTGGCCACGCATGTCGGCGTGGATGTGTTGAAGGCCGGTGGCAATGCGGTGGATGCGGCGGTGGCGATGGGTTATGCGCTGGCCGTGGTGTATCCGGCGGCGGGCAATCTCGGCGGCGGCGGTTTCATGACCATACAGCTGGCCGACGGGCGCAAGACTTTCCTCGATTTCCGCGAGAAGGCGCCGCTGGCCGCGACCGCCGACATGTATCTCGACAGGAACGGCAATGTGATCAAGGGTGCGAGCACCTACGGTTATCTTGCCGTGGGCGTGCCGGGCACCGTGTCCGGCCTGGAATATGCGCGCGGAAAATATGGCACGCTGCCGCGCGCAAAGTTGCTGGTGCCGGCGATCCGGTATGCGCAGCAGGGTTTCGTGCTCGACCGGGGCGACGTCGATATGCTGCGGACCGCAACGAAGTATCTCAGGCAGGATCCGGCCTCAGCCGCGATCTTCCTGAATCGCGGCAAGCCGTTCAGGGTCGGCCAGAAGCTGGTGCAGAAGGATCTGGCACACACGCTGCAGTTGATCAGTGCGCACGGTACGGACGGCTTCTACAAAGGTTCGGTGGCGCAGGCCATCGTGGCGAGCATGAAAGCGGGCGGTGGCATCATCACCCAGGCCGATCTCGATCAGTACAGCACGCGCGAATTGAAACCCATCGAATGCAGCTACCGCGGTTACGGCATCGTGTCGGCGCCGCCGCCGAGTTCGGGCGGGGTGACGCTGTGCGAAATGCTGAACGTGCTCGGGGGTTATCCGCTGAAAGCTCTCGGCTACCGTTCGGCACAGGCGATGCAGTACCAGATCGAGACGATGCGCCATGCCTATGTCGACCGCAACAGTTATCTCGGCGATCCGGATTTCGTGTACAACCCGGTGGAACATTTGCTCAGCAAGCGTTACGCGATGCGGATGCGCGCGATGATTTCTCCGAACCGGGCCGGTGTTTCCATGGTGCTCCGGCCGGGCATTCCGCCGCACGAGGGTATCCACACCACGCATTATTCGATCATCGACCGCTGGGGCAATGCGGTGTCGGTCACCTATACGCTGAACAGCTGGTTCGGCGCCAAGGTTACTGCCGCACACACCGGTGTGCTGCTGAACAACGAGATGGACGATTTCACTTCCAAGGTCGGCGTGCCCAATCAGTTCGGGCTGGTGCAGGGCGAGGCGAATGCGATCGCGCCGGGCAAGCGCCCGCTGAGTTCGATGACGCCGACCATCGTCGACGGGAAGGACGGCAAGCCGCTGATGGTGCTCGGCACGCCGGGTGGCAGCCGCATCATCACCGTGGTGCTGCTTACCATACTCAACGTGATCGATTACGGTATGGATATCCAGCAGGCGGTGGATGCGCCGCGCTTTCACCAGCAATGGCTGCCGGACTACACCAACATGGAACCGGGCGCGATCATGCCCGCCGTGAAGCAGACGTTGGAGAGTTGGGGCCAGAAGTTCGGTCCGCCGCAGGAGGCCAACCAGGTTGCGGCGATCCTGGTTGGCGCGCCGAAACTTGATGGCAAGCCAGTCGGCGACAACCGTTATTACGGCACCATCGACCCGCGCCGCAATACCGGGCTGGCGCTGGGTTACTGAGGTTGGCTTCCGGAAAATAACGGGATTGGGTGGGTCTGTTTTCTGAAGGCGGGGCGATGCGTTGTGACGGTCAATACTGCTCGCGCATATAGATGAAGTCACTGTTGTTGTTGTACACGCCGAAGGTGGCGCGCGCGGTGTTGCTGGGCAGGTAGCTCGGCACGCTGATGTTCATGTCGACACTGCCAGTATTGTTGGCGCCTGGAGCGCTCAGGGTGAAGCTGCCTGCACCATTGACGAACGCCACCGAAGCGGGCGACGGGGATGTTGGTGGCGGACAGGTAGCCGGCCAGGTCGAGGCTGCCGACAGCAGCTGGCAGTTGGTAAAGGTCAGGTCGGCGGTGTTGAACTTGCTGATGTAGTCGGCGCTGCTGGTGACATAGCTGGTGCCGTCATAATATTCTGCCGTCACGGCAATCGGCAGATCCAGCAGCTCCGAGCCGTGGACATTGGACAGTTTGATCCGGCCATAATATTCCGTAGTGGTTCCAATCCTGGTGTGACCGGGGGCGCCGGCCACGACATTTGTGGTGTCGATGTCATATATGGTCTTAACGCCGTCACTTTCCGATGGGTTGATCCCTACGTTCACTGCTGTGTAGGGACCGGTTGGCGTTGCTCCGCGAGTAACGGCAATTGGCGCATCTACACTGGCCACGCCGCCGATAAAACAGGGGGTCGGACTGCAGGATGCAGGCAAGGAGGTGTCAAGCGGATTCAACGGCGTGCGCGTCGTTCCATTGTCATCCAGTGCGGTAAGGCCCAGCGGATTGGCTGCTGCCGTCGGATTGAGCTTGGCGAAGCCGTTGCTGGTTTCGTAATTCTTGGTTGTGGTGCCGCCCGCCGCCAGTGCGGTAAGGGTGAACACCGCATCCATTCGTTCGCCCATGTAGGTGAAGGTGGAGGGACACCCGCTGGCGCCTGGACACAAATCCGCACGGTTGGTAATCGAATTTGCGGAAACACCGAAATGATCCGGAATGAAGCGGCCGACCACACCGTTGCGTTGCGGTGTGGGGCTGGTGTTGTCGAACACCAAGGCGAGTCCGTTTGCGCCGGTCAAATCCACGCCTGACGTTCCCAGGAAGCCGGTTGCACTGGCGCTCAGGGTAAAGCTGCCGACCTCGCTGTAACTCAGGTTGGTGGGTGTGGAGATGCCGCTGCTAAAACAGTTCGGGCCGCCACCGGGGCAGGTGCCGCTCTGCACACCGTTGCCGAAGCTGCCCGCCGTACCGGTACCTGACGGGGTATCCAGCGGGGTGGCCGGCGTGTATGGCGTGCCGGCGGCAAGTGTGGTCGTCCATTTGTAGCCGGGGGTGGCGCCGTTGGCGGTAATTTGCGCGAGCGTTGTCCCGGTATCCGGGACGCCGTCACTGTTGGCGTCTGCGGCACTGTTCCACAGGTAGGCGCCGACGGTCGCCTGGAAGCTGGCTCCAGCCTTGGCGAACACGGAGCCGCCCGAGCTGTTGTTGGCGGGATTGAGGGTGGTTCCCTGCTTGATGCCGCTGACCACCAATGCGAACGGTCGGGTGGTGATAACACTGGAACTGCCGCTGATGATATTTCCGCCGGTGGCGAATGTACCGCTGTCGTCACGCAGGTTCAGCGAATATTTGCCGACGTCGCTGGTGTTGAGATTGAAGTTTGCCGAGCCCGCAGTAAATGACAGCGATAAATTTGTGGCTCCGGGCTGCGCATTGGGCAAGCTCAGCGCACCGATGGAGGGTGAGGTGCCACCCGGATCCGCAGCGTCGACGGTCAGCCATGCCTTGAGATTCTTTGATCCGGTGTAGTAGCTGGAGACAGAGCAAACGCCCGTGGTCGGGTCCTTGCGCCACATGGCGACGTTCATCGCCTGCGGGCGCCCGGCGACCTGAACGGAATCATTGGTGATCACGAACGCATTGTCGCTGAAACTGATGGCGCCGGAAGTGGAAAGGGTGCTCAGCAGGGAGCTGTCGGCCACCGATATGGTCAGGCTGCCGTCGGCATGCTGGTCGCTGAAGTTAAATGTGGCAACGCCATTGTCGCCGGCCACGAACTGATAGCTGGCGCTGCCGTTGTCGGCCGCGCCGGGTGTCAGGCTGCCGCCCGGCGTTGGTGTGCCGCCGCTCCAGTTGCCATGCGCGGGGGCCGTAGTAATGCTGACCAGGCCGGTGTAATTGGCCACGGTTGCATTCGATGCATTCTGCGCGGTGATGGTGATGCTTTTCGCTGCGCAGGTACTGCCGGAAGCGCCGCCGATGTTGATTGCAAAATGATCGATCGTGGCGGGACAGGCCGTGGAGCCCAATGCGGTGCCGGGAACGGCTGTGGTAACCAGGCTGGAATTGACGCTGCCGTTGCTGCCTGGCGTGGCGCCATAGGAGCCGGTGGCATCGGTGAACAGGGTACCGTTGTTATAGGTGACGCCGTTGCTGCCGCCGGCCACGCTGGTCGCCGCCGGCGTGCCGGAAGTGATGACGTAACCGCCGCCGCCACCGCCGCCGGGCCCGTGTGGCGTGGCGGTTGAGCCGGGCGGCACCAAGTTGAAGCCGCCGGTGCCGCCGTTGGCGTTGATGGTCAGCCCGCCGATGCCGGAACCGGCACTGACCAGTACCGCACCGCCCGCACCGCCGCCGCCGCTGCCGTCATTGCGGACCGAGGTGTCGCCGTTGCTGCCGTTGGCATTGAACGTGGCTGTGCCGCTCAGGCTGCCGGCGCGCATCATGATGATGCCGCCGCCCGGCGCACCGCTGCTGGAGGGCGCACCATAGGTGCCGGTGTTGTTGTTGGTGGTGCCCGCGCCGCCGCCGCCGCCCAGGGTCAGTTTTGTGATGCCGAGGCCGGATACCGGATTGCCGCCGATGCCGCCGGTACTGCCGTCCGGATTGGTCGCCGATACCAGCGAAGCCAGGCCGCAACCGTAGGTCGGCGCGGTGGTGTTGAAGGCCGGGCACCAGCCGATACCGCCGATGCCGCCGCCACCGCCGTTGCCGCCGCCACCGCCGCCAGGGTTCTGGTCGTTCGCGGCCGGATGGATGTCGGTGGCACCGCCGCCGCCATTGGCAGGCGCGCCGCGCGCAAAGCTGCCGTTGGGGTAGCCGTCAATACCGGTGCTGGTCGCCGTGCCGGGCGGAGTCAGTACATAGTAAGGCGTGCCGGCGATGCCTTCGCCCTTGGAGCCGTTGGCGAGATTGCTTACTGGCGTTACGTAATCGGTGTTGGCACCGGAGCCCGACGTGGAGTTGCGCGCTGCGCCACCACGGAAACCCATGCCATCCACCGAGACAGTGGCGCCGTTCAGGGTTACTGTGCCGGTTGCGTCGAGCGCCAGTACGCCACCGGTGCTGCCGTTCCAGGCCAGTGCGGTCAGGGTGGAGGACAGGGTAGTGCTCGTATACACCGGCACGCGTATCACTTGGTAACGTTGCTGGCCGGTGGTGCCCGAGGCGGCTGCGTCGGCATAGGAATTGAGTAAGCCGCAGGAGATGTTGAGCGTCCCGCCGGAAAGCGGAACCGAATTGGCGGCCACCGCATATTCGTACTTGCCGGCGCTGGAAGAACTGACCGTGCCATAGGTGACGGAATTCGAGCT
>Ga0102953_1001790_pt1 | contig 13381 bp, 11 predicted proteins | sample SalPon2A_C_D2_MG_FD_78509 | JGI IMG/M metagenome (GOLD analysis project Ga0102953, IMG submission 78509) | Soil microbial communities from South San Francisco under conditions of wetland restoration - Salt Pond MetaG R2A_C_D2_MG | ecosystem: Environmental > Terrestrial > Soil > Wetlands | place... | reverse complement strand
GGCAGACCACGCTTGGTAAAGAAGGGCATCACCCGTCCACCAATGACAGACATCAGCAGCAACAGTGCACCAATACCGATAATCATGCCGCGTTCCATGGAACCAAACGAGAGCTCCAGCATCTCGGCATAGATCAGAGCATTGCCAATCGCCATCAACAGCAGCAACAGTGACACGGAAAGGTTGCGATACTGCTTCACCTTGAGGATGGGGATTGAAATCACAATCGCCATAAGCGGAAGAAAGGAGAGATCAAGCAGGGCGATCAGCCAACCGGGAAGCATCGGAATCGCTGGCGCAAAACGTCCGGCCAGCCAAAGAAGAGTCAAAAGCAGCAGCCCGCGCCAGGTCGCAGTATCCATACCTGTCCAGTTGCGTACGGATGTCAGGAGGAATCCGGCAACCACTGCTACCGCGTAGCCAAAAACCATCTCATGTGCATGCCATACAAAAAGAGAAAAGTAGTTGTAGTGCCAGACGTCAGTCACCAGCGCCAAAACGAATATTGCCATCAAAAGCGTCGCGGAAATGCCTGCGACCAAAAAGAATGGGCGGAATCCCAGAGCGAAGAGTGCAGCTCTTTTTTTGTTTTCGCGGCGCTTTTCCGAGCCATCTAAAGAGTGATTCATACCGCATATCTTAGGACATAGACGGCTTACACTCCACCATGCCTATCCCCATCACAAAAATATGGGTGGCACGCCCTGTTTGACACATTTAGATAAAAAGGGTCAGCCTAATGGGGCAGGTATCGCCTGCAATACTCAAAAGGAAGGGAGTGCACAATGCATTACAATACTAACTTAAAACTAAAATTTAACGCCGAAGAGGGATTCAAATCTCTCGATATTCAATATGAAGAGCACCATGAGTTAGCTTGGTACAGAATGAACGCATATCCAAGGCCATGCTTCACACCAGAGCTGCTAAGTGATATCCAACACTGGTTTGACCAGATATTAACAAACGAAAAGCAGCCGTTGGTGAAACATATTGTCATGGGTTCAAATGTCCCCGGTGCATTTAATCTTGGAGGAGATTTGAATCTTTTTTATGACCTGATTAAGCGCAATGACCGGGAAGGGCTCATGCATTACGCTATCGCTTGCATTAAACCGCTCTACTTAATTCATACCGGCTTAGGAAAACAGATTACGACCATATCTCTAGTACAGGGCGATGCTCTTGGAGGCGGTTTTGAAGTTGCCATCTCCAGTGATGTCCTGATTGCGGAGCGCAAAGCAAAAATGGGCATGCCTGAAATTCTCTTCAATCTTTTTCCCGGCATGGGAGCCTATAGCTTCCTCTCCCGTAAAGTCGGGCCGATACAAGCCAAGAAAATGATCCTCGGAGGTAAGCTTTACTCTGCAGAGGAAATGTACCACTTGGGCATTGTCGATATTTTGGCTGAAGATGGCGAGGGCGAGAAAGCCGTTTATGAATATCTGAAAAAGGAGAAACGGTTCCAAAACGGACATGACGCATTCCGCCAAGCGCAGCGTTGCTGTAACCGTGTCAGCTATGATGAATTGAAAGAGATAACAACCATATGGGTAGATGCAGCATTGAAGTTAGAGAGCAAAGACCTTCGTATGATGGAGAGATTGATCTCAAGGCAATCGGCGAAAGTCGCCTCATAATCAATCTCAATGTGCCTCAGAACAGGGCAGCCATATTGGCTGCCCTGCATTTATTTATTGTGGAGTCTGGAAAGGAGAAACTCCCAAATATTGGTAGAACTCTTTTCGACTCTCCTCAAATGCGGCATCCAATCTGGATGTTCCGCTTGATAACCCAGCAGGCGTTAAATTCTGCTGTTCCCGCTCAAGCTCCTCACAAATCTGATACAGCGAAATAGCACCAACTGTTCCCGCGCTTCCTTTGAGTGCATGTACAACATCCTGAAAGAGGCCAATATCCGCCTCCTTGGCAGCCTCCTTGAGTCTGCCAAGGCTTGACTCTCCCGAACTCATGAATTTCTCGATCAGCTCTTCGATAAACTCTTTCCGTGAAGTAAATCGCTTCAACTCCTCCAACGGCTCCACATCAATATAGTCCCACCTCTCTTTCTCGCTAACGGCTGGAAAAGCCTGAACAACACCACCCTGACTTTCACTCTTTTTCGGCAACGTATATTGATCAATGGCTGCCATGAGCTTTCTATTATCAATTGGCTTGGTCAGGTAATCATCTGCGCCCGAATCCAAACATTCGGCAATAGCCTCTGGCATGGCATTGGCCGAAAGCATAATGATCGGCAGGTGGTCTCCCGTTTCAAGAAAGCGAAAAGCCTTCAGCACCTCCACGCCTGAAAGGTTGGGCATATTCATATCAAGAATAGCCAAATCGAACTGATCAACCTGTTCCGTTAGCAGGTCAAGCGCCTCCTCACCATCCTCACAAATGGTGACCTGATGGCCGACACGCTCCAACAGCGCCCGAATGACCGTCTGGTTCACCTCGTTATCCTCAGCTACGAGGATATTCAATGTTCGCTCTGCATCTCTCTTGCGCTGCAAATCAGCCACTGAGACAACATCGCTTGCTAACTGCTTACCAACGCAAACTTCATGAAGTGCATTAAACAAGAGGGACTCATTCAAAGGGGTATATAGCACAGATGAGTAGCCGGCTTTAACCAAAGCCTCCAACTCGCCAATCCCCAATCGCGTATCCACCAGCACCAGAGCGAGATCAGTGAGCCATGTTTCAGCACGAACCATCTCAACAAACTGCCTGGCCGACATCCCCAATCGTTCACCTTCAACAATCACCACATGAAATGGGTTTAAGCTTTCATTGGCTTCCACAAGCTTTGAAAAGAGCCTGGCCACACTTTTAGCAGACTCCATCTCCTGACCCCATCGCCGTAGAGGTACCTCCACTTTGGGCAAAAGTTCATCACCAAGCAGGGTGAGGACTCTCACCTCGGAGAAGGAGACTTCGGCAATATGCTCTTTTGGCATCTTTGCCTGTCGCGTGAACGGTAGCTCAAACCAGAATTCAGAGCCCTCGTCCTCTTTGCTAATCAAACCCAGCTCTCCGCCCATGAGTTTAACCAACTCCTTAGAGATCGCTGTTCCCAGACCTGTCCCACCATATTTACGTGTAACCGAAGCATCAGCCTGAACAAAGCTATCAAAAATACGTAGCTGTGCTGCCTCAGAAAGGCCTATGCCGGTATCAATCACCCTGAAGCGTGCCCATACCTGCTCTTCCGGGTTGTCCTGCATCGGCTCTACAAGCACCTCAATACGCCCCGCTTCAGTAAACTTCACAGCATTGCTCAGAAAGTTCATCAACACCTGTCTCAGATGCAGCTCATCCCCTATCAACCGGAAAGGAATCGCGGGATCAACATGAGTAACCAACTCAACTCCTTTTTGCCCAGCCTGATGTCGGAAGCTTTTTACTGTGGTACCAATCAACTCATGAAGGTCGAATGGTTTTGATTCGGAGAGAAGTTTGCCCGCTTCAATTTTAGAAATGTCGAGAATATCTTCAATGAGCGCCAACAAGGTATGTCCCGACGATTGAATCACCCCAGCATACTCTTTTTGCTCTCGATCCAATGGCGTCATCACAAGCATGTCGCTCATACCGATAATGCCGTTAAGCGGCGTCCGTAACTCATGACTCATATTGGCTAGAAATTGAGTTTTGGCCTGATTGGCCTCCTCTGCCTTTTCAATAGCGAAGTGCAACTTCTTAAGCAAGCCAGACATATAAATAGGGATAAGGGTAATAATAAAAAGCAGACTCATCCCGAACCAGAAATGCTGCATCCAATATGGATGAAGCATCCAGACAGTAAAGAAACCGATGGCCGCAAACACCATCGAAATAAACAGATAACGAATCCCATAGCGAAACCCATTTCCGGTAATCACCCATAGATATACGGCAATGAGTGGTGCCCCAGCCTCACCAGCAAGATATAGCCCGACCGATGTTGCCGCCATATCTCCCAGAGCACCAATTATCCTGCGGGGCTTGCACACTGCGGGGTTCAACAGAATCCAAACAAAGATAATTACTGAAGCAATCAGGTAGCTTCCGATGACCTTCAAGGCAACCGTCTGCTCAGAAAAGTAGAAATAGGCACAAACAATTGAGACAATAATCAGGCGAACCAGGGCTTGCGAGTGCTCGCTATCGGGCCTGTTTTTTAGACGCGAAAAAACAGCGCCCAACAAACCGCTGTCTCTCTTTGGCTTATTTTCTTGCTTGGTTCCCATCCCAGCATCGTAGCATAAGGAACATGGGCATTCATGCAACGAATGCGATGAGACTAACTTATATCGACTTGAATCAGCCCCTGTTCAATGCGTACAGGAAATGTTTCGATATCTTCATAGGCAGGAGGAGTCAGCGCTTTACCGTTGCGGATGCAGAAGCGCGCACCGTGGCGCGGGCAGATGATCTGATCCCCTTCACAGCGGCCGGTGGCCAACTCACCACCATCGTGTGTGCAGACATCTTCAATGGCGAAGAGTTCGCCTTCCAGATTAAAAACAGCAATCTCAGCAACATCTGTAGAGACAATCTTGCGCTCATCCGGATGCAACTCGCTTTCGCTGCAGACATCAATCCATTCAGCCATTTGAAACTCCCATTTCAAGATTTCGGATCGAATTTTTTTTCGAGAGCAAGGCTTGGCCTGATTGAGGTGCACAGTGTATTGGAAACAGATGAGCACCGGAAAGCGGGTATAACACTGCTATCGGATAAAAGACGATTCGACTAAAACATTCCCAAGTGCAATCTGGCTTCGTCGCTCATCATCGCCCGATCCCATGGTGGATCGAACACCAGATCAACATGCACATCCGAAACATTGGCAACACTTAGTAGTTTAGCCCGGACATCATCAACAATGAAGGGGCCCATGCCGCAACCGGGAGCTGTCAGGGTCATCACCACTTCGACGTGATTCTTACCCTCATCCGTATCAACCACATGGCAATCGTAAACCAGTCCGAGGTCGACAATATTAACGGGAATCTCCGGATCATAGCAGGTCTTCAGAACGTTCCAGAGCTCTTCCTCATTGACAGGGCCCTCAGCCATTTCAAGTTGCTCTGTCGGAGCCTTTTCAGTCATACCGAGTGCTTCAGCATCCTTTCCTTCGACACGAGCGAGGTTACCATTCACGGCCACCGTGTAGCTGCCGCCCAGCTCTTGGGTAATACGCACCTGAGCTCCCTCCGGAATCATTACGGGAGTTCCAAGTGGAATCAGCACCGCATCAACATCACGATTCACTGTAATCATATCACCTGAGGTCATTCATGACCTCCAATTCTAAGGATAGTTAAAGAGTAGAAAACCACGCTTTTCTGCTCTGCCGGAGCAAAAGAACATGAATGGTTTTTTGCGCATCTCACAATCATTATTCGGTTCTCGCTATATCGCCACCCTCAATGGCGGCTTTAAGTGTATGCCAGCAGAGCGTGGCACATTTAATTCGGGCGGGAAACTCTTTCACTCCTGCCAGAACAGCCAACTTTCCCAAGGTCTCTTCATCAGGCATCTCAGACATATCGGCTGTTACCATATCGTGGAAAGCTTCGAAAAGCTTTTCAAACTCCTCGACTGACTTACCCTTCAAAACATCTGTCATCAAAGAAGCTGAGGCGGTGGAAATCGAACAGCCCTGCCCTTCAAATTTCACATCCTCGATGATGTTATCGTCACTGATCTGCAGATAGACATGGAGCTGATCACCACAAAGCGGGTTGTATCCCTCTGCATCATGATTGCATGGATCAAGCTTGCCGAAATTTCTCGGGGCTTTGGTATGGTCAATAATAACCTGCTGATACAGATCGCCCAGATCAAACATGGTCTAAATCCTCTCTTCTCACCACAGAGACACAGAGACAACTGCATACTGTCTCTCTGCTTCCTTTGGTTTCTACCGTTCTGTGGTTCAATCGCTTCATGCGAACATATCCAGTGCTTTGGCGAGCGCGGCAAAGAGCGCATCGACTTCAGCTTCCGTGTTGTAAATCGAGAACGATGCCCGTGCCGTAGCGGGGATTTTATAAAATTGCATGACCGGCATGGCGCAGTGGTGCCCTGCTCGAATGGCCACCCCTTCGCGATCCAGAATCGTTCCCAGATCATGCGGGTGAACCCCATCGAGCACAAAAGAGAGAACACACGCTTTCTCTTTTGCCGTGCCAATCCGACGCAATCCTGCAAACGCTTCCGCCTGAGCCGTCGCATATCCGAGCAACGCTTTTTCCCGCGCTTCAATGGCTTCGAAACCGATACCGTTGATGTATTCAATGGCGCTACCGAAACCGATCGCTCCGGCAATATTAGGTGTGCCCGCCTCAAACTTATGCGGCAGTGCGTTGTATTGGGACTTCTCAAACGTCACCGTCAGAATCATATCGCCACCACCCTGGTAGGGAGGCATCGCATCCAACAACGTCTCTTTGGCAACCAGCACACCAACACCGGTCGGGCCATACATCTTATGTGCCGATGTGACATAAAAATCGACATCCAGCGTCTGCACATCAACAGGTAGATGTGCCGCAGCCTGAGCCCCATCCACCAGCACTTTAGCTCCGACAGCATGCGCTTTTGCAATCATCTCTTGAATCGGGTTGATCGTGCCCAGGGCATTGGACATGTGCACCACACCGACAAGCTTTGTGCGCTCTGACAAGAGTGACTCGAAGGCGCCCATCTCAAGTTCGCCGGCTTCATTCATCGGCACCACTTTCAATGTTGCGCCCGTGCGCTCGCAGAGCAGTTGCCACGGCACGATATTGGAGTGGTGTTCCATATGGGTGATCAATATCTCGTCACCCTTACCGACATGAGTGCCACCCCAACTCGACGCCACCAGATTGATCGACTCTGTAGCACCACGGGTGAAGATCACCTCATTGGTTGATTTGGCATTGAAAAATGCACGGATTATTTCACGTGCGCCCTCATATGCTGTTGTTGCACGCTCAGAAAGAATGTGAACACCGCGATGAATATTTGCATTGTCGTGTTCATAGTAGTGACGAACGGTGTCGATCACGCACTGCGGCTTCTGCGTTGTTGCAGCATTATCAAGATAGACCAACGGCTTGCCGTAGACCTGCTGATGCAGTATCGGGAAGTCGGCCCGAACCGCTTCAACATTGGTTTCAATATTCAAGGTCATGCTTACCCCAACAGCCCTTCGAGGCTGGCATCATGCGGCAGCTTCTCGAATGCGAGGCGCTCCAGATACTTACGCACCTGTGGCACCTTTATTGCTGCCAACACCTCATCGGCAAAGGCGAACATCAACACATTGCGTGCCTCGTCTTCACTCAATCCCCGCGAACGAAGATAGAAGAGCTGGTTCATATCCAGCTGGCCGACCGTGGCACCATGCGCACACTTCACGTCATCCGCATGAATCTCGAGATCCGGCTTGGTATCAATCTCCGCCTTGTCTGAAAGCAGAAGATTGGCATTGGACTGGGCTGAATCGGTCTGATCTGCACCTGTATGCACCACAACCTTTCCATTGAACACAGCGCGTGCACGACCGTCGATCACACCTTTATAATTTTCACGGCTGCGGCAATTCGGACGCACATGATCAATGCGTGTGTGATGATCAACATGCTGCCTACCGCTCACCAGATAAAGTCCGTCAAGCACACACTCACTGCCTTCACCATTCATCTCGACGTGGATGTCACGACGTGAAAGTGCTGAGCCAAACGCCACGGAGTGCGAGTGATAGTAACTATCTCGATGCTGATGCACACGAATCGATCCAATGTTCACTTCGCCTAAACCTGATTGCTGCAGCTTGTAGTGCTCAAGTCGACCACCGGCATGCAGGTCGATATCCGTAGCCACATTGATGAACGCACTGCTATCGCCTATCGAACCGAAATGCTCAATCACCGTCGCCTGACTATGTTCACCAGAGACAATCAAATTTCTTATATGGGAGGCTGAGTGATTCCCTTCCGTTGTCAGAAAGAGCAGATGCAACGGCTTATCAACGACCATGCCATCGGGAATATTCAGATACACACCATCGCGCATCATGGCATTGTTGAGTTCGGCAAATACACCGGAGAGGTGCAGATCATGCAGGTAGGGCTCAAGCAGGTCCGGCTCTTCAATAAGTAATTTTGCCACACTCTCGATCCGTAGTCCGGCAGGAATGCTCTGCAGTGTTGAAAGCAAAGGAGAAACCTCACCGTTCACGACAACAATGCGGTGGCAATCAACCTCATCGAACGTGAAAGTCGCCAGATCCTCAGTCGCAACAGGAGCCTCTTCTCTATCAGTCGCATCAGCGATCAGACGATCAAGGTACTTACGCACATCGGTATATTTCCAGGCCTCATGGCGCGAACTCGGCATACCCAGGCGTTCGACTTTCGCCATGGCATTCTTGCGCAACACGCGCACCCAGGACTCATGCCCGCCGGGCAACGATTGATGCATCGTGGCGAAGCGCTCGCTGAGCTTGCCGGTCAGTTCAGTCGATGCTTTCACGGCTTCATTCATGCCGCAGCCTCTTCCAGGACCCAATCATAACCATGCTCTTCAAGCTCAAGCGCCAGTGCTTTATCGCCGCTCTTCAGGATACGGCCATTAGCCAACACATGCACCACATCCGGCTCAATGTAATCAAGTAGTCTCTGATAATGGGTCACCAGCACCACTGCCCGCTCAGGGCTACGCAGTTTATTCACGCCACCGGCAACAATACGCAGGGCATCAATGTCCAGTCCTGAATCGGTCTCATCCAGCAATGCCAATAACGGCTCAAGAACAGCCATCTGGAAAATCTCGTTGCGCTTCTTCTCACCGCCTGAGAAACCCTCATTAACCGAACGGCTGAGGAAGGATTGATCCAGTTCAACAAGCTTAGCCTTCTCTTTGACCAACTGCATGAACTCCATGGCATCAAGTTCACCCTGTCCAAGATGTTTGCGCTTGGCATTCACGCCGGCCTTGAGCAGATAGGTGTTGTTCACACCGGGAATCTCAACCGGATACTGGAAAGCAAGGAAAATACCCTCCCACGCTCGCTCTTCCGGACTCATCTCGAGAAGATCAGCACCATTATAAGTAACTGAACCCTGCGTGATCTCATACCCATCGCGCCCGGCAATGACATTGGAGAGCGTGCTTTTACCCGAACCATTCGGCCCCATGATGGCATGCACTTCACCCGCCTTCACATCAAGGTTGATCCCTTTAAGGATCTCCTTGCCGTTGACGCTTACATGTAAATCTCTGATCTCTAACATACTTAACCCACAGCTCCTTCAAGGGAGACTTCCATTAATCTGTTTGCTTCAACTGCGAACTCCATCGGCAGCTCATTAAACACCTCTTTGCAGAAGCCGTTGACGATGAGCGAAACCGCATCCTCTTCCGAGATACCACGTTGCTGGCAGTAGAAAAGCTGGTCATCGCCGATCTTTGATGTGGTTGCCTCGTGTTCAACGATAGCGGTTGCATTCTTCACTTCGACGTAAGGGAAGGTATGCGCACCGCATGTCTTACCCAGCAGCAGCGAATCACACTGGGTATAGTTGCGGGCACCCTCTGCATCCTTACCTACACGCACCAAACCGCGATAGGACTGCTGCCCATGACCGGCCGAGATCCCCTTGGAGATAATGGTGCTCGTCGTGTTCTTGCCCAGATGAATCATCTTGGTGCCGGTATCGGCCTGCTGGTAATTACTGGTCAGAGCTACCGAATAGAACTCGCCGACCGAATCATCGCCTTTCAGCACACAACTGGGATATTTCCAGGTGATGGCGCTCCCCGTCTCAACCTGAGTCCACGAAATTTTCGAGCGGTCACCGCGACATTCACCCCGTTTGGTGACGAAGTTATAGATGCCGCCAACACCATTCTCATCACCGGGATACCAGTTCTGAACCGTCGAATATTTGATCTGTGCATCTTCCAGCGCCACCAGCTCAACCACCGCAGCATGCAGCTGGTTTTCATCACGCATCGGTGCTGTGCACCCTTCGAGGTAACTCACATGTGAACCTTCCTCGGCAATAATCAGTGTCCGCTCAAACTGACCGGTATTGAGTGCATTGATACGGAAATAGGTGGAGAGCTCCATCGGGCAGCGCACCCCTTTGGGAATAAAGACAAACGAACCATCAGTAAAAACAGCCGAGTTGAGTGCAGCAAAGAAGTTGTCGGATGTTGGCACAACAGTGCCAAGATACTGCTGTACCAGTTCAGGGTAGTCGTGCACGGCCTCGGAGATCGGACAGAAGATCACGCCCGCCTCATTCAATTTGCTTTTAAATGTCGTGGCAACAGAGACCGAATCGAACACAGCATCGACCGCCACATTTTTTACCCCGGCAAGAAACTCCTGCTCACGCAAAGGAATCCCCAGTTTCGCATAGGTCTCCAGAAGTTTCGGATCAACCTCATCGAGCGTCTCCGGTGCATCCTCATTTTTTTTGGGTGCCGAGTAGTAGGAGATCGCCTGATAATCAATTGCAGCATGATGAACGTTGGCCCACTCAGGCTCCTTCATGGTCTGCCAGTGGTGAAACGCTTCAAGTCGCCAGTTGAGCAGCCACTCCGGTTCACTCTTCTTGGCAGAGATAGCACGAATGACATCATCATTCAGACCGGGTGGAAGCGTATCAGAATCGATATCGGTGATAAAGCCGGCCTCATACTCGCGTGTCTTCAGCTGTTCGCTGAGCTCTTCATTCGTCGCCATTTATACAGCCCCTATACCGGCTTTCGTCATTGAGGGTGACGACTGGATCGACAGGCCCTTCCGGATGGAGAAAACAGGCATAAAATCTTTTTCAGTCATATCTTTCAGCGAGATATTATCAAGCGCGCCGCGCACCGCTTCGTTGATCCGCTTCCAGTTGTTCTGGGTCGCGCAAACAGACAACTGATCACACCTGCTTTCATCGAGATTACACTCGGTCAGTGCGATATTGCCTTCAAAGCAATCGATAATTTCACGCACGGAAATTTCCGCTGCCGGGCGTGCCAGCCGATAGCCCCCTTTGGCACCACGAATCGACTCCAACAATCCTGCGCCCAACAACGTCTGCAACACCTTACTGACAGTTGGCGATGGAATTCGCGTGGCATTTGCCAGATCATTGGAGGCAAACAGGCGTGACTCATCCGCTGCAATATGTGTCAGCAGAAGAATCCCGTAATCGGTCAGCTTGGTTAGTCTTAACATCCGTTTGCAGTAACTCCTGAAATATTCAAACAGGAGCATTCTAATCCTGATTAAAAGAGTCTTCAACTTACAATGTGTGGGGGGATTAACGAATTCGGATGCGTTTTGTGAAAAAACTCTACACCCACCCATGGATGGGTGGCGGCGAACATTGTGAGCCGCAAGTGGAGCAAGACCGCGCTCTTGCGGAACGTTACGAGCAAAAGGCAGGACAAATCGACAGGAAAGTTGAATTGGACGGTCTTTCCGCCCGCAGGGTGAGAAGCATGGATGCTTCGAATCAAGCCTTTTGCGGATCAAACAAACGAAAAGAGGGGGCCCGAAGGCCCCCTCTCTTACACTTTGAACAATGCACCTTTATACAAAGGTACGATTGATCTTACATAAGTGCTTCTACGTCCAACAGGGTAGTCTTGGTAGAAACGCTAGCAGCGCCAGTAGTTACCTTCTGGTTGGTGTAAGACAGAGCAACTACGAAGTTCTGGTAGATTTCATACTCAGCAGCGATGTTGTAGGTCTTGGTCTTGGTCGCGCCCAACTTCAGCTCGCCGTAGCCTGCACCAAACACAACATTGTGCAGTGGCTTAACAGTACCGTGGATGCCGAAGCCCTTCAGTACATCTACTGTGCTGAGGTTGTAACCATTGGTCTTGGTAGCAGTAGACTTGCCTGCGCTTGCGTAGTCAGCATACAGACCGAACTGGGTGTGGCCCATTTCGCCTTCCAACTGACCATCAATACCCCAACGATTCAGTTCCAGCTGCGGTGCAATACCACCTGCAACAGTACCGTATGCGTTTGCAACAGCATCACCAACATTGCCGCCAACGTAAGTTGCGCCAAGGCCAGCAGTCATGCCAGCAACGTCAAGGAATACATCACCACGAACCAGCTTAGCAGCAGTCCATGTAGAGTTACCAGTAACGCCCCAACCTGCAGCATCAATAGATGGTGCGATCAGACCAGCCTGAACAGTGAACATGTCAGTCATGACGTGTGCAGTCAGACCAGCGATCTGGCCACCAGCAGTAGCTTCACCTTTGAAGATCTGCTGGTTAGCAGAGGTGTCGCGCATGCCCATCATGCCACCGTGCTGACCCCAAGAGTTCTGCAGCTGCATACCAGCGTTCTCACCGAAACCGGTGTTGTAGTAAGAGACACCAGCTTTAACACCGCCAACGTCCCAAGAAGTGATCAGCTGATGGTTACCGAAAGCACCGCCGCCAAGTTCAATGAAAGCACCAGCGTTTTCGCCGATACGACCACCGATCAGGACAACCTGGTCACCGTAAGAAATTTCCTTGGTAGTAGCAGCACCAGTTGTTTTAACCTGGCTAAACTGTGGACGGAACACAACAGTTGCGTTCAGTACAGCAGGGATAGACATAGCGTCATCTTCAACAAGAGCCTGTTCGCCCATGTCAGTGAATGCGTTCTGTTTGAATGAACGACCGAACGCAGACAGCGTAGGGAAGCTCTGGAAATGGCAAGACAAGCAAGCAGCGCCAGTCTGGCGTGCGAATGCTGGAATAGCTTCAGAAGTAGTTGGAGCAACTGCAACAGCAGAGACAGCAACAACAGCGAAAGCTACAGCAGAAAAAATCATTTTTTTCATTAGTAAAATCCTCTTAATAGATTTGGTTCACGTGTGAACCATAGTTAAATTTGTTCTCCCATCTTTTTCTGTGCTTCTCTTCGACCTGCCGCTGAAATCAAGTTCAGTTAGCAGAGAAATGCACAGACCTTTCCGGAAGTACGGTGCGGACACTGCGTCACATTCATCATAGGGTCAACCTGCCACACCCGCTGTGTGTCATTTTGCAACAATTCGTTTTATGCAGCTTCAGGCATCCTGCCTTTCGCTTAACACGCAATTGAAAATACGATTTCCAATTGCTCACTAAAGCCACCCAAGGTGAATTGCGCTTGCGCAAGAGAAGGTACCCTGGGGCACATCCATGGGTGGGATGCCTCAAGATCAATGGAAAGGCGCACCCATCCCGCCATGGATGGCGGGCGAGCGAATATCATGAGCTCGTAAGTGAAGGCGGACATGTGCCGCCGAAACGATTCAAGCAAAAGGCAGGAGCCTTTTGCGGATCAATCATCCCCCTACGGATGCATGGCCTCGATAAAGATGCGGTCCACATTTTGCTT
>Ga0102953_1001787_pt1 | contig 13403 bp, 9 predicted proteins | sample SalPon2A_C_D2_MG_FD_78509 | JGI IMG/M metagenome (GOLD analysis project Ga0102953, IMG submission 78509) | Soil microbial communities from South San Francisco under conditions of wetland restoration - Salt Pond MetaG R2A_C_D2_MG | ecosystem: Environmental > Terrestrial > Soil > Wetlands | place... | reverse complement strand
GTGCGCGGCCCCAGCATGTCTGCCAATCCGGGCAAGATCCATGTGATCGGCGTAGCCGATGCCGGCGGCAAGAAGGTCATTGTGATGCGCTTCCTGCAGGGACGCAACCCGGACTGGGTGGACCGCCCGTTCTTCGCCGAATACGACGAAAACGCCTGCTGGATCGACGAACTCAAGCCGGCCTTCGGCGAGGAAAAATTCTTCTTCGAGGACGAGATGGAACTGCTTTACCACGAAGGCCGCGATACCAGCACCGCGGACGACTTCGAGTAACAAGCCCGATAATGCAGCAAGCGGGAACGGGGCTGTACCCAGGGTGCGGCCCCGTTTTTATTCGGGCCGATGTATCGGCGGTAGATTTGCTGGAGGATTTGCTGGTAAATTTCACTTTTACAGATCGATGGCTTGCCCGTGGCGCTTGATAATCTCACCCTTCTGTTTTCCCTTGCGCTGACCAGCGGTCTGATGGCATTCAGCCTTGCGGTGACGTCACGCAGTAGAGACGACGGGACGTGGTTGTGGGCGCTGGCCATGGGCTGCGAGGCGGTGGGGTGGTTGTTTGCCGCCATGCGCGGGCCGATTCCCGATACCTGGTCTGTGGTGCTGACCAACCTGGCGCTGGTCGTGGCCCAGGCGATCAAGCTTGCAGCCATATACCGGTACCGTGGGTTGCCGTCATGGCCGCATTGGCAAGGCATTCTGCCGGTCCTGGCCATGTTGCTGCTACTGGCCTCATTGCCGGCGGCGGATTACCGCGGGCGGCTGCTTTACGGCAGCCTGATTTATGCAGCACAAATGATCCTGATTGCACGCGCCTTGCGTTATGACACGGATTCGCGCGGCGGGCGCGCCTGGTGGCTGATTTACGGTGCCACGGTGGCGGTGTTGCCAATCATGGTCTTGCGCATCATTTTTGCATTGGAGAGCCCGCCCGACCTGACGCTCCCTCCGTTGTCCCTCTCCCCCAATCCGATGCAGATCGTGGTGTTTGTCGGCCTGATTGCGTTGAACCTGCTGGGCGCGCTCGGTTTCATCCTGCTGGGCAAGGAACGCGTCGAGCGCGACATTCGCGAGCTGGCCATGCTCGACGGGTTGACGGGGATACTCAATCGCCGCGCATTCATGGACCGTGCTGAACAAGAGATGGCAAAGGCGCTGCGCGAACATTCTCCGTTGTCGCTGCTGATGCTGGACATCGATCATTTCAAGCGGATCAACGACCAGTTCAGTCATGCCGCCGGGGATGCCGTGCTGGTTGAGATCAGTCAACTGGTGACAAATCGGTTGCGCAAGCAGGATACCCTTGGGCGTTATGGCGGTGAGGAATTCTGCATCCTGCTGCCGGCAACCGATGGCGCAGGTGCGCAACTGGTGGCCGAAAGCCTGCGCAAGACGATAGCGGAGACGGTCCTGCCGCTCGACAAGGCGGCTACGTCGGTAACTGTCAGTATCGGGGTCAGCGTTTGCCAGATGGAATGCGACAATTGTTCACTCGATTTAAAACAGATACTGGCAGATGCCGACCGGGCGTTGTACCAGGGTAAATCCGCGGGACGCAACCGCACGGTGCTGCTGCCATTCGGCTGTACGAACGATAAGGCAAATGTTACTTTTGCCTGATCCCGGCATGCGGCAAACAGAAAACAGATAATGGCAAAGGCAAAAACGGTATACAGCTGCACCGAGTGCGGCGGGCAAACGCCAAAATGGCAGGGCCAGTGTCCGCACTGCGGCGAATGGAACACGCTGGTGGAGACGGTGGCGGAAGCGCTGTCTTCTGCCGGCAAGAACCGTTACAGTGCGCTGACGGCTTCCGGTCAGTTGCAACAGCTGGCCGAAGTGGAAGCGAGCGAAGTGTCGCGCACACCCACCGGCATTGCCGAATTCGACCGCGTGCTCGGCGGCGGGCTGGTACAGGGTGGGGTGGTACTGATCGGCGGCGATCCCGGTATCGGCAAGTCCACGCTGTTGCTGCAGACGCTGGCGCATCTGGCACCGACGAAAAAGGTACTCTATGTCAGCGGCGAGGAATCGGCACAGCAGATCGCGCTGCGCGCGAAGCGGCTGGTGCTCGACGCTCACGCAGTGCACCTGCTGCCGGAAATCCAGCTCGAAAAAATCCAGGCGACCATCGCCAGCGAAAAACCGGACGTGGCGGTAATCGATTCGATTCAGACCGTGTATTCCGAACAGCTTACCTCGGCGCCCGGCTCGGTGGCGCAGGTGCGCGAATGTGCGGCGCAGCTCACGCGCATCGCCAAGAGTGCGGGCGTAACCATGATCCTGGTCGGTCATGTCACCAAGGAAGGTGCACTTGCCGGCCCGCGCGTGCTCGAGCACATCGTCGACACCGTGCTCTATTTCGAAGGCGACACGCATTCCAGCTTCCGCCTGATCCGCGCGTTCAAGAACCGCTTCGGCGCGGTCAACGAGCTAGGTGTATTTGCCATGACCGAAAAAGGGCTGCGCGAAGTCAGCAATCCGTCCGCGCTATTCCTGTCGCAGCATGGCGCGCAAGTGCCCGGCTCCTGCGTGATGGTCACCCAGGAAGGCACGCGCCCGCTGCTGGTGGAAATCCAGGCGCTGCTCGACGAGGCGCATTCGCCCAGCCCGCGCAGGCTGTCGCTGGGGCTGGAGCAGAATCGCCTCGCCATGCTGCTGGCCGTGTTGCACCGCCATGCCGGCATTGCCTGTTTCGACCAGGACGTATTCATCAATGCGGTGGGTGGTGTGAAGATCACCGAGCCCGGCGCCGATCTGGCCGTGCTGCTCGCCATCGTATCTTCGCTGAAGAACAGGCCGTTGCCGGAAAAAATGGTGGTGTTCGGCGAAGTCGGTCTGGCCGGCGAGGTGCGTCCGGTGCAGCGCGGTCAGGAACGCCTGAAGGAAGCCGCCAAGCTTGGCTTTACCCATGCCGTCATCCCGCGCGCCAACGCGCCCAAGCAGAAAATCGCCGGCATCGAGATCATCGCGGTGGAACGGGTGGACGAGGCAGTGGAACGAATACGCTAGGTTGCCTGTCGTAGTGTTGTGTACCCGCAAACTGGAGGCGTTAAATGAACAAGGACGAAATCAGGAAATTACTGGAAGACGACATTGCCTTCTACCGCGAAAAGGCGAAATTTTACGAGTCACAGCGTCTGGTCGAGGCGGGTAAATATGCCGATAGGCTGGCGGATAACCTCGAACTTGCACTGACCACCATGCCTTCCGAAGACGATCCGGAAATAGCCTGAATGAATCCCTCCGCGTCAGGTCGCGGATAAATGCCGACCGGTCGGCCGCTATTCGACGCTGCCGAAGGAAGGATCGCTGGAATAAGGCGGCAATGGGAGTCCTGCCAGACGGCTGGCCTGGCTTACCGGCCCGTGCGGAAACAACTCGTATAAATGGCGGCGCCCTTGTCCGTCGCCGAATTTCCTTTCCAGCTCACCAAGTACCCTGCGCGCGCTTTTGGCACCGCCGGTGATGCGGTAACGTTCGCGCAGGTAATAAATGACTTCCCAATGTTCGTCGCTGAGGTAGATTCCTTCGGCTTTAGCCTGGCGCTGCGCATACAGCGGCGACCAATGCTCCAAGTCGAACAGGTTGCCATCGGGGTCGGTCTGGGAGAGTTGCTGATCCCGTATGAGTTTGTTGATGTCGAGCATGATGAACACCTCCTGCTGACAGTTGAAACCGGCGCTGGTTTCGCGCCACATGATTATGATCAAACTCCCGAGTTATTTTGTCAACTATTATTCCCGGGTATTAGTGGTGTCCGGAAACGGAAGCGGAAAAATGCACGAATGGTTTTCCGGGTAACCATTTGGATGATGATGTTAAGGCCTTGCTTGATTTGCAAGAAGAAAAACAGGCGAAACGCTGCGCGCATTGTCAGCGTGTGCATCTGGCGTTAAAGTTCGGTAAGTTCACTAAATAACAATATTTAATGGGAGCTGGGATGGCATTTCTGATGGCGCTGGCAGTACTGGCGGTAATTCTGTTGCTGGCATTTTTCCGTGCATCCATCTGGAGTTGGTTGCTGGCAATTGCCATCATGGTGCCGGTCGTCGCCATCGAAAGCCGTATTTCCGCCACCGCATTGCAGGTCATTTATATCTGCCTCGGTATTTTCGTCGCCGTGTTCGGCATTCCCTTCCTGCGCCGCCTGCTGATAAGCGGGTTCGCGCTCAACCTGTTCCGCGGCATCCTGCCGCAGGTGTCGCAGACCGAACAGGAAGCGCTCGACGCCGGCACCGTGTGGTGGGACGGCGACCTGTTCGGCGGCCTGCCGCACTGGGACAAGCTGCTGGCCTATCCCAAGCCGCAGCTCAGCGAAGAGGAGCAGGCTTTCTTCGACAACGAAGTCGAGCAGTTGTGCGCCATGCTCGACGACTGGGACATCACCCACACCCGCCAGGACCTGCCGCCCGAAGTCTGGCAGTTCATCAAGGACAAGGGTTTCTTCGGCATGATCATCCCCAGGGAATACGGCGGCCTGGAATTTTCCGCGCTGGCGCATTCCGCGGTGGTAACCAAGATCGCCTCGCGCAGCGGCACCGGCGCAGTGACGGTGATGGTGCCGAACTCGCTGGGTCCGGCCGAGTTGCTGCTGCACTATGGCACGCCGGAACAAAAGAACAAATACCTGAATCGCCTGGCCAAGGGACTGGAAGTGCCGTGTTTCGCGCTGACCGGACCGTTCGCCGGATCCGATGCGGGCGCGATTCCGGACTACGGCATCGTCTGCCGCGGCGAATTCAACGGCGAACATGATGTGCTCGGCATCCGCCTTACCTGGGAGAAGCGCTACATTACCCTGGCGCCGGTGGCTACGCTGCTCGGCCTCGCATTCAAGTTGTACGACCCCGAGCACCTGGTCGGCGACGAAACCGAACGCGGCATCACGCTGGCGCTGATACCCACCGACACGCCGGGCGTGAACGTCGGGCGCCGCCACTTCCCGCTCAACTCCGCATTCCTGAACGGCCCAACCACCGGGCGCGACGTGTTCATCCCGCTCGACTACATCATCGGCGGCAGGGACTACATCGGCCAGGGCTGGCGCATGTTGATGGAATGCCTGGCCGCCGGGCGCTCGATCTCGCTGCCGGCCAGCGCCACCGGCGGCGTCAAGCTGGCCACACGCACCAGCGGCGCCTACTGCCGCGTGCGCAAGCAGTTCAAGCTGCCGGTCGGCAAGTTCGAAGGTGTCGAGGAGGCGCTCGCGCGTATCGGCGGCAATACCTACATGATGGATGCGGCGCGCGTGCTGACCGCAGCGGCCGTGGATATGGGCGAGAAGCCGTCGGTGATCTCGGCCATCGTCAAATACCACTGCACCGAGCGCGGCCGCGTGGTGATCAACGATGCGATGGACGTGCATGGAGGCAAGGGCATCTGCCTGGGTCCGGACAACTACCTTGGGCGCGCCTACCAGCAGACACCGATCGGCATCACCGTCGAGGGCGCCAACATCCTCACGCGCAGCATGATCATTTTCGGCCAAGGCGCGGTGCGCTCGCATCCCTACGTGATCAAGGAAATCCATGCCGCACAGGACAGCGACCGCAAGCGTGCCGTGCGCGAATTTGACACCGCGCTGTTCGGCCACATCACATTTACGCTCAGCAACGCAGTGCGTGCGCCGATATTCGCCCTTACTGGTGGGCGCGGCATTCACGCGCCGCATGGCGCGACCCTGCGCTACTACCAGCAGCTCACGCGCTACGCCACCGCGTTTGCGCTGATGGCCGATGCAGCGATGCTGGTGCTGGGTGGCGGCCTCAAGCGCCACGAGAAAATTTCCGGGCGCCTCGGCGACGTGCTGAGTCAGCTTTACCTGTGTTCGGCCACGCTCAAGCGCTTCGAGGACGACGGCCGTCCGTCCGAAGACCTGCCGCTCGTGCACTGGTCGATGCAGGACGCGCTCCACAAAATCGAACAGGCCTTCGACGGCGTGCTGCAGAACTTCCCCAATCGCGTGGCAGCCTTGTTGCTGCGCGTGCTGATCTTTCCACTGGGGCGCAGTACCCGGCCGCCTTCCGACAGGCTCGGCCACCAGGTTGCCAAACTGATGATGGAGCCGGGTGCCGCGCGCGACCGGTTGACTGCCGGCATGTATATATCGTCCGATGAGAACGACGCAATTGGTGCGCTGGAAGCCGTGATCGTCAGCACGCTGGAATGCGAACCGCTGCAGGCGAAAGTGGACGCCGCGCGCAAGGAAGGCAAGGTCACCGCGCTGGAAGAACTGTTGCGCATCGCCGAAGCGCGCGATGCCGGTATCATCACCGCGGAAGAAGCGCTGCTGCTCGAGCGTGACTACGCGCTGCGGCGCAAGGTCATCATGGTCGACGACTTTGCGCCGGAACAACTGGCGGCGGGACACAATGAAACAACAATCCAGCCGCAGATGCACAGGGATGCGCACGCATAACCGGCATTTGCAGTGAGCATGACGGGCTGCCACTGCCGGCCTGTCGGTTTCTTGGGGGAGAACAAAAAATAATGCCTGACTTGAAAGGCAAGACGATTTTCATCACCGGCTCAAGCCGCGGCATCGGCCGCGAGATTGCGTTGCGCTGCGCGCGCGACGGCGCGAACCTGGTCATCACCGGCAAGACCGCCGAGCCGCATCCCAAACTGCCGGGCACCATCCACAGCGTCGCCGCCGAAGTGGAACAGGCCGGAGGCCGCGCACTCGCCATCCAGCTCGACGTGCGTGACGCGGATGCGCTGCATGCCGCGGTGGAGCAGGCAGCACGGCATTTCGGCGGCATCGATGTGCTGGTCAACAATGCCAGTGCGATCAGCCTGACGCCGACGCTGGAAACCACACCCAAGCGCTTCGACCTGATGTGGGGCGTCAATGCGCGCGCGACCTTCCTGATGGCGCAGGCCTGCATCCCGCACCTGAAAAAATCCGCCAACCCACACATTCTCACGCTATCGCCGCCGCTCAACCTCGACCCGAAATGGTTCGCGCCGCATCTCGCCTACAGCCTGTCCAAGTACGGCATGAGCCTGTGCACGCTGGGGCTGGCGCGCGAACTCGAGCCGGACGGCATCGCGGTCAATTGCCTGTGGCCGCGCACCACCATCGCCACCGCCGCCATTGAATTCAATTTTCCGCCGGACGTGCTGCGCGCCTCGCGCCATCCGGCCATCATGGCGGACGCCGCGCACCGCATCCTGACGCGTCCCGGGCGCGAGTGCAGCGGCAATTTCTTCATCGACGAGGACGTGCTGCGCGAAGCGGGGGTAGAGGATCTCGAGCGCTATGCGGTGACGCCGGGCACGCCGCTGTTCAACGATTTGTTTCTTGGTTAGGAAGGACCCATGACTGACAGGGAGTACAAAGACAAACAACACCTGATCACACCCGAGGAGGCGGTGACGCTGCACGGCCTGTTCGTCGAGCGTACCAGGAGCACGCCGGACATAATTGCCTACCGCTACTTCGATACGCACAGCGAAACCTGGGTGTCGCTGACCTGGGTGCAGACGCTGGCACAGGTTGCGCGCTGGCAGGCCGCATTGCTCAAGGAAAACCTGCAGCCCGGCGACCGCGTCGCGCTGATGCTGCGCAACTGCCCGCAGTGGGTGATGTTCGACCAGGCCGCGCTGTCGCTGGGTCTGGTGGTGGTACCGCTGTATACCGTGGACCGCGCCGACAATGTTGCCTATATCGTCAACGACTCCCAGGTAAAGGTATTGCTGTTCGAGAGCGAAGAGCAATGGCAGGAACTGAGCGGCGTGCGCGATCAGATGGTCAGCGTGCAGCGCATCGTCAGCATCGACCGCGTACAGGACGCCGGCGAGCCGCGCCTGCAATGCGTCGACGACTGGCTGCCGGAAACGGCCGAACTGCAACCGGAACCGCAGCGCGACCGCGACGCGCTGGCTACCATCATGTACACCTCGGGTACCACCGGCAAGCCCAAGGGCGTGATGCTGTCGCACCACAATATCGTGTACAACGCCTATGCCGGGCTGCTCACTTTTCCGGTCGGCATCGGCGACATCACGCTTTCCTTCCTGCCGCTGTCGCATACCTTCGAGCGCACCGCCGGCTATTACATGAGCATGATGGCCGGGATGACCGTGGCCTACGCGCGTTCCATTCCGCTGCTGTCGGAAGACCTCAAGCTTATTCGCCCCACCGTGCTGGTGTCGGTGCCGCGCATTTACGAGCGCATCTACAACGCCATTCACACCAAGCTGGAAGAAGTCTCGCCGCTGCAGCACAAGCTGTTCACGCTGACGGTGGAGATCGGCTGGCATCGTTTCGAATATCAGCAGGGGCGCATCGGCTGGAGCCCGAAACTGCTGCTGTGGCCGCTGCTGAAGCCTTTGGTCGCGGACAAGGTGCTGGACCGCCTTGGCGGCCACCTGCGCCTGTCGATCAGTGGCGGCGCCGCACTGCCACCGAAGATCGCACGCATGTTCATCGCGCTCGGCCTGACGGTGTTGCAAGGTTACGGCCTGACCGAGACCAGTCCCATCATCAGCGTCAACCGCTCAGACGATAACCACCCGGCCAGCGTCGGGCCGCCGCTGCCGGGCATCGAAGTGCGCATCGGCGAACAGAATGCGCTGCTGGTGAAGGGCCCGTCCAACATGCTGGGCTACTGGAACAATCCCGAAGCGACGCGCGCCATGATCGATGCGGATGGCTGGCTCAACACCGGCGACACCGCGCGCATCGACGAGGGCGACCGCATCTACATCACCGGGCGCATCAAGGAAATCATCGTCATGTCCAACGGCGAAAAGATACCGCCCGCCGACATGGAATTTGCCATCCTGCGCGACCGCTTGTTCGATCAGGTGATGGTCTACGGCGAAGGGCGCAGCACGCTGGTGGCACTGGCCGTGGTCAATCCGGAACAATGGGCGGAACTGGCGCAGCAGGTCGGCGTGCGGCCGGACATGCCGGAATCATTGCGCGACACGCGCGTCGAACACGAAGTGCTGCAGCGCATCGCGGAACAGATCAGGGAATTCCCGGGTTATGCCAAGGTGCGCCGCGCGCTGCTGCTGACCGAGCCGTGGGGCATCGAGAACGGCATGCTGACGCCGACACTCAAGCTCAAGCGGCCGCAGGTATCGGCGCGCTATGAGAACGAGATCGAACAACTCTACCAGGGAAAATGAAATGAGCGACAACGAAACAATTAACCTGCCGGACCGCGAGCCGACGCTGCGTGTCGTCGCGATGCCGTCCGACGCCAATTACGCCGGCGATATTTTCGGCGGCTGGCTGATGGGGCAGGTCGACATTGCCGGCAGCATTCCGGCGCTGCACCGCGCGCGCGGTCGCGTGGCCACGGTGGCGGTCAATTCCTTCGTGTTCAAGCAGCCGATCTTCGTGGGCGACCTGGTCAGCTTCTATGCCCGCATCGTCAAGACCGGCAACACCTCGATCACGGTAGACGTGGAAGTGTACGTGCAGCGCGATCCGGAAAATCCCACCTGCCTCAAGGTCACCGAGGCCACGCTGACCTATGTCGCGGTGGGCGAAGACCGCAAGCCGCGGCCGGTGCCGCCGGTAGAATAAGCGTAATGATGTGTTGGGGGAAATTGGCAACCTGACTGCTGCAATAATTGATAAACGAGGGGGAAGAGTAAGATGATTTTCAGGAAAAAATTATTGCTCGAGTTTGCCGGGCTGACGCTTGCGGCGGCATCCTGCACCGCTGCGGCATCGGGTATTGGAATACTGGAGGACAGTGCCAGCGGTTTGGGCAATGCCTTTGCGGGCGGTGCGGCAATCGCAGCCGATGCTTCCACCATCTATTTCAACCCGGCCGGCATGACATACCTGCCGGACAGCCAGTTGGCGGTGGCGATAAACGCCATCGATCCGACCGCGAAATTCAGCGATGGCGGTTCGGCGGCGCCGGCCTTGCGTCCACTCGGCACCAACGGCGGCAACGCGGGCAGCCTGGCATGGGTTCCCAATATTTATTTCGAACAGGCCGTGACTCCGGCACTGCGGCTGGGGCTGGGCATCAACGCGCCGTTCGGTCTCAAGACCAGCTACGACGCCGGCTGGATCGGCCGCTTCCAGGCGCTCAAGTCCAGCGTGAAAACCATCAACATCAACCCGTCGGTCGCATACCGGATCAACGATACGGTCAGCCTCGGTTTCGGCCTCGACTACCAGCGCATCCGGGGCGAATTGACCAGCGCGGTCAACCTGGTGGTTGGCGAAGGCTCGACTGCGATGACCGGCAGCGATGCGGCCTGGGGCTACAATTTCGGGGCCTTGTTCAAGTTGAGCCCGCAGACGCGCATCGGTCTGGCCTACCGATCGCGTATCAAGTACAACCTGAAGGGCTCCGTGGTGTCGATTGGCAGCCCGTTGCTGCCCAACGGCCCGGCTTCGCTGGAACTCACTGTGCCCGATTCGTTTTCGGCCAGCGTGTTTCACAGCCTCGATGGCAAATGGGACCTGATGGCGGATGCCACCCGCACCCGCTGGAGCGTACTGCAGCAACTGAATGTCCTGGCGAGCGGCACCAGCATTCTTGTCGTACCGGAAAACTGGCGCGACACCTGGCGTGTGGCGGCAGGTGCCAGCTATCACTACAACGAAAAATGGCTGGCGCGCATTGGTGTCGGCTACGACCAGTCACCGGTGCCGGATGCCTACCGCACGGCGCGCGTACCGGACAGCGACCGTTCCGAGCTGACGGTCGGGGGGCAGTACAAGTTTGCGCAGAACGATGCGCTGGACTTTGCATACAGTCACCTGTTCTTCAAGAATTCCTCGATCAACGACCTGCAGGGGGTTGCAGCCGCGCCGACCAGCAAGGGCAACCTGGTTGGCAGTTACAAGGTCAGCGCGAACATTCTGAGCGTGCAATACACGCATAACTTTTAATTCGTAGAGTGCAAGGCGAGCACCAAGCCTTGTTGTTGTCGAATCGAGCTGGAGCAAGCAGATGAGCGAAAACTTTTTTATCCGCAAGGTCGCAGTGCTGGGCGCAGGCGTGATGGGCGCGCAGATCGCCGCGCACCTGGTCAACGCCAACGTCGAGACATTGCTGTTCGAGCTGCCTGCGGGAGGGTCGACGCGTAGCGGCGGGGAACCCACCGGCGTACTCCTTGCGGGTGCCGCGAAAGAGGGCGACCCCAACGGCAACGTCAACAAGGCGCTGGCCGGGTTGAAGAAGCTGGACCCCGCGCCGCTGTCCAGCCCCAACAAGCTGACTTACATCCAGCCGGCCAACTACGAGCAGCATCTCGAACAACTGAGCAGCTGCGACCTGATCATCGAGGCCATCGCCGAGCGCATCGACTGGAAGGAAGACCTCTACCGCAAGGTCGCGCCCTACATCGGCGTGCATGCGATCTTTGCCAGCAATACCTCCGGGCTTTCGATCAACACGCTGTCCGAAGCCTTCCCCGAGGAACTGCGCCACCGCTTCTGCGGCATCCACTTCTTCAACCCGCCGCGTTACATGCACCTGGTCGAACTGATTCCATGTGCGGCCACCGAGGCGAAGCTGCTCGACCAGCTCGAACCGTTCCTGGTGTCCACGCTGGGCAAGGGCGTGGTGCGCGCCAAGGACACGCCCAACTTCGTCGCCAACCGCGTTGGCGTGTTCTCCATGATCGCCACCAAGCACCACGCGCAGGCATTCGGTCTCGGTTTCGACACCGTCGATGCGCTGACCGGCCGTTATCTCGGCCGGCCCAAGAGCGCCACCTTCCGCACGCTGGACCTGGTTGGTCTCGACGTTTATGCGCACGTGGTCAACACCATGCGCGAGAACCTGGCCGATGACCCCTGGCACCAGCATTACGAACTGCCGGGCTGGCTCGATCACCTGGTCGAAGAAGGCTCGCTCGGACAGAAGACAAAGAAAGGCATCTACCAGAAGGTCGGCAAGGAAATTCGCGTGCTCGATCTCAACACCAACGAATACCGCGTGTCCGATGCCCAGGTCGACGAAGGCGTGAAACACATCCTGCGCGAACGCGACTGGGCAAAGAAACTCGCCGGCCTGCGCGGCAGTCAGCATCCGCAGGCGCAGTTCCTGTGGGCGGTGTTCCGCGACGTATTCCACTATTGCGCGCTGCACCTGGAGCACATTGCCAACAATGCGCGCGACCTCGATTTTGCCGTGCGCTGGGGCTTCGGCTGGGACAACGGTCCGTTCGAGATCTGGCAGGCTGCCGGCTGGCAGCAGGTCGCTGCCTGGATCAACGAAGACATCCTTGCCGACAAGGCCATGGCCAGCGCGCCATTGCCGCCCTGGGTGGTCGATGCCATGCGCCGGGGCGTGCATACGCCGGAAGGCTCGTACTCGCCGGCCACCAACAGCTACAGTCCGCGCTCCGAGTTGCCGGTGTACCGGCGCCAATTGCTCCCGGACCGCCTGTTGGGCGAGCCGGTGCATTACGGCGAAACAGTGTTCGAAACCGACGAAGTGCGCATGTGGCACACCGGCGACGACATCGGCATCCTCAGCTTCAAGACCAAGATGCATACCGTCAGCAACGAAGTGCTGGACGGCGTGCTGCGCGCAGTGGATGCGGCCGAGCAGCATTTCAAGGCACTGATCATCTGGCAGACCGAGGCGCCGTTCTCGGCCGGCGCCAACCTGCTGCAGGTGATGCAGGGCCTGCAGGAAAACCCGGAAGCCGAAAAGAAGGGCTTTTTCGACAAGGTCAAGGGCGCGACCCAGCGCGTGAAATATACCGTTGCGGGCGGCGGCGGCTTGGGCGACATCGTCAACGCCGCCACCGGCAACGTGCCGCGCGTCGAGGCCGTGGTCGCCAAGTTCCAGCAGGTGTCGATGCGCCTGAAATACGCCAGGGTGCCGACCATCGCTGCGGTATACGGCCTGGCGCTCGGCGGCGGCTGCGAATTCTCCATCCACTGCACGCGGATTGTTGCTGCACTGGAAACCTACATCGGCCTGGTCGAGGTCGGCGTCGGCCTGCTGCCCGCCGGCGGCGGCTGCAAGGAAATGGCGCAGCGCGCGGCGAACGAGGCGCAGCACTACGCCGTCGACGGCCGTGCCGACATCTTCCCGCACCTGCGCCGCTACTTCCAGCAGATCGCCATGGGTGAAGTCGCCAAGAGCGCGGAACTCGCGCGCGAGATGGGCTACCTGCGGCCAAGCGACCGCATCGTACTCAACCAGCACGAAGTGCTGCACGTCGCCAAACAGGAAGCGCAGGCGCTGAACGCCACCGACTACCGTCCGCCGCTGCACCAGCGCCAGATCGCCGTCGCCGGCCGCACCGGCATCGCCACGCTGAAAGCAGTGATGGTCAACATGCGCGAAGGTGATTTTATTTCGGATCATGACTTCGACATCGGCTGCCGCGTCGCTGAAACCCTGTGCGGCGGCGACGTCGATGCCGGCAGCGTGGTGGACGAGCAATGGCTGCTCGACCTG
>Ga0102953_1001784_pt1 | contig 13416 bp, 10 predicted proteins | sample SalPon2A_C_D2_MG_FD_78509 | JGI IMG/M metagenome (GOLD analysis project Ga0102953, IMG submission 78509) | Soil microbial communities from South San Francisco under conditions of wetland restoration - Salt Pond MetaG R2A_C_D2_MG | ecosystem: Environmental > Terrestrial > Soil > Wetlands | place... | reverse complement strand
ACCATGGATAACATGCCCGGCAAGCCTCCCGAATGTTGTACAATGGTATAGCCGTTTTCATCGCGAAGGCCAAATCCCAGGCCATAGCCAGTATAATGTGTCTTATAGATGCCATCACCCGAGACCGCATAGGCCATATTGGTATAGATGCGCCATAATTGTTGGTGGTTTTGAAGGGAGATAAGGGTATCCTTCAGGGCATCCCCGTACGCCCCCTCGTTTAAATGCATCAACACCCATTTGCTCATGTCTTTGACGCTGGAATATATCCCGCCTGCAGCCCCCATGGAACCATCGTTTTTTGTATACGTGCCAATTTGCTGGATTTTATGGTTTTCGGTTTTATGCGGATAGGCAATGTTGCTGTTGTTCCTGATGTTCTGGAAGAGGCCGACTGAATGTTCCATCCCCAGTTTTCCCATGATCTCCTGCTGTACAAACTGGTCCCAGGTTTTGCCGCTCACCCGGTGCACCACTTCCCCGGCTACCATATAGAGGAGGTTGTCATAATCGAATTTGGTCCTGAATTCGGAAACAGGGGTCTGATATTGAAAACTGCGGACGATATCGTCTATGGTAAAATCCGAACCGTCCGGGAAAAACATGAGGTCACCGGCGCCCAGGCCCAGCCCGCTGCGATGCGTAAGCAGATCCACAATGGTGAAATGGGCGGTTATATAGGGGTCATACATCCTGAATTCGGGGATGTAATCGATGACTTTATCACTCCAGTCCAATTTCCCGCGATCCACCAGGATCCCCAGGGCGGTGGTCGTAAACGCCTTGCTGTTGGAAGCAATGGCGAAGAGGGTGTTCTCGTCTACCTTGGCCCCGGTCTCTTCAGAGGTGATCCCATAGCCTTTAAGATGGGTAACCTTCCCGTCCTGAATGACCCCGATGGCTACCCCGGCCTGGGGAAAGCGCTCCATGGAAACCTGCACCAGGGAATCGATAAAACCGGAGCTGACCTTTTTTTGGGACCATCCGGCGAAAGGGAGTAAAACGAGGAAGAGTAGTATTCTATACATGATCTTGGTGGTATCGCAATTAAGATTCCAGGTGACTATAATTTCTCCACTTTTGTGAGCTTGAGGATGCGTCTGGCTACCGTCCAGGCCCAGCCATATAAAAGTATGAAAATTAATCGTTGCCCTATGCCACCCAGCCCCCTGGGCAACAGGATGGTTATGGTAAAGATAAGCAGGGCAAATGAGCTGATACTTATTATCAGCAGGACAGGGCCCGTTGTCTTCCAGGCGGGTTTCCTTAGGAGGCCGACAGACACCAGCAACACCCCCAGGAAAAGGCCTGGCCGTGCCAGCAGGTTCATGAATTTGAGAGGAAAGTCCCGGTTCGCGGATCCATAGATGCCGGGAAAACGGTAGCCAGCAGGATGGAAAGGAAGGCCAGCATAAAAAGGATCCTACCAAGCACCAGCGGCCAATTTTGGGGAACCGCGGCCAGGGCTATGCCCAGGGATAGCCAAATGAGGGCAAAGATATAAAAGGCCGGCAGGGCAAGCCACGCATTGCCGGTTTGCATATAATCGCTGATGATATTGCTGGCCGGGCTCAGCTGGGGTTCCAGGAAATGGAGGAGGGCAAAAACGAGCAGATGTAACCAAGTGAAGAGGATGGTTAATCTGGCGGCTGTTCGGGTGGTTTTCATGGAACTGGTGTTTGTTCATATTAAAAGAACACAATTAGTGGACATTGTGCGTCCCTGGTTGGGCCGGGATTCCGCTGCCATGAATTTTCAGTAGGGATAGTAAGTTCAACTAAAAGTAAGAAATTCCAACATGAACGTTATCATACCATGGATTATAGAAGATGTCATAATTTCGTTAGTTATCGGTATATATTGGTATAATAATCTTACTTCCCGTATTTATTTTCAATTCCAGGGGGATGGTTGCATCAATAATCGATTCTCTACTTACATCGTTACCGGTACCATAGTTAATTTGCCCGTAAGGATTTTTATTCCCATTAACCACAATGACGATTCGGCTGTTTTTTGCAATTTTCTTACTAATAATCCTGGTGTTGTCAAAGGCAATGGTTGTTGATGAATTCGGCGACAATAGTTTTCGATGTTCCCTGCTCTCTGCATAACTTGCTCTCCCGATATAAAAGCTCAGGTGAAAATACTTGCCCTCTGGAGTCAATTCATACAGGTTGACCCCGAAATCAAAATCCTTTTTGTTGATTTTGATTTTTAATTCCCCTTTAAAAGAGCCATTGATGATTGTTTCTTTTTTGAACGGTTGACTCATAAAAACAAGGCCATCCTTTAAATTCAGGCTATCTTCTATAACCGGAGAGGGGTAATATTCAATGTTGTTCATTTTTGTTCTGTCCTTAAAATCCACATCTAGGTGTAGGTCGACAGCACTTTTAGGCTTTTTAGTATCCAACCTATACTGACCCATACTTTTGTCGGGACTCAAATAGAAAACCAGTGAATCATTACTCATTTCGGAAAGTGATGATGTATGCATCCATGTATTGGTGCCCATCACCTGGAAGTTTACTTTGTTATTAAGGATGGCGGGTTTTTCCTTGCCTTTTAGTATATAATCAAACCAATCAAATACCAACCCCTGTTTTATTTTTATATGTGCCACCTCATCAATTTGATAGCCTTTTAAATTGGCACTTGATGCAAATTGTGCTCCCCAATGGTCGTAGGGTCCGATGAGTAAATAATGCTCAGCTTCCGGCCTGTATTTCAAATGTTCCAAATAATAGTACATGGCTCCCCTTTGCCCATCGTCATAATATCCGGTCGTGGTAAGAATGGGAATGTTGATATGGGAAAATTCATCCCTGTAAGGGATCATATTTTGCCAATAGGCATCATAAGATGGGTGTGAAATCCATTCCTGAAAAACAGGACTTGGAGTTCCGTCTATACTATCCATTTTACAATAGGCTTTGCCAGAGTCGAACCATTCATGCTCCAGGGTATTCCATCTGTCGCGATCAAAATTGGCATCATTATCCAAAAACTTGGTATTGGTAACATACGGGATCCATTTATAGGGGAAATTCAGAAAAACATTATTTTCCATAGGATCGTCGATACCCGGGGCGACCGATACAGAGGGAACGATAGTTTTTAAGGCAGGATGCACCTGTTCCTTCATAGATGCCCATTGAGAAAAACCATTATAACTACCCCCGTACATGCCTACTTTGGCATTGTTCCATGTTTGATGGCTGATCCAGTCAATAACCGCGTAGACGTCTTTATACTCATGTTTAAAGGGTTCAATAGCGTCTTTACTTAGCCGTTTCCCCCTGGAGGTAGCCACAACACCTGCATAACCTTTTGATGCGGCCAACAATGCATCATTCACATTTGACGCATCCGCATAAATTGTAAATACCAAAACAGCGGGCATAGGCGCTGCATCCCTTTTGCGCGCGGTGATAACCGTTAATTCTGCCCCATCTATGGCCGAAATGATGACTTCTTCTTTTATAATATACCTTCTGTTTTCATCACGTTCAATTTCCTTATAAACAATGGGTTCGGTTAGTGTAAAAACATGGTATAGGAAATATGATTTCAGAAGGGCTAAGGCTTCATCTAAGTGCAAAGATGTACCGGAAATGTTTTTATAATGGGTCTCAAAACCATTGGTGAATTGCGCCACAGCATCGTACGTCGTGAAAACAATGGTAGCTGAATACGCTTGTTCATCATTACAACTTTCTAAATATGCTCTAAAAACTGACTCATATGCGTCGTTAAATGCATCACCAGATGCCAATTGTTTTATTTTCGCCTTTGAAAATAGTTCATATGGGATATAAGCCGGATGCCCATTGTTCATTGCCGAATTTTTTCTCAGCGATTGAATCGTTTTGATGGAAGCCTCATATTCTCCGGCCAGTATTTCAATCATATACCGATCATTTGCTTCAATTTTCAGGCCTGCTATTTTGCTATGATGCAAGTAATCCTTTGCTAAATTTTGCATGCTTACGGCCAGCGATGCCAAGTCTGACAAGGCTGCTTTTGTATATGTCAGTTCCTGGCCTGTAACCGGCAGATATATAAGGGCTAAAAAGAATATGGGTACTAATTTCTTCACGATTTTCATTTTTTAACCTAAACAGGCATGGGGATTGTTACCTCCTTCCTTGCTGCCAGGGTTAAGTATTTTATTGAACACTCGAATAGTTAATTAATTCGTTGATATACTGCCCCTCTCCATCATTCTGAGTGTGTTTTATGTATTTTTTAACCGAAGGCGCATACCACCAAATATCTTCGATATCGGCATTATATCCCCTTGAATTGGTGATCCTGCCTGTGTATACAATTTTATAAGCCATAAATTTTCCGGCAGCTACTGATACTTCATTAAATGAGACTACCGATACATCCTGACTGGTTTTCCCTTTGGTACCTTCACTATTTTCCCATTCCACCTCAAATTTCCATTTTTTACCCACCTTTAATGGCCAATCGTAAAAGGGCGTATCGCTCGGTTTCTGGCCTAAAGTAGTTGCTATTTTTAGCGTGTCATTCCCATTGTTAAATCCCAAATCTCCATTAAAATCTACGACTTCCTGAAAATCATCGCCTTCTGCCCGAATTTTCCCTTCTACCGAGCGCTTCCACTTCCAGGTCCATTTCTCTCCAATTTTAAAATCAGTAATCGTTGGTTCATTCGTTGCTGTATCAGAAGCGTTGGTTTTAGGCGCGTTAGTACAGGCATTAAAAGCGATGACACCCACAAATATTAGCAGGGCTTGTTTTTTCATGTTGTAAAAGTTTAATCTTTTCTTGAGTTCCCTCCGAAAAGCACAATTGATAAATTTGATTTCCTTCTTATATGTAATCTTTCCATTATCAAGCTTTTAAAGCTTCAATCGAGAAATTATTTTCATAAGAATATGGTTGAATTGGCTATTGGTAAGGAGCGTATTCTCCTTCATTGTTTATATACTGTTCCAATTTTTAAATTTGGCAGATTGCCGACTTGAAACCTCCAGGGATTCTCCACTTGTTAAAGTGATTTGGAGTTTGTTATTAAAATGTGGGTGAATTTCTTTAATGTATTGCGTATTGATTATCTGACTCCTGTTTATTCTAAAGAAAATTGTTGGGTCCAGCTTCTCTGCCAACAGGGTGAGAGAGCGTTTGATCATGGCTTTCTCGTCTCTGAAGAACAAACGGGCATAATTGTCCATAGATTGAATTAACCTAATATCCGATAAAGGAATAAAATGACATTTCTCCCCGTCTTTTATAAAGATTTTTTGATGCATTGGTAAAGAGGTTTTTCTCCTGGCCTCTGTTTTAGACAACTTTGCTTTGATTTTTTCTATGCTTATCGCAAAACGTTCATCCCGCAAAGGTTTTACCAGATAGTCAATCGCGTTTACTTCAAAGGCCTTGAACGCGTATTGATCATAGGCAGTGGTAAATACTACTTCAGGAATTACCGCAAGCTCTTCTAACAAATCAAAGCCTGATTTTTCTGGCATCTGAATATCTAAAAACAGGACATCCGGACTTTCCTTTTCTATCAAAGCAATGGCTTCGTCTGCATTCGCAGCTTCTCCAATCACCACAAAGTCAGGATAATTAGATAGGGCCCTTTTCACCTCTTCCCGTGCTAATCGCTCATCATCTATAATTATGGTTTTGTAGGGATTCATTATTTGCGAATTGGAATTTTTAAGGTAGCCGTAACCTGGTCTTTAATTTCATTTTCCAGGGTAAATCTGGCCTCGCCATTGTATTGCAATGACAATCTTTTCGTTAAGTTCTTAATGCCGATACCGGTTTCGGCACCTTGTTCAACTAAATTTCCGGGGTTCTGGACAACAATCTCCAGGTGTTGGTCTTTTTTAACGATCGACAGGATTATGTTTCCGCCGTTTATCCGATTATCAATACCGTGTTTAATAGCATTCTCTACCAAAAGCTGTATACTTAAGGGTGGAATCAAGTATTCTTCCAGGCTTTGATCCACTTTTAAAGACATATTCAGGCGCTCTTCAAATCGCACCTTCTCGAGTTCAACATAGTCTTTTACCAGCCCTAATTCATCTTTAATGGTTATAAACGAGGCGTCTTTTCCATAAAGTGAAGAGCGCAGGATGTCGGATAATAAATCTATTGCCCTCCTGGCAGTTTTGGGATTTTCTATGACCAATGACTTAATTGAGTTGAGTGAATTAAATAAAAAATGAGGATTCAATTGCTCCGATAAATTGTCTAATTGGGCCTGCTTGGCGATGATTGAAAGTTCGGCGTTTTGCCGGGCAGTTTCAATTTCTTTCATATAGTAATGGTATAAATGATAGGCGAGGATCCAAATTGCCATCAATCGTATACCGGTTAGAAAAACAGGATCCCAATATTTTAATGATTCCCACAAATCAACATCTTTGCCCCCGATAATAGCCCAGTAGTAATGCCATTTTAAATCTGCAAGAAGCATATATAAAACAGCCAAAATGAGTATGGAAGGGATAATTTTTACAAACAATTGAGGCAGGTCAAGCGAGTTCCATTTTAATTTTCTGGCAAAGAATCTATAGCCATGCGTTAGTGCTATTCCGATTGAAATGTCGAGGACATAATTGAGGAATGTAAAAAAGTACCCGTAATCGTCCCTGTTAAACACAACATAAGCCCAGTAAATGGAGACCGTTCCCCATCCCAAAAGCTGGCATTTCCAGTACAGGGAAATGGACTTAATGTTTAATATTTTTTCTAATCTATTCATTGATGCGACGAAGTAAAAGCATAACTGGCGATATAAAAAGGAAAAGTACAGGAGCGTAAATATTGGGGCGTGGGCGTAATTAGAATTTATTCCGAATTGATTTGAGAAATAATTACTTAGAAACGATAAATAGTTCTGGCGTAACTATCAATTTGTCAACTTGGCATATTGATAAAGGGCAATGTATCGCAGCTAAGAAACGTGGGGCTTTATGGCGTCTTCTCTATCTTTCCTTGATAAAAGTGGCCATGAAAAATGAACTGCAACCACTTTCCGCCCATGTTTTCTTAGGGGCTGATTTTGGGCAAGGGTTATTATCCACTATTTTGATAAATTCTCTAAATATAGTTTTACTTCTTGATGACCGTCTCTTTCCGCAATGCTTAAAGCCGTATCTCCATTGTCCATTTTATAGTTGGTTTCTGCTCCGCTCTCGACCAATAACTTTACTATTTTCAGGTTTCCTCTGTGTGCGGCAGAATGCAGGGCGGTAACGTTTTGCATTTGTGTGGCATTTGCATTTACACCGTATTCAATCAGTAGCTTGCACAACTCGAAGTTTTCTTTGGCCACTGCCGAGTGTAAGGCGTTCACTTTAGAAGGGTTTGTTGCTTGCATATTAGGGTCGGCACCGTTTTCAAGAAGTAATTTTGCTATTCCTGTTTGATTAAAAAATGCGGCAAGGGATAATGGCGTAAAGCCATCACTTGAGTATTGGTTGGAATAGCTTTTAGCCTGTGCAAGAGAGTCCATTACACAATCTACTTTCCCACTTACTATCGCTTCATGGAAGGTAAATGAGTCTTTGAGTTCTTTAGCCTTGCCAAAGGCTTCTTCCATTCCGCTATACGCGATAATCAACAGACCTGTACTTCCTTTTTCATCTCTTTCATTTAAAACTTCAGGATGTTCGGTAAGCAAAGTGATAATTCTATCAGCTTCTTTATTTTTTATGTGCGTTTTGAGTGTATCAATCATATCATTTGCATATAATGTCCTGAAAGAAATCATTGTGAATATAAATAGGGCCGCTTTTTTGACGCTATTTCAGCCTTATTTAGGTTGGAAACATTTACAAAAATAGCATTGCTGTTTTCGATTACTTCCTATGTATCACCTTTTTTTGCGCATTACAGCTGGGGAGTGGCCAACTGCATTTTTGAAGTAATAACTGAAATTGCTCAGACTTGAATATCCAAGAGACGTTGCTATTTCTGTTACGCTTTTATCTGTTTCAATGAGTAGCCGTTTTGCTTCCTTTATCTTTAGTTGTGTTATGTATTGAAAAGGGCTAATATTGAAAATTTGACTAAAGTTTCTCAATAAGTGGTTTTCCGAAAGCATAGCTACATGGGATATTTTCTTCAAAGTCAAATTTTTAGAGTAATTACAGTCAATAAAATCTTTAGCAAAGTACAGTCTGCGGTATATTTCTTCTCGGGTGCATTTCTTTTTTGATGTCAACCTGTCTGCATTTTTCAGGGAATCATCATTTTGAAAAATTATTGCATTCAGTAATGAATGATAAAATTCTTCCTGTTCTATTCCGGACGAGGTGCTAATGGATGATCGCCTGCCGTGAAACAGGATTTTGGAAACAGCCCCTCCGTGCAGATAATTTCTTTCAAATAGCTTAACGCCCCCTGCCTTTTTAATCGAAAAATCAAGCAGTTGTTCTTCTGATGAATTTAATTCGGAAACAATTTGGCAAACAAATTTGGGTGAAAAAAAAACACAAAGTGATTCTATTGGTAATTTGTGGTCGATGGTTAATTTGTATTTAGTGCAATCATTCAGGATCAGATAGTTGTTTTCGTTGACGCTGTATTCTCGCTGTTGCACTTTGTATTTTGCAGCACCATTATAAAAGGATTTAATAGAGAGAAAGCAATCCCCCTCCCATTGGTATTGGCTTGCTTGCTGATGTATAATAAAACCATTCGCCATCATTCTCTGCAAATTTTTATATCAAAACTGTAGTGCATCGCCTTGCCATTACCTACAAGGTCTCGGCTATGGCAAGCAGGGCAGGCAAGCAGACCCTTTATTTCCGCTTGCGCACGTAGTCAAAGCTTTTTGTTTTGTTACTAGCTTTTTCATTTTAAAAGTTAAAACCAAACGATTTGGCGGACTTGGTAAATACGCCCATGCCTTTAGATTCAGCACTTTTTGCCCTATTTGCAGTAGGTATTGTTACCTGCAGTTAGTTTCGAATATTGACCTCTCAACTTCTGAAAATGAACTTATTATTTGGTGATTCCACTCATCATAATCGTCATTCGTTGATTTTACAATGATTATTTTTTTTGCATTAGAATTTTCCGCCGCCCTAATTCCAGATGTTGAATCTTCAAAAATCAATGTTTGATTGGCATTGATTTTTAAAATATCCATTGCCTTTATAAAGATTTCGGGATTCGGTTTACTTTTTACTTTTCCGTTGCTGTAAACAATCTTGGGCATTTCAAAATACCTCGCTAAGTTTAAATGCTCAAAGTAAAACTTCAAGTTATAAAGGTCAGAGGCAGTTGCGATTGTGAAAGGAATTTTTTTAAGGAGTAAATACTCCAAAAGGTCTTCTGCTCCTGGAGCCAATCTCATTTCTTGATTTAAACAAAGCGATTGATATATATCTTCTTTTTCAACACTTAGTCTTTTGATGTCTTCTAAAGATAATTTGTTTGAAAACAGATTTGTTAGTATGTAAGCATTATTTTTCCCGTGAATTTTTTTATTTTTTTCATCTTCTCTTAGTTCAAGTGAATGTCGCCTGAGAAAAATATCCCAAGCTTGATTATGTATATGTGTATCAAAAAAAAGGGTTCCATTAAAATCAAATATTACTCCTTCTATACCCATGGTTATTGATTTTCATAATTGCAGGTAGCGGACAGGTATAATCGTAATGAGGGATTTTTAAGTGATTTTATGTCTGCCCACCGCAAAGTTCTTAGGAGTAAAAATGCTCATTTTTTAGCCGGTCAGCCCACATTAAGCTTACACGATGTTGGCCACTGGTTTTTTCTTTTTTATCCCTCATACTTGTGAAATTCGGTTATAATCCAATAATAGCCGTCTTTGTCACGCAATGAAAATTCCATTTTCCCTGAATTTGGGTTTCGGTGAATATCCTCTTCAATGGGATGGTTCATCGTCTCCACATTCTGACGAATTTCCTCTAAATTCTCCGTTTTATAATAGAGAATTAATCCATTCCCTGGTGTGATGTTCGGGTTCGTCATTGTAGGATGTTCGTGTTCTCCCCATTTATGAAGACAAATTAAAATTTCCCCTTTCTCATCTTCGAGTACGGTAAAGTCATTGCCCCCATGTGATCTTTTGCAACTGAATATAGTTTCATACCATTCCGCACTAACATTCACGTCTTTAACTGCTATTATGGGGTCAATTTTTGTCATATGTTTTGTTCAGTTTTTCAGCTTGTTGCTTATTCAAATTCCAAATTCCAAATTCCAACGGAAGACTTGGATTTTGGGGCTTGAAATTTACCCGCTGGGGGTTTGGTGAGCAAATCAAGCCCGGAGAAGAAAGGTTTCGAATTTGGATTATAGGTTCAATTTAGAAATTTTCATCAAATTAGTTCTGAACTAAAATGAGACGTAGCCCATGCTACCTAACCTGGCCCGGCCTTGACCACCGCGTTGGCCCCATATCCAGGCGAGTTTTATGCGCAAAGAGACCTATGATTCATTGGATAGTGTGGTAAATATTTAATTATCCTCGGGGGGCTCTTCTAAACGGATAACTTCCTTTTTTGAAATTAGGTTCCCTTCCTTAGTCATCCCCTCAATATTAATCCGCAATCCTTGCTGTTGTTTAATAGGTATCTTAATGGTCGTTGTGGCATTTTTTTGAATTTGTATGCCGGGTTCCCAGTATAATGCTCCATATTTTTTAAATAACTCATTTTGGAAACTTGGATAGTTGGGTGTAACATATTTATCTGGAATAGAATAGCCATTTTCAACAGGAAATACTTGAAAGTTCTTTTTATCAGGATCTTCATACCTTGAATATCTCGCGGTAATAAATATGCCCTGGGATTTCGTCGAATCATAAGCGACAGAAATAATTCGAGACAGGGGCATATTAAAAATATCGGTGCCATTTGAAAGCATTCCGTTGATGTAGATTTGCATGGGATACCAGGGATAAAAATTCTGCATAACAACAACGGTGGAAATACCGGTAATTTCCACTTTGAATCCAAGTTTCCTCAAATAACTGCTTAACGTGGCGTAATGTTTTATGTCGTCGTCTGTAACTATTTTGCCACTAACTTGCGCATTTTGAATCTTTAAATCCTTTTCAGAACTTTTATTTTCAGTAAGCACAACTTCATCCAATGCTATAGTATTGTCATCGAGTGTAAAAAAATCTTCATTGGTGATTAAGTCATAATCGATCTTCCCGGGAATTTCGGCATCAACACCTTCAAATCTTTTATGTTGGAAAGAATGTCCGATTTCGATTTCCGCCTTGGGTTTTCTTAACTGTCCTTTCCTACCAAATACAGAAACCTTTAAGGAATCGCCTGCGAATACTATTGCATTTAAGTCAAACTTCTTGTTTCTGTCAATGTCTGCGAAAAACCAATTTGGTATTTGCTGGGTATAAAACCAAACCTGATTTTCTTTATTTAAATTTGCATCCGGTATCCTTCCTTTAAGTTCAATCCCTTTTTCATATGAGAATGATAATTCCGGTACGCCCCCTTCAATAGTATTCCAGGGATATGGACCTGCGCCATTTTGAATCAAGACCGCGTCCAGGCTGTATAAAAATTCACGGTCAAATTGATCGGGAAAATCTGAGTAGTAACCACCAATATTTTTTAAATAGGGCCTCAGTAGAAAGGCCGATTTAATGTTATAGTCCGGCTTATACGCTTGGGATTCGTATGGCAAAACAGACACGCTTGCAGTGAACGAGGTGTCAAGACTTACCCCCGGTTTCAAGTCTAACAACAGGGTATCTCCGGTAGGATTTGTCCGGTGATATGACAACAGGAAATCCGAACTCTTGCCATCAATTGGTTCCTTGAAGATTAACCTTTCTGACACGGGATTTAAGTCTGAATCAAATAGTGTGATAGCAGATATGCCTTCCATAAGTAAACCTCTTGGAATTCGGATCGCTGTTGTTGTGGAATCCAATAGGACTTCCTGAATCTGCATCTGACCATTTTTTCGAATGGCTAGGTATTGCGCATTCCCTTTCCGCTTTTCTAATGTTTTTTCATCACAATGAATGGTGAGAATCAGGAAAGATGGATGAATCGTATTTACTTCCATGCTCATACCCTCCTGAGTAGAGGATGGGAGGGGGGTTACGAGCGATATACCTTGGCCACTGCTCACCTGGAGTTTATATTTCTCTCCGGGTTGTTTGAAAAAGCGGACGGTTCCCATTTGATGGCTATTTACCTTAATATCTGAGACTACATTACGCCCTTTGGAATCTATTAGTTGAATACTGGATTTTTCGCTTAATGGCCCAGCTGCCGTTTGAAGCTGAAATTCGATCGTATTATAAGAATCATTCAGGATTTGGCCACCTTCGGGAGTAATTTGGATGCTAACTTGCGAGCCATCTAACTTTTTATGGAATTCTGAATTGGGCTGAATTATGGCAATTTCTTGTTTGAATGCCAGGACTTCTTTGAAATTTTTCATGCCATTTGTCCATGCCCTTATATAATAGCTTTTATCTGTCATATGACCATCAATCAAAAAATCACCGCTTCCAATGCCATTGTCAATATAAATTAAACTTTGTTTTACCACCATCCCTTCCGCATTAACAAGGGCGACATGAAGGTTGGATGTTGCGAGTGAAGGTATTTGATTGGATTGATCAAAGACATATGCGGAAAACCATATCCTTTCCCCTACAAAGAAGGAAGTTTTATTCAAATGGAGATATACATTTTCACGTAAAGGCGTAAAGAATTCCTTATTGGTTTGAATGAGATCTGAAATCGTCTTTGTTTGGGAATACACCATTGTTGAAATTGTCAGACAACAATGGAGAACATACACCAGGTGTTTGGGTATTGAATTCAAGGGAGAAAATCAAATTATTATCCGAAAAATACTACAATATTCAACTACTATGAAAATGACTGTTGCAGAATTTAGTCAACAATTGCCAAAAGGACGGAATGCGTAATAATGTCAGAAATTTAATGGAGTACACTTAATAAAATATGATGGGAAAGCCAGGTAAAAGCGAGCCAGCGAGCCCAATTGACTCGTTTAAACAGCGGTAATCCAAAATCAACAGTGAGAATTCTTGGAAGGAGAATCCAAACTAACTCATGATTTATCAAACTTTGTTCGAAGATTAATTCAGTTAAACTATGCCTTTAGTTCAAATTTGTATATTACATCCGGTTCTTATACTACATTTTATTTATGAATTACGGCAATAGATTTTTTGCATGGCTATCAAGTACAAATAAACGTAAGGAAATAATAATGAATATCAGAAGCCTTTTTTTAGTGATTTGTTCTATGTTCAGTGCATGCATTTTTGCACAGGGATCCAATGAGGCACATCACAATCCTATTTTTGACGGATGGTATGCCGACCCGGAAGGCGCTGTATTTGGAGATACCTATTGGGTCTATCCTACATTT
>Ga0102953_1001783_pt1 | contig 13416 bp, 8 predicted proteins | sample SalPon2A_C_D2_MG_FD_78509 | JGI IMG/M metagenome (GOLD analysis project Ga0102953, IMG submission 78509) | Soil microbial communities from South San Francisco under conditions of wetland restoration - Salt Pond MetaG R2A_C_D2_MG | ecosystem: Environmental > Terrestrial > Soil > Wetlands | place... | reverse complement strand
GGGCGCCGCGGCGCTTGCGCCGGGGCCCGCGGCGGTCGAGTTCCGCGACGTCGACTTCAGCTACGAGCCCGCGCGGCGCATCCTGCATGGCGTGAGCTTCGCCATCCCGGCGGGGCAGCGGCTCGCCGTGGTGGGCCATTCCGGCTCCGGCAAGTCGACCCTGGCGCGGCTGCTGTATCGATTCTACGACGTGAGCGGAGGCGCGGTCGCCGTGAACGGCGTCGACATCCGCGACGTGCAGCAGCAGTCGCTGCGGGCGGCGATCGGCATCGTTCCGCAGGACACGGTGCTGTTCAACGACAGCGTGCGCTACAACATCCACTACGGCCGGCCCGACGCGAGCGAGAACGACGTGGTCGAGGCGGCGCGCGCCGCGCACATCCACGATTTCATCCGCAGCCTGCCGGCCGGTTACGAGACGATGGTCGGCGAGCGCGGCCTCAAGCTTTCCGGCGGCGAGAAGCAGCGGGTGGCGATCGCGCGCGCGCTGCTCAAGGACCCGCGCATCCTGATCTTCGACGAGGCGACCTCGGCGCTCGACTCGAAGTCCGAAAAGGCGATTCAGGCCGAGCTCGAGAGAATTTCCAAGGGGCGTACCACGCTGGTCATCGCCCACCGGCTGTCGACCGTGATGGACGCCGACCAGATCCTGGTGCTGGCCCAGGGCCGTGTCGTCGAGCGCGGCAGCCACCGCGAGCTGCTGGCGGCCGGCGGCGAGTACGCGCGCATGTGGGCGCTGCAGCAGCAGGCCGCCGCCGCCGAGGAGACGCTGGAGCGGGTCAAGGCCGCCTGACGCCCCGGTTGGCGGTGATATTTCACGTTCTTTCGAGAAACGGGGGATAGCCCCTTATTTTTGCTTGCATTTTTTTCTAGCCGTGCTATACACTGCGGGCATGCAACAACAACCAGAACGACAGCTGCACCAGCTGGAGAAGATCGTCGCGGTGTTTGCACTGCTCGCGGTGCTGCTGCTCACGGTCGGTTTCGCGCAGGCGCAGACGCGCAAGGTCTTCCTGCGCTCGAACGCGGTGCTGGTGCAGGACGTCAACAGCGGCCAGACGATCCTGGCCAAGAACTCCGACTCGGTGATGCCGATCGCGTCGATCACCAAGCTGATGAGCGCGATGGTGCTGCTCGACAGCAGCGTCGACATGCAGCAGCGAATCGTCGTCAGCAGGGAAGACGTCGACCGGCGCAAGGGCACGCGTTCACGTCTGCGCCCCGGCTCGAGCCTGACGCGCGATGATTTGCTGCTGCTCGCGCTCATGGCGTCCGAGAACCGCGCTGCCGCCGCGCTGGCGCGCACCTACCCGGGCGGAACCAAGGCGTTCGTCGCGGCGATGAACGCCAAGGCCCGTGCGCTCGGCATGCAGGATACGCACTACGTCGAACCCACCGGGCTCAATTCGAACAACGTCTCGAGCCCGCACGACCTCGCGCGGCTGGTCAAGGCGGCCGCGGACTATCCCCTGATCCGCGAGTACACGACGCGCGGCAGGGCCAAAGTGGAGGCGCGCGGACATACGCTCGCGTATCACAACACCAACCGTCTGGTGTCCAACCCGCATTGGGACATCGACCTGTCGAAGACCGGCTACATCAGCGAGGCTGGCCGCTGCCTGGTGATGCAGGTGACGGTCGCCTCCAGGGAATTGATCGTGGTGTTGCTCGATTCCTGGGGCAAGTACTCGCGTATCGGCGACGCGAACCGCATCCGCAAGTGGCTCGAAAGCAGCGCGCTGGCCGACTCGCGCGGCTGAGCGGACGGGGCGGCGTCAGCTTTTCGGGTTCCGCAGTCGCCGCGGACGGCTTCCTCGACGACGTCATTTCCGGCCTGTCGCAGCCGCAGAAGGCGCTGCCCCCCAAGTACCTGTACGACGCCGAGGGCAGCCGCCTGTTCGAGCGCATCTGCCGGCTGCGCGAGTACTACCCGACGCGCACCGAGCTCGCGCTCACCAGACGCCACCTGGGCGAGATCGTGCGCTTCGCCGGCGAGCATTGCGAGCTGATCGAGTACGGCAGCGGCGAAAGCGTCAAGACGCGCATGCTGATCGAGCATCTCAGGCCCTCGCGTTACGTCCCGGTCGAAATCTCCGAGGCGGCGCTGCGCGACGCGGCGGTGCGCCTCGCGCGCGAATTCCCATGGCTCGAGATCGCCGCCGTGGTGGGCGATTTCTCGCGCCCGCTCAAGTTGCCGCCGCGGGTTGGGCGCAAGGCACAGCGCCGCGTGGCCTACTTTCCCGGATCGACGATCGGCAACCTCTCGCCGGCTGAGGCCGAAGGCTTCCTGCGCATGACGCGCGCGCAGGTCGGCGCAAGCGGCGCGATGCTGGTGGGCGTCGACCTGAAGAAGGACGCCAACGTCCTGCACGCTGCCTACAACGACGCCAAGGGCGTGACCGCGGCGTTCAACCTCAACCTTCTGGCGCGCATCAACCGCGAGCTCGGCAGCGACTTCGACCTGCGGCATTTCCGCCACTACGCGTTCTACAACGCCTCGCTCGGACGGGTCGAGATGCACCTCGTGTCGCTGCTGCGCCAGAGCGTGCGGGTGGGGCGCAGCCGCTTCCAGTTCGACGCCGGAGAGACCATCCACACCGAGAATTCGTGCAAGTACTCGCTGGAGGAGTTCCAGGCGCTCGCCGCCGAGGCGGGCTTCAGGGGCGCGCGGGTATGGCGCGACCGCCGCGGGCTGTTCTCGCTGCACGGCCTGACGGCCGGCTGAAATCCCTCTACGCCGCGCCTATGCGCGCCGCCCGGCGGTGGCCGATGGCGTGCGAGATGCGGTCGGCGGCTTCCTTCACCAGCGCGCCCCATTGCGGCTTCATGCGGTCGGCCGGGGTCGATAGCGACAGCCCGGCGATCAGGATGCCGCTGTCGTTGCGGACTCCCGCCGCGACGCAGCGCACCCCGATTTCGGCCTCCTCGTTGTCGGTCGCGTAGCCCTGGCGCTGAATACGTTCGAGGTCGCGCTCGAGCAGCGCGACGGTGCTGAGCGTGTTCTTGGTGTGCGGCGCGAGGCCGGTGCGCTTGGCGTAGTCGCGCAGCCTGGCGAAGCCGTCCTCGAGCAGGAACAGCTTGCCCGCGGCGGTGAGGTGCAGCGGCGCGCGTGCGCCGATCGCGTGCACGATGCGCATCGCCGAGCGGCCCGCCGAGGTGCGTTCGACGTAGACGATCTCGTCGTCGTGGCGCACCGAGAGATTGGCCGTCTCGCCGGTCTGGGCGTGCAGCTCGCGCATCACCGGCAGCGCCAGCTCGCGCACGCTGATGCGCGACTTGACCAGGTTGCCGAGCTCGAGCAGCCGCATGCCGAGCCGGTAGCTGCCGGGCTCGATGCGGTCGACCAGGCGGTCAGCGGCCATCGCGGCGAGGATGCGGTGCGCGGTGGACGGGTGCAGCCCGGTGTACTGCGCGACCTGCTTCAGGCCGAGCGGCTCGGGGTGCTTGGCCAGTACCTCGAGCAGCTTCATCATGCGCTCAATGACCTGGATCGGGCTCTTCGGGTCGTCTTTGGTTTTGGCTTTGGCGCTGGACACGGAATTGCTGCGTAGCATCATCGGGACCGATCGATTGTATCTCACGATGTGAAATCGGGCGAGGCGGTGGCGTGATATCCTTGATCGCTACCTCGTCTCTGTTTCAAAAAAGAAAAGTCACCACCCATGCACAGCGGACGCCGCGTCGGCCTGTTCGTCACCTGTCTGGTGGACATGATGCGGCCGCGCATCGGCTTCGCCGCTCTCAAGCTGCTAGAGGGCGCCGGCTTCGAGGTGGTAGTGCCCGCGACGCAGACTTGTTGCGGCCAGCCGGGATGGAACTCGGGCGAGCGCACTTCCGCGCGCGCGCTGGCGGAGAAGCTGATCGGCGAATTCGAGGACTGCGACTACCTGGTGGCCCCGTCGGGGTCGTGCAGCGGCATGATCAAGACCCACTACCCCGCGCTGTTCGCGGGCGAGGGCGCCTGGCTGGCGCGCGTCGAGGCGCTCGCCGCCAAGAGCTGGGAGCTGACCGACTTCCTGCTCAACGTCGCCCGGCTCGAGCTGCCGCCCGGGCGCTTCAGCGGCACCATCACCTACCACGATTCCTGCGCCGGCCTGCGCGAGCTGGGCATCAAGCAGCAGCCGCGCCGGCTGCTGGCGAAGATGCCCGGCGTGACGCTCACCGAAATGAAGGATAGCGAGATCTGCTGCGGTTTCGGCGGCACGTTCTCGATCAAGTTCGGCGAGATTTCGGCCGCGATGGCCGAAACAAAGTGCGAGAACATCGCCGCCTCCGGCGCCGGCACGGTAGTGCTGGGGGACCTGGGTTGCATGCTCAACATCGAAGGCCGGCTGCGCCGCCGCGGCGACGAGACGACGCGCGTGCTGCACGTCGCCGAGCTGCTCGCCGGGGAGTCGGACTGATGCGCAACCAGTCGATGCAGTTCAAGGCGCGCGCGCACGGCGCGCTCGCCGACGTGAGGCTGCAGAGCGTGCTGAAGCGCTTCGGCAGCGGCTTCGCCGACAAGCGCGCGGCGGCGCGCGAGGCCTACGGCGCCGACGCGTTCGAGGCGCTGCGCGACGCGAGCGCGGCGATCCGCGACCGCGGGCTGGCCAACCTCGATGCCTGGCTGCTGCGCTTCGAGCAGGAGGCGACGCGGCGCGGCGCCACGGTGCTGTGGGCGAAGGACACGGCCGAAATCCGCTGCCACGTGCTCGAGATCTGCGCCCGCCACGGGGTGAAGAAGGCGATCAAGTCGAAGTCGATGGTGTCGGAGGAGGCGGGGCTGAACGAGGCGCTCGAGGCCAACGGCGTGACCCCGGTCGAGACCGATCTCGGCGAGTACATCATCCAGCTGGCGAAGGAGGCACCGTCGCACATCATCGCGCCGGCGATCCACAAGGACAAGGAGCAGGTCTCGGACCTGTTCGCCGAGCACCACCACCGCCCGCGCCTGACCGACACCGAGGCCCTCACGCGCGAGGCGCGCGAGATGCTGCGCGGGCACTTCCTCAGCGCCGACCTCGGCATCTCGGGCGGCAACTTCCTGGTGGCCGAAACCGGCTCGGTGGCGATCGTCACCAACGAGGGCAACGGCCGCATGGTGACCACCCTGCCCAAAGTGCACGTCGCGATCACCGGCATCGAGAAGGTGATCCCGACCCTCGAAGACCTGTCGACCCTCAACCGCGTGCTGCCGCGCTCGGCGACCGGGCAGGAGATCGAGAACTACTTCACCATCGTCACCGGCGCGCGCCGCGAGGGCGACCTCGACGGTCCCGAGCACATGTACGTGATCCTGGTCGATGCCGGCCGCACCCGGCTGGTCGGCAGCGACATGCAGGAGATGCTGCGCTGCATCCGCTGCGGCGCGTGCATGAACCACTGCCCGGTGTTCCAGACCGTCGGCGGGCACGCCTACGGCTGGGTCTATCCGGGGCCGATGGGCTCGGTGCTGACGCCGGTCTATGAAGGGATCGAGAACGCGCTCGACCTGCCGCAGGCGGCGACGCTGTGCGGCGCCTGCGAGGTCGCCTGCCCGGTGAAGATCCCGCTGCCGGAGCTGCTGCGCAAGCTGCGCGAGCGGCAGATGCAGGCCGGGTTGCGGCCCTGGCGCGAACGCGCCGGATTCCGCATCTGGGCGTTCGCCGCGAAACGGCCGCGGCTGTACGCGCTCGCCACCCGGGTCGCGGTGCGCGTGCTCAAGCTGATGGGCGGCGCCAAAGGCCGCATCTCCCGGCTCCCGCTCGGCTCGGGCTGGACGCTCGGGCGCGACATGCCCGCGCCCGAGGGACGCAGCTTCCGCGAGCTCTACGCCGCGCGACGCGCCGGATCAGGCAAGTAGCACCTGCGCCGGGCCTTGCGCCTGGGCGAGCAGCTCGCGCGCCCGGCGCCGCCACGCCTCGGCCGCTTCGCCTTCGCCGTCGAGCAGCACGACCTCGACCGCGCCGCCGAGGGATCGCCCCAGCGCTGCCGCGACGGGGACGACCTGCTCGGGCGGCGTAGCCGTCGAGCACAGCACCGCAAGCGGCGCCCGTAGCGCGACGTGCCAGGCGCAGGTGACCACGATGTCGCCATCCGCTGCCGCAGCGCGCAGCTCGCTCAGCACGGCGCCGCGCGCGATGCGGAACGACCAGCTGAGCGGACCTCGGCCGGCGATTGTCGCCAGCATGCGCTGCACCTCGTCCGCGGCGGCTCGCAGCGCGCGCTCCATTGCCGCGACGTCGAGCGGGCGCAGGGTGGCCGACGGGTAGCCGACCTCGCGCGCGAACGGCAGGCCTGCCAGGTGCAACAAATCGATGTCCTCGACGAACAGGCCCACCAGTTCGGCCTGCATGCGTGCGGCGAGCTGCGCCGCGGCCTGCAGCGTTGCGCGGCCGCGCGGGCCGGCATCCAGCCCGACCACGATGCGCCGCAGCGTCATCGTTGCAGTCCGCCGCGCCGGCCGCCGCGCGCCGGCGCGCCGGCGCCGAAACTGCGCACCCGCTCTGCGTATTCGAGCAGCCGCTGCTCGACGCGCAGGTTCAGCGAGCCTGTCGCGAACCTCCCGTCGGCGCCGCGTGCGCCGGCCGGCATCCCGGTGAGGATCTCGATGCCCTGATCGACATTCTCGACCGGATAGATGGCGAATTTCCCCGCGGCGACCGCCTCGACCACTTCGTGACGCAGCATGAGATTGTTGACGTTCGCTGCGGGTATCAGCACGCCCTGCCCGCCGTTCAGTCCGCGCGCCGCGCAAAGATCGAAGAAACCCTCGATTTTCTCGTTGACGCTGCCGATCGCCTGCACGTCGCCGTGCTGGTTGACCGAGCCGGTGACCGCGAGCGATTGCCTGATCGGAACCTCCGCCAGCGCCGAGAGCAGGGCGTAGAGCTCGGCCGAGGAGGCGCTGTCGCCTTCCACGCCGCCGTAGCTTTGCTCGAACACCAGGCTCGCGCTCACGGCGAGCGGTTTGCTGGCGGCGTAGCGGCCCGCCAGGAAGCCGGACAGGATCAGCACGCCCTTGGAATGAATCGGCCCGCCCAGCTCGGCCTCGCGCTCGATGTCGATCACCTTGCCGCCGCCGAGGCGCACGCGCGCGGTGATGCGGTGCGGCGAGCCGAACGAGAAGCCGCCGAGTTGCACCACGGCCAGCCCGTTGACCTGGCCGCTGCGCTCGCCTGAGGTGTCGATCAGCAGCCGGCCGCGCAGCGTCTCCTCCTGCAGCCTCTGCCGGATGCGGTCGGAGCGGCGCTCCTTGGCGTCGATCGCGCGCTGCACGTCGGCGGCCGAGATCAGCTTGCGCTCCCCGGCCTGCGCCCAGTAGTCGGACTCGCGCAGCAGATCGGCCAGGCCACGCATGCGCACCGAGACCCGGTCGGCGTCCCCCGCGGCGCGGGCCCCGTGCTCGATCACCCGCGCCACCGCGTCGCGCTCGAGCGGGCGCAGCTTCATGCTGCGCGCGACGGTCGCGACCGCGCGCGCGTAGAGCAGGTCGGAGCCGGGCTCGCGCGGCATGTCCTCGTCGAAGTCGACCGCGACCTTGAACAGCTCGCCGAACTCGGGGTCGAGGTCGTGCAGCAGGTAGTAGATCATGCGCTGGCCGACCAGCACCACCTTGACGTCGAGCGGGATCGGCTCGGGCTCGAGCGAAACCGTGCTGATCAGGCTGAGCATCTGGCCCACCGATTCGGTACGAATTTCGCGTGCGCGCAGCGCGCGCTTGAGCGCCTCCCAGGCGAACGGCTGGGTCAGCACCTTGAGCGCGTCGAGCACCAGGTAGCCGCCGCTGGCGCGGTGGAACGCGCCCGCCTTGATCAGCGTGAAGTCGGTCACCAGCGTGCCCATCTGGGCGATGTGCTCGATGCGGCCGACCAGGTTGTCGTGCGTCGGGTTGTCCTCGTAGACGATCGGCGCGCCCTTGGCGTCGGCGTGCTCGATCAGCACGTTGACGCGGTAGCGGCGAAACGTGACGTCGGACTCGTCACCGTGCGCCAGCGAGACGCCGAACAGCGTCGGCTGCTCGCCGTCCTTGGGCTGCTGGAACACCTCGGCGTGGTCGAGCACGTCCTGCTCGAGGGCGGCGAGGTACTCGCGCACGTCGGGCAGGGCCTCGTACTCGGCCTTCAGCTCCTCGATCAGGCTGTGCGCCGCGTTACGCGTGACTTCGCGGTTGAGCTCGCGCAGCTTGTGCTGCGCCTCGCGCCGCCATTTCGGCACTTCCTGGATCACGCGCTCGAGGTCCGCCTGCAGCACCGCGATCGCGTCCTCGAGGCGCTTCTGCTCGTCCGCCGGCAGCTTGTGGAACTCCTGCGGGCTCATCACCTCGTCCTTGCGCATCGGCGCGAAGCCGAATCCGCTCGGCGTGCGCAGCAGCGCGATGCCCTGCTCCTTGGCCCGCTCGCCGATCTCGCCGAAGGCCTTCTCCTGGTGCTCGCTGAACGCCGCTTCGATCTCCTGCCGCCGCCTGCGGTACTCGTCGGTCTCGAAGGCGGCCGGGATCCCGGCGCGCAGGTCCTGCACCAGCCGCTCCATGCTTTGCTTGAACTGCAGCGCGCGGCCCGCCGGCAGCTGCAGCGCGCGCGGCTTGTGCGGCGTGTCGAAATTGAACACGTAGCACCAGTCCGGCGGCACTTCGCGCGCCGGGGCGGCCTGCTCCAGGAAGCCGCGCACGATGGTGCGGCGGCCGAGGCCCTCGGGCCCCATCGCGAACAGGTTGTAGCCGTCGCGCGGCATGCCGATGCCGAAACGGATCGCTTCGACCGCGCGCACCTGGCCGAGCGCCTCGCTGAAGTCGGCCAGCTCGTCGCTGGTGGCGAACGCCAGTTGCGCGGGATCGCAGCTGCGGCGCAGCTCGGCGGCAGCGAGCGCGCGCGCCGGGGCGGAATTCGGCTTGTCCATTTTGCGGCCCTGTCTGACAATTCAGTCTGCCGTGCGGCTCCCGCCGCCCTTTGATCCCGGTCAAGCACATGCATGAAGTCGGCGCGCAGGGCGCGCAATTGCTCGATCTGCTGCGCGCTCTCTCTCGCGAGCTCCACCCGCAGGACCCGGCGATCGAGCGCCTCGGGCTCGACGACTCGCTCGAGCGCGATTTCGGGCTCGACAGTCTGGCGCGCGTCGAGCTCGCGGCGCGCATCGAGCAGGCGTTCGGCGTGCGCCTGCCAGAGGAGGGATTCAGCGAGGCCGAGACCGCGCGCGAACTGCTGCGCTTCATCGGCCTGGCGCCGCGCGCCGCGCAGCGCACCCCGGCGCCGGCCGCGGCCCCGGCGCCGCGCGCCGCGCCCGCGGCGGAGTACCCTGCGCTCGCGGTCGACACGCTCACCGAAGCGCTCGACTGGCACCTTGCGCGCCATCCCGAGCGGGTCCACATCACGCTCTACGGCGAGCGCGACGCGGCCGAGGAGATCTCTTTCGGCGCGCTCGGCGAAGCATCGCGCGCCTTCGCCGCCGGGCTCGCGGCGCGCGGCGTCGCGGCGGGCGAGCGCGTGGCGATCATGCTGCCGACCAGCCGCGGCTTCTTCGTTGCGTTCTACGGCGCGTTGCGCGCGGGCGCGATCCCGGTTCCGCTCTACCCGCCGGCGCGGCCGGCGCAGCTCGAGCAGCATTTCCGCCGCATCGCGGGCATCGTCGCCAACAGCGGCGCGCGGCTCTTCGTCACCGTCGAGCCGGCGAAGCTCTTCGCCCACGTGCTGCAGGCGCACGCCGAGGCGCTGCGAGACGTCGTCACCGTGGACGAGCTGCTGCAGGCCGACGGCGCCGCGCCGGCGCCCCGCGCCGCGGCAGGCGACACCGCGTTCCTGCAGTACACCTCGGGCAGCACCGGGCGGCCCAAGGGCGTGGTGCTGTCGCACGCCAACCTGATCGCCAACCTGCGCGCGATGGGCGCTGCGGCGCAGGCCGGTCCGGCCGACGTCTTCGTTTCCTGGCTGCCGCTGTACCACGACATGGGGCTGATCGGCGCCTGCCTCGGCGCGCTGCTGTTCGGCTACCCGCTCGTGCTGATGTCGCCGCTCGCCTTCCTCTCTCGTCCAGAGCGCTGGCTGCGGCGCATCGCGCAGCACGGCGGCACGCTCACCTCGGCGCCGAACTTCGCCTACGAGCTGTGCCTGAGCAAGCTCTCGGCGCGCGAGCTGGAGGGGCTCGACCTGTCGTCGCTGCGGCTGGCGTTCAACGGCGCCGAAGCGGTGAGCGCGGAGACGATCGAGCGCTTCAGTGAGCGTTTCGCGCGCTACGGCCTGCGGCGCGAGGCGATGACGCCCGTGTACGGGCTGGCCGAAGCCTGTCTCGGCGTTTCCTTTCCGCCGCTCGGGCGCGGCGCGCTGATCGACCGCGTCGAGCGCGCCGCGCTGCAGCGGCTGGGGGTCGCGCGTCCGGCGCGCGCGGGCGATCCCCTGCCGCTGCGGGTGGTGGCCTGCGGCCGCGCGCTGCCCGGGCATTCGATCCGCGTCGTCGACCGCGCCGGGCGAGAAGCGGGCGAGCGCGTCGAAGGTCGCATCCAGTTCAGCGGCCCCTCGGCCAGCAGCGGCTACTTCGAGAACGCAGAGGAAACCGCGCGGCTGATCGACGACGGCTGGCGCAATACCGGCGACCTCGGCTACCTCGCCGCGGGCGAGCTGTACCTCACCGGGCGCGCCAAGGACCTCATCATCCGCGGCGGGCACAACATCCACCCGATGGAGCTCGAGGACGCCGCCGGCGAGGTGGGCGGCGTGCGCCGCGGCGCGGTCGCGGTGTTCGCGTCCGAGGCGCGCGGCGGCGGCGAGCGCCTGATCGTGCTCGCGGAAACCCGCGAGACGCGCGAGGACGAGCGTGCGTGCATGATCGGCGAGATCAACCGCCTGGCGGTCGACCTGATCGGCATGCCGCCCGACGAGGTGGTGCTCGCGCCTCCGCGCAGCGTGCTCAAGACCTCGAGCGGCAAGATCCGGCGCGCCGCCTGCCGCGAGCTGTACGAGCGCGGTGCGCTCGGCGCCGGCGGCCGCCCCGCTTGGCTGCAGCTCGCGCTGCTCGAGTTCGAGGGCCTGTCGGCGCGCGCGGCGCGCGCGCTGCGCGGCGCGGGCGCGCGCCTGTGGGGCGCCTGGGCATGGACCAGCTTCGTCCTGATCATGCTGCCGGCCTGGTTGCTGATCGCCGCCACGCGCCGCGAGGCGCGCGCGCGCGCCATCGCGCGCCGCGGCGCCAGGCTGGTGCTCGGGCTGTGGGGCGCGACGCCCAAGGTCGAAGGCGCGGAGCGCCTGGAGCAGGCGACGAAGGCGATCGTGATCTCGAACCACGCGAGCTATGTCGACGGCCTGCTGCTCGTGGCGGCGCTGCCGCCGCGCATCGTGTTCGTCGCCAAGCGCGACCTCGCGCCGCAGCGCTTCGCCGGCACGCTGCTGCGCCGGCTCGGCACGCTGTTCGTCGAGCGCATCGACGTCGCGCGCGGGGTCGAGGACCACCGCGCGATCGAGCAGAGTGCGCGCGCCGGCCTCGTGCCGCTGGTGTTTCCCGAGGGCACGCTGCGGCGCGAGCCCGGGCTGCTGCCGTTTCGCATGGGCGCCTTCGTCGCCGCGGCGCAGGCCGGCGTGCCGGTGGTGCCGGTGGTGATCCGCGGCACGCGCAGCATGCTCCCCGACCGCATCTGGTTCCTGCGCCCGGCGCCGCTCGAAGTCCTGGTGGGCGAGCCGATCGCGCCCGAGGGCGAGGGCTGGCACGCGGCGATCACACTGCGCGACAAGGCGCGCCAGGCCATCCTCGCGCGCAGCGGCGAGCCCGACGCGCCCGCGGCGCGGGTCGACTTCAGGGCTTTGAGCGGCGGCGCTTGAAGCGTGCCGGCGCGAGCGCGTCGGCGAGCTTGCCCTCGAGCGGCAGCGGCTCGCCCTCGACCAGGCTCGCGATCAGCTCCGCCGCGAGCGCGGCCCACACCAGCCCGCGCGAGCCGTAGCCGAAGGCGCCGTACAGCCCCGGCGCCAGCTCGCCCACGACCGGCAGGCGGTCGCGCGTCACGGCGCGAAAGCCGACCCGGCCCTCGAGCGCGGCGGGATCGAGGCCGCGCGCCGCGCCCGGCACGATGCGCTCCAGCCGCTCGAGATTTCCGGCGTGGCTGTCGAGGCGCGGCGCCGGATCGTCGTCGTCGAAGTCGTAGCTCGCGCCCGCCACCGCGACGCCATCGACCGCCGGCAGCACGAAGCCGCCGCGCAGCAGCGGCAGCCGCGGCGCGTGGAACCGCGCTGCGGGCAGATAGCTGACCTGGCCGCGCACCCGCCGCAGCGCGATGTCCGGGCCTGGCGCGAGGCGCAGCGCGTCGGCCGCGTTCGCCAGCACGGCGAGCGGGGCGCTCGCGATCGCGTGTCCCGCGGCGTCGCGCGCGGTCCAGCCCCCGGCGCCGGGCTCGAGCGCCGCCACCTCGATGCCGAAGCAGGCCTCGGCCGTCGAGTGCGCGAGCTGCGCCCGGGCGAGGCTGGGCGGGCGCGCCCAGCCGCCGGGCGCGAACCACAGCCCGCCGGCGGCGACCCCGACGCCCGCCAGGTCGGAGGCTTCGGCGCGCGTCACGCGGCGCGCGTAATCCGAAGCGGCGCCGAGGGCGGCGAGCGCGCGCTGCTGCGCTTCGTCCTCGTCGGCGTCGCGCGCGAGCTGCAGCGCGCCGCTGGGCGCCCACGCCGCGCCTTCGAGCGCGTCCCAGCGGCTCAGCGCGTAGAGCGAGCCGGCGCGCGTCAGGCGCGCGAGCACGCTGTCGTCGGGTGTCGCCACGGGGTGGAACACGCCGGCATGGTTGCCCGAGGTTTCCGCGCCGGGCTCGCGCCGGCGCTCGATCAGCACCACCTCCCAGCCGCGCGCGGCGAGGCGCTCGCACAGCGCGCTGCCGGCGATTCCCGCGCCGATCACCAGCGCGCGCCGCGCCGGCCAGGGCGCGGGCGCGGCGCGCGTGCTGCCGCGCGGCGCGTAGCGCGCCGCCAGCATCTCGCGCTTGGCGGCGTAGCCGGGGCGCTTCTCCGCCGCGAAGCCCGCGGCCGCGAGCGCTTCGCGCACCGGCGCGGCGGCGCTCCAGGTCGCCGCCGTGGCGCCGGGCGCGGCGAGCCGCGCCAGCGCCTTCAGCGCCGCGGCCGACCACATTGCCGGGTTCTTCGCCGGCGCGAAGCCGTCGAGATAGATCGCGTCGGCGGCCAGGCGCAGCTCGCGCAGCGCGTCGGCGGCGTCGGCGAAGGCGAGCGTCAGCACGACGCGCCCGCGCTCGAGCTCGAGACGGTGCACGCCGGGCACGAGCGGCGGCCAGGCCGCGCGCAGCGCGGCGGCGCATTCGGCGAACTCGGGATAGCGCGCGTGCAGGCGTTCGAGGTCGGCGGCGACGAAGGGGTGCTTCTCGAGCGAAACGAAGTGCAGCCGCTCGCAGCGCTGCGGGTCCTCGCGCCACGCCGCCCAGGTGGCGAGGAAGCCGAGCCCAGTGCCGAAGCCGGTCTCGACGACGGTGAAGGCGCGCCG
>Ga0102953_1001781_pt1 | contig 13418 bp, 15 predicted proteins | sample SalPon2A_C_D2_MG_FD_78509 | JGI IMG/M metagenome (GOLD analysis project Ga0102953, IMG submission 78509) | Soil microbial communities from South San Francisco under conditions of wetland restoration - Salt Pond MetaG R2A_C_D2_MG | ecosystem: Environmental > Terrestrial > Soil > Wetlands | place... | reverse complement strand
GATTCGACGATGAACTGGCGATAGACGAACCAGATCTCCGCGCCGACGATGCAGGCGTAGGTCATGAAGACGATGCCGAAGGCCGATATCGCCGAGGTGAAGTGGGGAGTCATCAGCACGTAGGTGCCGCGCAGGGGCTGCTGCAGATGCAGCAGAAGCGGCAGCATCGCCACCGGCAGCAGGGCGAAGGAGAAGACCAGAGCGAAGCGGGCGATTTCCTTGAGTTTCTCCACGTTGAAGACGTGGTACAGGGAAGAGAGGACGAAGGCGCCGGCGACCAGGCCGGTCATGTAGGGGTAAAGGACGATCTGGATCGCCCAGTAGACGTATTCGTTGGGCAGGACGAAGAGGTCCTTTACCGTCCAGGCCTCGCCGTGAACCACCATATGGGCCATCTGTTCAACCATGGCTAGCGCACCTCCTTGTTCAGACCGAGATAATAGACATGGGGCCTGGTGCCATATTCGTCCCGCAGCACACCGACCCGTTGGTTGAGAACCGCCCTGGTGACGGGGTCGTCGGGATCCTTGAGGTTCCCGACCACTCGCGCCCCGAAGGGGCAGGCCTGCATGCAGGCGGTCTGTTTCCCCTTGACGATACGATGGTAGCAGAAGGTGCACTTGTCGGCGACGTGCTTCACGGGGTGGAAGAAGCGGACGCCGTACGGACAACCCATGATGCAGTAGCCGCATCCGATGCACCAGGTGCGGTCGACCAGGACAACGCCGTCTGCAGCCTGGTAGGTGGCGCCGACGGGGCAGACCTGGACGCAGGGGGGATTTTCACACTGGTTGCAGAGTTTCGGGACGAAAAATTCCTGAGTGATTTCCTCGTCGGGCACCTCCAGCATGCCCGAGGCATTCCGGTCGATTTTCTTGTTGGTGAATCCGTTGAGGGCGCCTTTGGGCGAGTCGATCAGGACCTCCCCGTCTCGTTTGATGACGTAACGCTCGACCCAGGTCCGGGTGACGTCTGCCTCGATGGGGATCTCGTTTTCAACCTTGCAGGCCTTGACGCAGAAGCCACAGCCGACGCACTTGTGGGTATCGACCAGAAAAGCCCAGCGCACCTCCGGTCGGGTGGCGAGGACTTCTTCCGGGTCGAGCCACTCCAGGGCCGAGAGGGAGACGCTGGCTCCGGAGACGAAGACAAGCGCGTTTTTTAAAAAATCCCGTCTCTTCATGGTTACATCTCCTCCAGGCTCGGGTTGTGCGGATTGTGGCACTCGCTGCATGCGAAGCCCTCGTTGTGGCCGTCGGGGTCGATGCCGGGGATGTCGCTTCGGCCGCTGGAAGGGGTGTACAGGGCGGCGTGGCACCGGATGCAGAGATCGCGGCTGCGGTCGATGGGAAGTTTTTCCGGGTCTTCGGGGTGGTTGAAGGCCGCTCCATGGCAGTTTTCGCATGGTATCATTTCATGCGGCGAGGCGGCCAAAGTCGCGACCTTGTCATCGTGGCATTCATTGCAGTAGGCGGTGGTCTTGTATTTGGCCGGGAAGTTCTTCCAATCCTGCTCGTTGCCGAGTCGGTGGAAGCCGTACATGTACCCCTGATCCTGAATGCCGAAATCATCCGGGACAATGACCAGCCTGGCAAGCAGAATAACCGCGACAAGGGCAAGCACGACATACAGCGGTCGCCAAACATGATTTTTCACGGGCAGTCTCCTGTCAAAGGGCGATGAAATAAAACACTGTTACCTTTATCAGCAAAAAGCAGGGTTGTCAATTCTTCTGATTTAAATCCGCAAGTTACGGACACTCAATAAGAAATAACTCATTCTGGGTGGCTGGCGGAAAGACGCTTGTGGAAATCTTGAGCGTGAGGAAAATCGGATGGAAAAAAAATAAAATAATGTTATATTGAAAGGTATTCCATCCCTTGCGGGTCGCAACAGGCTAATTTTACCACAGGGTGTGGCGGGTTTCGTTCCGTAGGGTAATTATTTTTGCAAGGAAAGAGGTGGCGGGAAAAAGCCTGTGGCTGGCAAGAAGGATGCGATGGGGGTGAACCGATGCCGAGCCGGAACCGATCGCTGGAAGATCGTATCGAGGAGCTTGAACGTCAACTGAGGGCCCTTCGGGAGAGAGTCGATGCGCTTGGGGAGAATGATTCCTCGAGGGCGGTGACGAGCGCCCCCGGCATCGAAGACCACGCCGGTCGGGACGAGGATGCCTCGGAGAAGGTTCTGGCCTGGGTCGGAAGGTCTTCCCTGCTGCAGAGGCTGGCAACCGTCTGTTTTTTGCTGGTGGTTGCCCTGGTGCTGCGCACCCTGACCGATAGCGGTGTCATGGCCAAGGATCTCGGGTCCTGGCTCGGTATGGTCTACGCCTTCGCCCTCATCGGCTGGGGGTGGTTCGGATACCGGCGGCAGCACCCTCTGGCTCCGGTTTTCACCGTTATCGGGACTTTCCTCCTCTATTCCATCGTCGTTGAAACCCACGAGCATTTCGAATCCCTGTCGACTCTTCCGGCCTATCTGCTCCTCGCCGCCGCGGCTGTGATGACGGCCGCCATTTCCCATCTCTACCGGGTGGCGCTGCCGGTTTTCGTCGGTGCTCTCGGGATGGCCCTTGCCGGGGTTGCTCTCGATTTTCCCAACCCGGTTTTCCCCTACCTCTTTGTTCTCCTGGTGGCGGCCAATATGCTCGGCACCTTCGCCACCCGCCTTCAGCGCTGCTCCTGGCTGCGCTGGCTTCTGTTCCTGCTGACCGTCTTCATGGCCCAGGTGTGGGGGTTCCGGCTGGGAATATTCCTTGGGCGAAGCGGGGGGGAGGAGCTGCCCTTTTCCCTCCTCGGCTTCTTTCCGGTTGTCGCTCTGGTTGCCGGAGTTTACCTGGTCACGGCCCTTTTCGGTATTCGTGGACGAATCTCCGAAAAAATTTCCAGGTTCGACTATGCCCTGCCGACGCTCAACATCCTCTGGGCGTTCATGGTCGCCAGGTATGTCGTCAACTCGGGCCTCGGCAACGAGTGGTTCCTCGGTCTGTCCGGACTGGCGGCCGCCGCGATTCATCTGGCGGTTGCCTTCTGGTTGGGCCGGGGTCGAACCGAAGGTGCCCCCGGAGCCAATTCGTTCACCATCGCAGGAACGGTGCTCCTGGCAATGGCTCTGCCGATGGCAACAGGCAGCAGGCTGCTTTCTCTGGCCGTCTTGTCGGCCCTCGCTTTCGCGATGGCAGCGCAGGCCTATCGCTGGCGAAGCGGCGGCATGCGAGCCTTTTCCTATCTTTTGCAGATCTACGGCTGCGCCACTTTGGCTCTTCTTTTGCGCAGTGCCGAGGGCACTGCTCCGTCGTTGGTCGGTGCGCTGGCTTCTACCGTCCTTTCCTGCCTTGCCTTTTTTCACTATCTGTGGGCACGAAACAATCCGCCGGCTGCCGAGTCGTCGGTTTTCGCACGATTCGACCCGGAAGACCGCAGTGCCGTTCTCTTGCTGATGGCGGCCCTGGTCGGCGCCTTTTTCGCCCTCCGGGTCGGGGTCTACCAGGGGCTCGGCCATTTCATGCCGGGCGAGGATCCATCGTTGGCTTTTTCCTCGGCGCAATCGGTGCTGATCAACGCTTCGGCGGTGGTGCTGATGTGCTTTGCTTTTGCCCGGCGGAACAAGGAGGTTCGAAACGTCGCCATCCTGCTCACGGTGATCGGCGGGTGCAAGGTGTTCCTCCTGGACCTTTTCGGCATGCGGGGTGTCCCCGTGGTGGTGAGTGTTCTATCCTTCGGGGTGGCCGCTTCGCTGGAGTCCTTTGCTCTGACCCGATGGCAGCGAATTGACATGCTTCGATACTCGAAATGGCCGAGGGGGGAGAGGTTCGAGGGCGGTCGGTCCGAGGGGGAGATCTCGCCGGACTGAATAAAATCCGCCGGGAAGGGGAATAGAGGGGGCCATTCATGCCGCATGATTGGCCCCCTCTATTTTTCTGAAACAAATTTAATCCAGAGGATTAAATGGGCACAATTAATGCTATTTAAGAAGGTAACATTAATCAAGGTGCCGCCCTCATCCGGGGTGGCAACCTGTTTACGAAAGGTGGAGGTGTCTTATGCAAGCACAAGGACGTATGGGTGAAGTTCTCAGCACTGGTTATGTCTTGACTCTCCTTGGTGTGGTAGGCGTATTTGCAGTGATTTCCGCGGTTCTTATCGCCTGGCCGGCACTGGCCTATATCGGAAGCAAGATGTTCTGATAGTCCGCTGGGGAATCGGTGTTTTGACCGGCCAAGACGTTAAATGGCGTTAACGCCCCCTCCCTCCCGAGAAAAATCCCCAAAAACAAAAGGCGCCCGAAAGGGGCGCCTTTTGTTTTTGGGAGAGAGCAGGTGGTCAGCTTACCACTTGGCTCTCAGGTCCTTCTGGATCAGCTTGAAGTCGGCTTCGACCGAGCTGAGGATCTCCTGGGCGTAATCGATGTTGTGAACGCCATGGGTGCCGTCATCCTTGACGAAGTTGAGGTTGTAGAGTGCCTTTTCGTAAAGCTTCCAAAGGTCCTCGGTGTCGCGGTGTTTCTCCTCGGCCTGGATGATGGCGCTTTCGACATTGGCCCGCAGAAGGCTGAGCCTTTCGAGCTTGGACTTGATCTCGCCGGACCAATCGTCAAAGACTTCGACGTAGCTATCATCGTGGCAGTCGGTGCAGGTGCTCGAGCTGGGGCGATAAACGCCCTCCTGAACGCCGGTGTGACACATGTCGCAGGTGATCCCGGCGCCATACATCAGGCCGGCATCTCCCTCAACGCCCTTGGCGCCCTTGCCTTCGTTCATGGCCAGCTGGGCTTCGTGGCAGACGGTGCATTCCTCGATCGTCGGCGCCGAAGAGGGGGCATTTTCCTCATGGCAGGTGACGCAGGTGTTCATCCGGTCGGTTTTGGTCCCCGGCTGATGGACGACCCCGAAGTGGCAGTCGCGGCAGTTCAGGCCGAAGGCGTCGAGGTGAAAGGCGTGGTCGAAATGGGTGCCGCCGACGAAGGTGTCGGAGAGAATGTCGGGCAGTCCTTTGCGTTCGCGAAATTCCGGGTTTTTCACGCTGTCCAGGAGGCGCATTTCAATGATTTCCAGCGGGCCCTCGTGTTTTTCGCGATATTTCCGGTTGCCCTCGTCGGAGTGGCAGAAAAGGCAGTGTTCCATGGGGACGAGATCTTCCTCGGGGTGGGAGAGGATGTCGAGTTTTTCCTCCCTGGAGATCGTAAACTGCATGTAGGTGTCTTTGAGTCCGCCGAGCTTGGCGGTCAGGTACCCCACGGGACCGGGCCGGCCATGGCAGTCGAGACAGGAAACGCCGGCGGCCGCATGGCCTGAATGCTCCCAGGAGTCCACCTCGGCGAGGGGGCCGACGCCGTGTTTGGGGTGACACATTTCACAGAACTCGGGTTCGGAGGTCATGTGCAGGATCTGGATGTTGATGAAGCCGAAGACGACCACGAAACCAACCGCCAGCAGGGTGACCAGAAGAATGTGCCGTTTACACCAGTTGAGAAAATTTTTGACCGTCATAACCATGGGTAACCATCCTTTTGGAGAAGCGAGGCCTCTCCCGATTTTTTAGCAAAACGACTAGACAATACACGTTCGCACAAAACAATGCAACCGAAAAAGTACGTACTTTCAGTCAGTTAGGAAATCCAAATGAGGCGATAATAAATATTTGGTCCGGTGAGGTCGTTTTTCTGGATTGGGGGGGGGATGCATCGGGGCGCCCATCTGGCAGTGGCGCTGTCCGAAAGCGGAAAAGGAGGAATAGAAAAGGCAGGGTTGCTGAAGGGTCGGCGGGAAGGTGCCGGCAGGTGAAGGGGATTTATCTGAAGGTTCTGTTCTGAAGGATACGCATCAGAAGGACCCCGGCAAGACAGAGGGCAAGCCCGACACATAGGAATAGAAGCCCGATGCCACGGCCGTTGCCCCAGGAACCCAGGGCGCGTTCATTGAAAAAAAAGAACAGGACGATGCCGGTAAATGTCTGGGCACCGCCGATGATGTAGCTGGCGAAGGCCGCTATGGCCAGGCCGGTTCCGAGTCTCTGATTCATCGATCCTCCGAATTGAATGAGAAGCAAGGGGGTGCCGGGTCGGCACCCCCTTGCTCGAAGGCAGGCCGGTTTAGTGACTGCCGCTGAAGAAGGCAAAGAGCATCATGACCAGACAACCGATTCCGGTGAGGAAGGCCATGAAGCCGAAGCCTTTGAAGAAGAAGTCGTACAGCACGCCGCTGACCTTGGGGGCCACGAACTGGTCGGTGATCCCTTCTTCTTCATAACGGCGCCACTGGTCGCCGCGTTCCTCGATGAATTCCTCCTTGGAAATCTGTCCGTTGAAGATGACGAAGTCCATCGGGAATTTCTCCGGGCGGCCATGGGTGTTGAAGAAGTGGACCGAGAAGATGAAACCGGTCGCCAGCAGGGCCTCGTCCGAGTGAATGATGGTGGCGACGTTGAACATCCATCCCGGCAGGAAGGAGCTGAAGAACTCGGGGAACCAGAGCATCAACCCCGAGCCGCCGATGGCGAACATCCCCCAGAAGACGGCCAGAAAGTCGAATTTCTCCCAGTAGGTCCAGCGTTCGAAGGTCGGCTTGGGTCCGCGGAAGAAAAACCATTTGACCATCGCGACCACGTCGCGTACGTCCCGGAAGTTGGGGCAGAGCGAATCGGGCCCGAAGAGACGCTGGAGGAAGTTGCGGTTGTCATCCTTGCGCAGGAAGAGAAAGTCGATACTCAGGGCCATGGCGCCGAAGAAGTAGTAGAAGGTCAGCACGGCACAGGCCCGGTGGATGAGTCCGGCGTAATAGGTGCCGCCGTAGAAGGACATGAGGACCTGGGCCCATTTCTCGTCGGCGAACTTCAGCGGCAGCCCGGTGAGGGAGAGACCGAGGAAGCTGATGATAACCGTCAGGTGGAGGAAAATGTGTCGCCGGCTGAAGCGGCGGTACTGTTTGTGGGCATTGGGAATGGCATGGGCCACGGCGCCGTCATGCAGGGCGCGCGCTTTCTCCCGATTCTCGACAAAGCCGCGGAACATCCAGAGCAGGGTGTGGACCCAGAAAACGGCGAATGTGCCGACCAGAAGGCCGGTCATGCAGACGAAGGTCCAATAGAGAATGGGGTAGTGCTCCCGGTCGGAGTGCTCGCCGTGGGCATAGTAGCGGGTAAAAAATACATTGGCATCGTCATGGCACTCGGCGCAGGTGACCACCAGGTTGTTCTGGTTGACGCTCGATTGGGGATCGTCCTTCGGCAGCACCGAATGGGCCGTGTGGCAATCGGCGCAGCCGGCGACCTTTTCCGGAAAACCGAGATGATAGTTCTTGCCATGGTAGCTTTCCATGTAGGTCTCGACGGCGACGTTGTTGACGCCGTTTCGTTCCATCATCTCTTCATTGGCGTGACACTTCAGGCAAACCTTGGTGTGGAATTCCCGGTTGGCGAAGGATTTTGGGTCGCCCAGCGGTTTGATCTCGTGCAGGTTGTGGCAGTCGTTGCAGGCAGCCGATTCCTGATTGCCTGCGGCAACCGCCCGGCCATGGACGGAATTGCTGTAGTCCGCCTCGACATCGTGACAGCCGGCGCATATCTCCACGACCCGTCGCTTGTCGTTGTTCCATCGGGTGGTCGCATGAATCGGGCTGTGGCAGTCGACGCAGCCGATATCATTCATCATGTGGACGCTGGCATAATGTTCGGCAGCTTCCTTCTTGTGGCAGCGAACACACTTGACGGGCTGGATTTCGATTTCCCCCGCCATATGCTCATCGAGGTCCGTCACCTCAACGTGGCAGCTGTTGCAGGCGTTCTGGCCATGAACGGAGCCGGCCATCTCGGCGGCGGAGATGCTGTCGTCGTGGCACTGCAGGCAGGTCGCTGGATCGATAGCCAAACCGTTTTCAGCGGCCGCCGGCTGGACGAACAAAAGCAGGAAAATAAGGGTGGGGATCCATCGAAGCGGGTTCCGGGTCATGCTACTCCTCCTCTGGTGGGAAAACTTTTGCGCGCGAAATGGTTGGGCCGAATAAATGAAACATGGCAAATTAATCCATGCAAAAAATAAACCAGTGGCCGGAAGATTAATCCGGAAAAGAGACGGCAGGACGGGAATCTTTGCGGAACCCGGTGGGAAGGGGAGAGACATAGCGGCAGGGGGCCGGATGGGGGATGATTCTGGAGCCAGGGGCAGTGAAAAGAAGGTAGAAAAACAGGGATTAAAGACGCCAAATAACCGGAGCTTCGGTTTTTACACCGGGCAGGAAAAAATGGGGCAGCCGTAGGGAAGGTTGATGGCGGTAAACCGATGAACGTAAAAAGGGCGGCCCCATGACGGGACCGCCCTTTTTCGGCTAGAGCTCTTAAGGCTTACTTCGCCAGCAACTCGAGCACGTTTTCGGTGAAGGGGTTGGCGAAGAGGATGATCATGGCCACAACGAAGACGTAGATGGCCAGGGACTCGATCATCGCCAGGCCGATCATCATCGTGGTCAGGATCTTGCCACTGGCGCCGGGATTGCGGGCAACCCCCTCAACGGCGCTCTTGATGGCGAGTCCCTGACCGAGACCGGTTCCGAAAGAACCGATAGCCATGCCGAAACCGGCAGCGATCATGCACCAAGCAAAAAATTCCATGGTTCTGCTCCTTTCCTCTGTTTTTGTTGTTCCTATACAATATAGGACTGCAAAGTTTCGCCGCAGCGAAATCTTAGTGGGCTTCCTCGAGGGCGCCGGCGATGTAGATCATGGCCAGCAGGGTAAAGACGAAAGTCTGGATGAAGGCGACCAGTACGCCCATCAGCATCATGGGAATCGGCAACAGGAAGGGAACGAGGGCGAAGAAGATCATCAGCACGATCTCGTGGCCGTACATGTTGCCGAAAAGACGCAGCGACAGGGAAACCGGCCGCGCCAGATGTCCGATCATTTCGATGATGATCATCAGCGGGGCGAGCAGCAGAATCGGCCCCATGAAGTGTTTGATGTAGCCGACGCCGTGTTCCTTGAGTCCAACGATGTGGGTCATGGCGAAGACCGTCAGGGCGAGGGCCGCATTGGTGTTGAGGTTGGCGGTCGGGGGGTAGAACCCGGGGATCAGCGCGATCAGGTTGGAGACCAGGATGAACAGGGCGAAGGTGGCGATGAGGGGAAAGTAGGTTTTGCCCTTGGGCCCCATCGTCTCCTCGATGAGGTTCTCTACCCCGCCGACGACCACTTCCATGAAGTTCTGGAAACCGCCCGGCACTTCCTTGATCGACCGGGAAGCCGCCAGGCCGGCGAGAATGAGGACGATCATCACGAACCAGGTGTAGGTGACGTGTTCGCCCAGGTGGAGATGCAGTTGCTCCTCGATCCATTGCAGGAAAAGAAAAGGATGAGTCATGACTTAATCCTGTCTCCTCATTCAGAAGGTTCTCTTGATGGTGGTCCAGAGAATGTTGATGACGACCACCGAAAGTCCGACCGCCAGCCCGACGGGGTGGACCCCCGCCAGGGAGACCAGCAAAAAGAGCGCGGCAGCCAGGGCGCCCAGCCGGATAAAGTAACTTATTTGGAAGCTCTTTGCCGCGTGACGCGACGGTTCCGCGAGCATCCGCCGCAACGAGTGGAAAAGCCACTGGTAGCCGATGATGGCGACAAGTCCGCCACTCAGAACTCCCAGGGTGACGGAAGTCGACCGCCACGACAGGCTTGCCACGAACAGGACGCCAAGAATGATCCAGTTGCGCCGGGCGATTTCGCCAAGCAGTTCTTCATCCTTGTCCATCACTACTCTTCGTGGTCGTCCTTTTCGCTCTCGTCCTGCTGACGCTTCAACTCACGTTCGGTCAGGATGTAGATGTTGCGAAACCCCGCGACGATGCCGAAGCCGAGCAAGATCAGGGTCATCCAGGGCGAAGTGCCGAGCCACTTGTCCAGGTAGTATCCCATGGCCAGGCCGATAAAGGTAGCGGCCACCATGGAGATGCCGACACTGGACAAAAATCCCAGTGTTCTGATGAGTCGTGGATTGTCTTCGGCCATGAAGAATCTATATACAGCGTCCAGTCACAGGTGGAAAAACCACGATTAAATAGCACGGTGGCGCATCGACTGTCAACCGGTTTCTGGCGCACTAATTGCCGCCGCGTTTGCGTCCCCGCCAATCACGGATGCTCCAGGCGATTTGACTCCACATTCCCCGCAACAGTTGGACTTCCCGGCGGTCGAGGCCGGCCCGATGGTGAAGACTGCGCAGGGGGGACATGGCGCTTTCGGGGCACTTGGGGTTGAGAAAGGCGATGCGCGTCAGGACCGTCTCGATCTGGTCGAAAAGGGCTTCCAGCTCTCCCTGCTCGGGAATCTCCCGTGATGGCACATCCGGTCCCCGCGGCTGCCGGGCGAGTTCATGGAGGAAAAGCAGCACGGCCTGGGAAAGGTTCAGCGATCCGACTTCCTCCGAGGTGCGCACCGTGGCGGCGTAGGAGCACAGGGCCATCTCTTCACTGGTGAGGCCGGCATCCTCAGGGCCGAAGACGAGGCCCATCCGGGCCTTCGGGGGAAGATCCTTCCGCAGGGCAGGGACTTGCGATATGTCGACCAATTCTCCGCGCAACCGGCCGCTGCGCCTGGTCGTGGCGACCGTCAAATGCAAATCGGCGACGGCTGCGGCCAAGTCGGCATAGACTCTGGCGGAGCTAAGCAGAGAACTGGCTCCGACGGCGAACTTGCGGGCCTCGGGGTGAAGGTGCTGGCAGGGGTTCACCAGACGCAGGTCACGGGCGCCGAAGTTGGCCATCGCCCGGCAGACCATGCCGATGTTGCCCGGACTTCGCGGTCGTACCAGGATGACCGAAATGTTGTCGAGTGGCGCGATGTTCATGGGGACTCCCGGTGGAGGAAGAGTTCAAATCGCCAGGTAAGATACCGCGGAAACTTGTGATTGAACAGAGGCTTGCGGAAAATGACGGGAATGTCGCGATGATAGGGCTCGGGGGACGGGTCAATTAACGTCACTCGGGTCCGCCGGGAGACCGGTCCTCTTCTTGTCCTTCGTCAATGGTTTGGTGGCCATTCCGGGAATAGGAGTTGCAATTTCAGCGTATTGCAAGTATTAAGTGGAAAGGGTGCGATGATTGCATCCGATTTTCAGACATCGCTCTACCCATTCATCAGGAGGTGTTTCATGCGTTTTCTAGCTCCAATGCTAACCCTGTTGGCGGTTCTCGCGCTGACGGCCGCCCCGGCCCTGGCCGACGAGATGATCTCTCTCAAGGTCGGATACCTGACCCTCAGCCCCGAGGGCGAATTCGCCGTATTCGACGGCGGCATCGGTACCACCGTCGACATGGAGGATGACCTCGGCTTCGACGACAGCGAAGAGCTGATGGCCGAAGCGGCCGTTCAGCTCGGCTCCTTCCGCCTCGCGGCCGCCTACCTGCCGCTGAGGTTTTCCGGGCACGGAACCCTGAGCAGGGATGTCGCCTTCGGTGGCCAGACATTTCACGTCAGCGACTCGGTCGACAGCGATGTGGACATCGACCTCTACGACGTCGGCCTCACCTGGCATCTGCTGAACTTAGACGACCTGCCGGTGCGCTTGCAGCTCGGCCCGGAGCTGTCGGTCAAGTTCGTCGACGCAGAGCTCTCCATGAAAAGCGGCGCCGTCAGCGAGACCGAGTCGGTCATCGCGCCGGTACCGACCATCGGTCTGCGGGGCCGGGTCGGCCTGGCCGACTTTCTCGGTCTGGTCGGCCGGGTAGGATACCTCGATTATGACAACAACAGCTTTGTCGACGCCGATGTCCAGGTCGAATTTTCGCCCGTGCCGCTGGTCGGGGTTTTTGCCGGCTACCGTTATTTCGATATCGAGGTGGACGAGGACGACGTCTTCATCGACGCGCATTTCGACGGCCCCTATGGAGGTGTCCTGGTGCGCTTCTGAGACGTGCCCGGAAGCTTCGAAGCGCGTAAAAAGGGGAGGCAGACGCCTCCCCTTTTTACGTGGCGGGAAAAAAGCCCGAACACCGGGAAGTGGGATGTGTCGCCCTCAGTCGCGATCGTCGGGCAGCAGCTTTTCGATAGTAGAGAGAACCTCCGAGGACCGGAAAGGCTTGGTAAGGAAGGCGTCGGCGCCGACTTCACGGGCCCGGCGCTTGTCTTCGGCCGTGCGGCGGGCGGTGAGGATGACAACCGGAATGTGGCTGCTGAGGGTGTTTTGCTTGACCCTTCGACAGACCTCGAAGCCGTCTATTTTCGGCAGCATGAGATCGAGCAGGATCAGGTCGGGGGAGGTGGCGGCGATCGTATCGAGGGCGGTCCGTCCGTCAGAGGCTTCCATGACGGCATAACCCTTGGAAGTGAGAATGATGCGCTCCAGCTGCAACAGATTGCTTCGGTCCTCGACGATCAGGATTTTTTTTGTCACCATGCCCCCTTCCCTGCCCGTGAAGAGTTTGCGAAACGAACTGGAACCGTTAAGCCTCCGCCGGTGTGTGGCATCGGGCACCGGGTCGATTGGACTCTTTGCAAAACCTCGCTGGCCCTGCCGGGTTCAGCGGCCATTAATGCCCTTCTCGTTTCAATTCGGTCAGCTTCCGGGCCTCTTTCAAGGGTTCATCCACTATAGCGGGCTTCGCCCTTTTGGCAAGGGCTCGGCCCAGGGCCGAGGCGAGGGCGGCGGGGTCACCGGTGAACATGGGGGCAGGTTCCCCCCTCGGGAATCGGTCCGTATTTCGGTCCAAAAGTAGCGCGGGACTCTTGTGCAGGAGCATGGAGAGGAAGTTGCGCAGGGTCGAATGAAGGTTGTGGTCGACGACTCCCTCAAAATCGTTAAAGGATATGGCGCTGCTCCGGACCATGAACGGTCGTCCGGAATCGTGGATGAAGAGCAGCAGTTCGATCGCATCCCGATCGGGGGTGGAGCGAAAAGTGCTGACCAGATCCAGGCGGTCGAAGGGGATGTTTTCCAACCCCTGGCGGTTGGTGTGCAGCGCCGTGGCGTCGCCGCCGAGCCTGGCGCAGAGAAGCGGCGCCCGGCTGAAGTCGGTCTTGCCCTCGACGGGGTCGATAGCTGTCGGTCCTTCCGGTTTTTTGGCGCCAACGGCCGCCGTCGCCGTGCGAGGGAGGGGCGCCGATTCGTCGCGGACTTCGCAGAGCGCCCCGGTCCGGCTGATGGTCGCGGCGTACCGGACGGCTGTTTCAAAGCTGGTGCTTTTCCCGACGACGGAGCCTTCCCCCTTGAACAGACCGCGAACCTTCTCCGGATCGGCCTTGAGCAGGCGGCAAAGCGCGGCGAGGATATCCCTGGCGGGTCGCTCCCCGTTCAGCCTGCCGGTAAAGATTACCTGTTAAGTGCCATAACATCGTAGACGAAAAAATGTGCCACGACATCGTGGACAAAAGTTCTCTGACAATCGAATAGCCACCGTGTCATCCTGCTGAGCACCGAATATTTCTGGAGGTGCTTAT
>Ga0102953_1001780_pt1 | contig 13420 bp, 11 predicted proteins | sample SalPon2A_C_D2_MG_FD_78509 | JGI IMG/M metagenome (GOLD analysis project Ga0102953, IMG submission 78509) | Soil microbial communities from South San Francisco under conditions of wetland restoration - Salt Pond MetaG R2A_C_D2_MG | ecosystem: Environmental > Terrestrial > Soil > Wetlands | place... | reverse complement strand
CTTTTGCAGGGAACAGCCATGCTGGAATTCTGGGAAACCTACGATAACTCAGAAGTTTATCCTTACTTGTTGCAGGCTAACGAGAAATTAAAAGAAATTCAGGGACTGGAAGACGCCACTTCATCTGACAGCATTTCGGGGATGACTAAAGACACTACCAGTGTTGCCGCAAATTCGAAACAAGACACAACTGAGAGTTCTCTGCTTTCGGAACTGGAACAAGGTGCGGGTAAAGACTCTACAGCATCCAACCTCGACAACCTGGCCAATTTCAAAAAAGATTATCCGTTGTTTGCAGTTTTAAATCCAAGTACAGACCAGTCGGGCCAGTTGTTGCCCGGACCGGTAGTAGGTGTGGCTCATTTTAAAGATACAATCCAGGTGGATGCCTACCTGCACATGGAACAAATAAGAAATCTTTTCCCGCGAAATATGATTTTCCGCTGGACAGCAAAACCAGTTGATGCTGCCGGAAATTATTTCCGTTTAATTGCACTGAAAGTTACTACTCGCGACGGACGTGCACCTCTCACCGGTGATGTGATTACCGATGCCCGTCAGGATTTCGCTCAAATGGGATCTAATCCGGAAGTGGCTATGAGTATGAATAGTGAAGGAGACAAAATATGGTCGCGAATGACAAAAGAAAACGTCGGGAAATCAATTGCCATTGTGCTCGACGGATATGTTCGTTCTTTCCCAACTGTTCAGGGTGAAATTACAGGAGGACGCTCCAGTATTACCGGGCTGGAAAGCATTGAGGAAGCAAAAGACCTTGCCAACATTTTAAAATCAGGTAAAATGCCAGCGCCTGCAAGAATTATCCAGGAAGAAATCGTTGGTCCTTCGCTGGGGAAAGAATCCATCCATGATGGGGTGTACTCCTTTATTGTTGCCTTCATAATGGTGTTGATTTATATGCTGTTTTTCTACAGTAAAAAGGCAGGTCTTGCCGCAAATATTGCACTGCTTTCCAACTTGTTTTTCCTTATGGGTGTTTTAGCATCGTTAGGTGCTGTTCTTACACTACCCGGTATCGCGGGTATTGTGCTTACCATGGGGATGGCTGTTGATGCCAACGTTATTATCTATGAGAGGGTGCAGGAGGAACTACTAGCGGGAAAAGGAATTAAACTGGCCATCGCCGACGGTTATAAAAATGCATACTCCGCAATTATTGACGGTCAGGTAACAACTTTCCTTACCGGTGTTGTACTTTATGTTTTTGGTTCAGGACCAATTAAAGGTTTTGCAACTACTTTAATGGTTGGTATTGCAACCTCACTGTTTACTGCTATCTTTTTAACGAGACTCATTTTTGAGTGGCAGTTAAATCACTCCAAAAAGATCACCTTTACCGCAAAAATAACAGCGAACTGGTTACGAAATCCAAAAATTAAATTCCTTGAAAAACGAAGAATAGCATATGTTATTTCAGGTATTCTGATAACTGCTTCGATACTTTCATTTGTTACCCGCGGATTTAACCTTGGAATTGATTTCCAGGGAGGACGTACTTACGTTGTAATGTTCGACCAGGATGTTAAAGTAGCCGACGTACAAAATGCGCTTGAAGTTGAATTTGGCTCGGCACCGGAAGTTAAAACTTTTGGTTCAGACAACCAGGTTCGTATTACTACCAAGTATAAAATTGGTGACACCAGCGAAAACATTGACAACGAAGTTGAAGGCATGTTGATGAAAGGACTGCAAAATGCAGGCTTGATAGACAAAAATGTTACGCTGGCACAATTTACCAATACTTACCAGAGGAGTTCGCAAAAAGTAGGGCCTACCATTTCAGACGATATTAAAAAGGATGCAGTAATTGCAATCATCTTCGCCCTGATAATTATCTTCCTGTATATAATGGTTAGGTTTAGTAACTGGAAATATGGTTTGGGAGGGGTATTATCATTGGCCCACGATACCATTATTACCCTCGGTTTCTTCTCCCTGTTCCATGGGGTACTGCCTTTCTCGCTTGAAATCGACCAGGCATTTATAGCGGCCATCTTAACTGTAATTGGTTACTCAATTAACGATACCGTAATTGTATACGACCGTATTCGTGAATACTTAAAATTGTATCCGAAACGCTCAATGGAAGAAAATATGGATCATGCTATGAACAGCACTCTCCGCAGAACCATGAATACTTCGCTTACCACTTTATTGGTGTTGCTGATCATCTTCATTTTTGGCGGGGCTAATATTCGTGGATTTATATTTGCGTTGTTGGTTGGTATCGGAATTGGAACATACTCATCCATATTTGTTGCTACTCCAATTGTTTACGAAGCCAATTTGCGGTTTATGAAGATTAAAGCCAAACTCAAAAAATAGAAAATACATTTCTCAATGTTAAATAAAGTAGTCTTGCCGGTGGCAGGGCTACTTTTTTTTTGATTTATCGCGGTACATTGAACATTCCAATTCGTATATTTGTGTGTTTAAATAAAAAAGAAGATGAAACGAGATCGGAATAATCGGGACGAGTTCCATCTTATATAGAAAGTAATCAATTTTAAAAAAAGATGAATTATATTCTGTTTATCAGTGGCGGAGAAATTGTATTGGTTATGCTATTGGCTCTTCTATTTTTTGGTTCGAAAGCCATTCCCGACATTGCCAAAACATTAGGAAAAGGAATGCGCGAATTCAAAAAAGCTACCAATGAAATAAAACGCGAAATCAACGATTATACGTCGGACATAAAAAAAGATATTGATGAAGTTCAGAATTCATTAAAAAAAGAGACTGATGAAATTAAAAGAGATCTGGATAATGTTTCCTCGTCCGTAAAAAAAGAAACCGACGAACTGAAAAAGGGTCTCGATGATGTTTCATTATCAGTTAAGGAAGAAACCAACGAAATAAAAAAAGAAATCACGGACCATCATTATGATGATTAAAAATAGTATAAGCCACCATTATGATTTTATTGTACATCCTGGCACTGTTGGTTTGTTTTGTTTTTCTTGCACGTATTGTCGATCAGTTTTTTATTGCTTCACTTGATAAAATTTCGAAAGATTTACACCTTTCCAGCGATGCTGCAGGAGCTACATTAATGGCTGTTGGCTCAAGCGCACCCGAACTGTTTGTGGCACTTTTTTCCATTTTTAAACCTGGAGAACACCAGGCCATTGGTATTGGCAGCATTGTTGGTAGCGCCATTTTTAATCTCCTTGTAATTGTAGGAGTTGCAGCTTTGGTTCGAAAAGCAAAATTAACATGGCAACCGGTTGTTCGCGATTTAATCTTCTATACCGTTGCAGTGGCCTTATTGGTCGTTTTTATCTGGGACGGCTCGTTTACCATGCCCGAAGCAATAATCTTTCTGGTTATTTATGTAATATATGTTTTTGCAGCAATTTTCTGGAAACGAATTCTGCCCTACGATGATCTTCCCTTTGACGAACCAAAAGAAAAAAATTACGATAAAAAAGGAATAATCGGTATTTTTGACCAACTTTTATGTAAGCTTTTCCCCAATAAAAAACATTATTATTTGAATTTCTTGCAGTCCATCGTAATCATAGCTGCGTTAAGCTGGGCCCTGGTTGAATTGGCTGTGGTAATTTCTGCTACACTTAGAATTCCCGAGTCGATTGTTGCACTTACCGTTATTGCAGTTGGAACTTCGATACCCGACTTGTTTTCGTCGATGATTGTGGCACGCCAGGGACGGGGAGATATGGCCGTAAGCAACGCCATTGGTTCAAATATTTTTGATATTCTGGCTGGACTTGGATTGCCATTTCTCATTTTTCTGGTAATCTCGGGAGGTACTGTGGATGCCGGACAGGGAGATTTGATAAGTTCGGTTATCATTTTATTTGCATCTGTTATTCTGCTTTTTATTTTACTGATGGCGAGTAAATGGAAAGTAGGAAAACTCACTGGAATTATTTTACTTTGTTTATACATATTTTATGTGGTTCACGAGATAATAATCCTTTAATTTCTAAGTTATTTTAAAAACTGAAATCGTTTGATAAAAGCCGTAAACATAAAAAAGTCGTTTGGAAATCTTAACGTTTTAAAAGGCATTAACCTCGAAATTCCGAAGGGAAAAATCTATTCGATTGTGGGTGCAAGCGGCGCCGGTAAAACCACTTTGTTGCAAATTTTGGGAACACTGAGTAATCCCGACAGCGGTGATATTTTTTATCACGACAAAAAAGTTTCTGCTTTTTCTGAAAATGAATTAGCCCATTTTCGAAATAAAGAAATTGGCTTTGTATTTCAGTTTCATCATTTGCTTCCTGAATTTACTGCCCTTGAAAACGTGTGCATTCCGGCATTTATTGCCAAACTGAACCGACCCAAAGCAGAAAAAAAGGCAAAAGATCTTTTGGAATACCTGGGGCTTTCCGAACGAATAGAACACAAACCTTCAGAACTGTCGGGCGGTGAAAAACAACGCGTTGCAGTGGCTCGCGCACTCATTAACAATCCCACAGTAGTGCTTGCAGATGAACCCTCGGGTAACCTCGATTCGGCTAACCGGGAAGAATTGCACGACCTACTGTTTAAGTTGCGCGACGACTTTGGCCAAACCTTTGTAATTGTTACCCACGACGACAATTTTGCTGAACGTTCAAACAAAATCCTTCACATAAAAGACGGTGTTATTGAAGTGTAGATGGAACGATGATGAAATTTGAAGAATTAAAATCTTTTCTCGACGAAAAAGTAATCCGGTATAACCAGCCATCATTTATAGAGACCGATCCCATTCAGGTTCCTAAAAAATTTTCAGAAAAAGAAAATATTGAAATTTCTGCCTTTCTCACGGCAACCATTGCATGGGGAAACCGGCAGGCTATTATAAAAAATGCGTTTCGTCTGATGTCGATGATGGACAACCGCCCTTACGATTTTATTCTGCATTCCAGTAACCATGAATTGGCAAAGCTTGGACAGTTTGTACATCGTACATTCAACGGTCACGATTGTATTTATTTCATACGCTCACTTAAAAATCTATATGAGAACCATGGCGGGCTTCAAGAAGTTTATGCAAAAGGCTTTATGCAATTTAAAACTGTAGAGTCGGCTTTGGAACACTTTTATTCTCTATTTTATGAACTGAAAGGCGAACGCACACGAAAGCACGTTTCGAATGTAGCAAAAGGTGCCTCAGGAAAACGGTTGAACATGTTCCTCCGCTGGATGGTAAGGAAAGATGGGGCTGGAATTGATTTTGGTTTGTGGAACGAAATTCCGGCATCGGCATTAATGCTGCCCCTTGATGTGCACACCGGGAATGTTGCGCGAAAGCTGGGCATTTTAAAACGGAAATCGAACGACTGGAAAGCAGTGAAAGAAGTTACCAAAATACTTCATACATTTGATCCGGTCGACCCGATAAAGTACGACTTTGCACTCTTTGGGCTGGGAGCATTCGAAAAGTTTTAAATTACTATTGACTTTGCGTCTTTGCGAGAAATTATGGGCAGGAACAACTATTTTCAATTTAAACAATTTAAAATTATCCAAGAAAAAGCTGCGATGAAAGTAGGCACCGACGGGGTACTACTGGGAGCCTGGACAAACATTTCGGAAGCAAAAACTATTCTCGATGTAGGAACCGGCACCGGTGTAATAGCACTGATGATGGCACAACGATCGGAAGCCCGAATTACCGGTGTTGAGATTGAAAAAAAAGCCGCGGATGAAGCAGTCGAAAATGTGAAACATTCCCCTTGGAGTGAGCGGATTTGTATTAAGAATATATCATTTCAGGAATTCGCAACCAACACAGAAGAAACTTTCGATTTGATTGTTTCCAATCCTCCTTTTTTTGTGAACGACCAAAAATCGAAAGATAGTGACCTGGCTATTGCCAAACACAACGACATGCTCCCAATTCCTGAAATGATTTCAGGGAGTTTAAAACGAATACACAACAGAGGAAAACTTGCCCTTATTCTTCCAGTGGAGCCAGCTAAAATTTTTATTGAATTGGCTAAAAAGAATGGATTATTTCTGAGTCGGCTCACAAAAGTCAGGCCTAATAATAAGAAAGAAATTCACCGATATTTAGCGGAATTCAGCAAATATAAAACGGAAATTGAAACCGATGAACTGACCATTCACGAAGATGATGGTTCTGATTATACTCAAAAATATAAAACCCTAACCAGGAAATTTTACCTGAATTTCTAAGCCAAAAACAAAAACGGATTAAAAATACGATCCATTCGTTTTGAAAAATTATGGATGGCTTCATGATCTACTTTCGAAGTACTGGTGCGAATATGAGCTACTTTTTTAACAATCAGTTTCTGAATAAAATTCATTTTTTCGAAATCGAACTCCCCACCAAAAAAAGCAGTCGATTTAGCTTCTTGTAGTAATTCTTCCGGGTAAGCTCCCATCAACTGCTTTTGTGCAGTTTCTCCCTCTTCCATACAACAAATAAACAAACCAAGTTCTTTATTCTGTAACTCCATCAGGTTTTTTTTACAGAACTCTTTTACCCGTTTCTGAACCTGTCCTGCATGGATGGAACCTCCAATAATTACACGCTCAAAAAAGGCCAAATCAGGCTGAGACACTTTTTTCAGATTAACAAGGACTACCTCCCCGTCGAGGTGTTTTTTTAATTCATTCGAGGCTTTTTCAGTGCAACCATGAGTAGTTGCATAAGCGATTAATGTTTTCATGAGTTTAATTGTTTATTGTTGGCATTTTGAAATATTACCGGGTCCACCCGTTTTATTCTTAAAATTTTAGCTAAAAATACGGCGATGATTCGAACAATTGTGTTAAAAATCGGTTAATTCTCTATAAATACCGGTTAAATAAGAGACTAAGTTGTCTTTTATTATTTTATATGTTATATTTTTGCGCAAAAAACAAAAAATAGTCCATGACAATAGAAATGAAACCAGAAATACAGATTAACACGCACTACTACAAAGTTCTTAATATTCGAATTTTAACAGAAAATACGTTTGTTGTAACGTTACCCAAAAGCAGGTTTACGTTTTTGGCAGGACAGCACATTTCTCTTTCTATAATGGGTGACTACCAAAGCCGCGAATATTCTATTTACAGTGCAGAAGAAGGTAATAACCTGGAGGTACTGGTTAAAGAAGTAGAGGGTGGTTATTTTTCACCTAAATTAAAACACCTGAAAATTGGTGATATGGTTGAAGTACACGGACCGTTTGGAAAGTTTGGATTGGATATTCAAAAACAGGAATCGCATAAACACATTTTTATTGCCAGCGGAACAGGAATTGCTCCTTTCCACAGCATGGTAAAAAGTTATCCGGATTTGGATTACCAGTTAATTCACGGCGTGCGTTATAAAAATGAGGCTTACGAAAAGGAAGACTACCAAAAAGATCGTTACATTTTATGTACCTCGCGCGATGAAAAGGGTGATTTTAACGGCAGGGTTACTGATTACCTTAAACAAAATGATTTTGATTCGAATACCAGCTTTTATCTTTGCGGCAACAGCGATATGATTTTCGATGCCATGGAAATTCTTAAAGAAAAAAGATTCGACAGGGACAACGTTAATGTTGAAGTCTATTTTTAAATTTGATTTTACCTATAATTAGCTGGCCCGGGAAATTCCCTGGCTTTTTCGTTTATTTTGAGTCGATTTTCTCGCCGTAAGCCAAGTCGCCGGCATCACCCAACCCCGGAACAATGTAAGATTTCGAGGTCATATCGCCATCCACTGCGCCAAGCCAAAGCGTTACATTTTCAGCTGTAATATTTTTTGAAATATAATCCACTCCCTGCTGACTGGCAATAATAGAGACCAAATGAACATGCGACGGAGTTCCTTTACTAAATAAAGCTTCGTAGCCAATTTCCATCGATTTCCCGGATGCCAGCATCGGGTCAGAAAGAATAACCACTTTATCGTTGAGCGACGGAGAAGCCATGTATTCAAATTCAATTTCAAATTTTCCCCCTTCGGTGTATTTTCTGAAAGCAGAGATAAAACAGTTCTCGGCACGGTCTAAAATTTGCAATAACCCGTTATGCATGGGTAGCCCCGCTCGTAAAATGGTTGCTAAAACCGGTTGTTTCTGTAACACAGGCACTTCGGCAACTCCAAGTGGTGTGGTAACCTTGGTAACTGAAAAATCGAGTGTTTTACTGATCTCGAAAGCAAACAATTCGCCAATCCGGTATAAATTTTCGCGAAACCGAAGTGGATCTTTTCGAATCGATTCGTCCCTGATTTCTGCCAGATACTGATCTAAAATAGAGTGGTTGTTTCCCAGTATTTTAATTTCCATGTCAAAAATGATATAAGTTAATATCAAAAAAAGCATTATAAAATAATTCCTGCAAAGCTTATCCAATATTCCTTTTAAGCCAATTCACCAACGGAGATAAACGATTGTATGTAAATCGATAGTAGGTTTCGGGTGTTGCGCCAAAACCACTATAAAACCGTGCTAATCCGGGAATCATTGATCCTTCAAAATCAAGCACGAGATGTTGACCGGCTTTCGATTCAATATATTTATCAATTAAAAAAAACATGGCCCGCAGATTTTTCCCTTCCCAATCCGATACAGCATTAAGATAGATGACTCTGTTTTTCCACCGGTAAAAATAAACAGCAGCGCACAGTTTATTTTCTGCTGTGTACACTCCGCAAATTTCACCAAAGCCTTTAAACAGCCCAAAGGCAATGATACTTTTTAATTTATTTATTTCTTTTTTTTCTATATCCAACGAATTGTTCGTCATTTTAAAATCGAGATACTCTTCGAGCCTAAGCCCTGCAATATAACCCAAATGATTGCTTTTTGCCCGGGCAATATTTCGTTTGGTATTTTTCGAATATCCTGATAATATGTTTTGGTATTTTCTATCGAGATTTAAAAGATAATTATTCCGTCGGATAAATTCGGCTTTGCCCCGAAGAGGAAGGGATACATTTTTTGAATTAATCTGAATATCAACATACCGCAAATTTTTAATCATTTTGGAATAAAACATCCCGGCAATTTCCATAGTAGGTGCAGGAAAAATTCCAAGTTGCTGGCAGTAAAGCGGCTGGTAAACATATTTTAATCCCCACTTTCTCTTTACAGGCAAAGGCATCACAAATTCGTAATCACCATAAATGAGTGCATCCCAAACAACAGCTGTACGATCGAGGTGCCAGTGATAAGCGTAAACCCGGCCGTTCAAAGCACTTTCAATACAATGGTCCCATTTCTCAAAATCGATTTCCGAATGCCTTATATACTTTATTCCGCCGCCGTTTTTCATGAATTTAGTTCAAACCCTTTTTTATTCATCATTTCAAACACTTCGCGATAACCTTTCCAATTTCCCAAATCGTTTACCGTTTCGTTGTGCCAGATGCTGATAAAAGTACCACCCACATTTTTTACTTCGTGCATTAGTCTCTCTGTTTCCTGCCAGGCCTTTTCAGGCGTTAATCCCAAATAATCGCGCAAAGCTACATCCATCACCTGAAACGGAAAAATTTTCAGGTTTGTTGTTTTCTCTTTTTTCAAATCGTAAAAATAGTACGGGGTACAAATACCTGCACGAAAACCTGTTTGCGAAGCATAGCCCATGGTAAAATCAGACCGAATTCCTGCTTTTATCAAACGCCTGTAAGTTTGAGGAAATTGTATTCGGAGAAAATGCTGGCGACTTTTTTCGATTTTTGTTCCCGTAATTTTTTCAAGCCGTTTCATTTCGATGTGGAGTTTTTCTTTCTCTTTTTTCTTGCTCGAAGCAAAGGAAGGATGTATGCCGACTGAATATTTTTGAACTATTTGTTTTATCAGGTTTATAAATCGCTTGTTTTTATATGAAATACCTTTGTCGTAACGGGCATAATCTCCGAGCAGAAAAAAGAAATGCACCTTGTCTTCATTTCCGCGAAAAACCGATTCAAGATAATCATAGGTATCGTAAGGATCCATTTCAAGCCCCATCCACACGTTCATTCTTTGTTTTGCTTCACCGAAATGCCCTTTAAAAAAAGCCTTAACCAAAGCTCCGCTGCTTCGTACAAATCCTTTATTTAGAAAAGCCCAGGCATTGTCAACGTCAATGGTTGAAATGAAGGAAAATTTAGGTTCAGTGAAAATAAGCTCAGGATATTTTTCTTTCAGCTTTCCCGCCAATAATCGCGCCCAGATATTTACAACAGGTTTTTGCAGCAACCGGTATTTTGAAAGAATACTTTTATCCGCAGTGAAACGGTTATATTTTCCACGTTCTGTTTCAATATATTCTTCATAACGCGTAACAAGATAAAATGAGGCAGCCAGCGGATCAAATGGCAGAACCGAATCTCCCGAACTTTCAAAAAAATACTTCTCGCCTTCATACCAAACCGATTTCAAATCAATTTGAATAAGGTCCTTTAAAAATAACAAGCGGTGAGGTTTAATATAAAATTCGTCGCCAATTTTTTCAGTTGAATAATTTAGTTTTGGCTTTTCCGACTTCATAAAATCCGAAGAATTGGTGGTAAATTCCACTTCAACCTTCAGAATTTGCGTAAAAATTAATTGTGCGATATACTCTAAACGGGGTGTAATTTCTTCGGAATAAAGTAATATCATTTTACTGCAAAGTTTAAACCGGCAACATTCCTTCGTCGGCAAAACTAAGATAACAGTTTTGGCCAACTATTACATGATCAAGCACCGAAATGTCCATAATTTTCGCAGCGTCACTGATTTTTTGAGTAATTTTCAGGTCGGCATCAGATGCCTGCATAGTTCCCGACGGGTGATTGTGACAAAGAATAATGGCACTGGCCAGTTTTTCAATTGCCGTTTTCAAAATCAGCCGGACATCAATTACGGTACCCGAAATTCCTCCCTGACTTACCCGATAGCTATCCAGTATTTTATTGCCGCGATCAAGCAATAACACCCAGAATTCTTCGTGATTTAAATCGCCCAGCAACGGATCGAAATATTCTGCGACGTCTTTACTTCCGGTAATTTTCTTCCGGGTAAACACATCGGCCTCTTTCCTTCTCCGTCCCAGTTCGAGTGCTGCAACAATGGTCACGGCTTTTGCTTCACCAATCCCGTTAAAGGTTTTCAGGAAGTCGATGCCTTTTCGGCCCAAATCGTTTAAATTGTTTTTTATCGAAGTGAGAATGCGCCGTGATAATTCTACTGCAGTTTCATCGATGTTTCCCGAACCAATTAAGATGGCAACTAATTCGGCATCGGTTAACGAGCGTGGACCGTTGGTCAGCAATTTTTCGCGCGGACGGTCTTCCACTGCCCAATCCTTGATGTTTAGCTTTTTGTATTCGTTCATTTTGCCCGGAGTGAGGTTTAAAAATAACCATTTTAGGGGTTAATTCATATTTCGGGGTGAATAAAATGTAAAGTGTGCTCCTTACCGTACTATTTCTTTTCAACAGTTAGTGTGCCTTCCTGCCGAATATCGTCGGAGGCGCTTCCAACCATTATTTTAAAGTCGCCGGGCTCAACCACGCGTTTCATCTCCTGATTCCAAAGAGATAAATCCTCCGGAGTTAGCACAAACTGAACTTCTTTTGTTTCTTCCGGCTTTAATGTTACCCGCCGGAAACCTTTCAGCACTTTCACCGGTGTGGTTACACTACCTATTTCATCGCGCACATACAATTGTGCTACTTCTGTTCCGGGAGTTTCACTTGTATTTTTTACCTGCACGGTAACCGTTGTTGAAGCATCCGGAGAAATGGTTGCCGGGCTGATTTTAAGCCCCGAGTATTCAAAACTGCTATAGCTCAAACCGTGACCAAAAGCGTACAGCGGTGTATTTTTGATGTCCACATATCTGTGTCTCGATGACGGTTTATAATCATAGTAAAACGGGATCTGTCCCACTGACTGCGGAAATGAAACCGATAACTTACCCGAAGGATTAACATTTCCAAGCAGCACGTCAGCAATGGCAAGCCCGCCTTTTTCTCCGGAAAACCAACTTTCAACAACAGCCGGAACATACTCTGCAATCCAGTTAATCGTTAATGGCCTGCCGTTAAACAAAACCACAACCACAGGTTTCCCGGTGGCCTGCATTGCTTTAACCAGTTCTATTTGGTTGGCATCCAGTGAAAGGTCCGAGCGATCTTTACCTTCACCAACAATTTTCACGTTCTCGCCTACAACTACAATTGCCACATCCGAACGTTTCACCAGATTAACAGCCCTCTGTATCATCCCGGGCAGTTCGTTGGTATAGCTATACCCTTTTTCAAAAGCAATGGTTTGCTGTTTCCCCGCCTGCTGTTTTAATCCGTCCAAAATCGAAATGCCCTTTGTGTCCGGATTGGTATAACCACCGGGATACGTACTTTCGGCCAATTCACCCGCCACAGCAATCCGGAGTTTTTCATTTTTTAACGGCAACACCGAATTATCGTTTTTCAATAGTACAATACCTTCATGAGCTGCTTTCAGAGCCAAATCCTGGCTTTCAGGTGTATGAAATACACTGGACAGCCGCGAAGCATCAACATAAGGATTATCGAACAAACCGAGTAAAAACTTCATCCGAAGAATATCTCTGACGGCATTGCTTAGTTCTTCCTCGGAAAGAGTTTTGTTATCCAGTGCTTCGTGAATGGCTTTTTTAAATTCCGAATGCGGAAAATCGTAGAATTGCATGTTCAGGCCGGCTTTAATGGTTTTGGTTAAGGCATCTTTTGTATCTTTTGCCACTTTATGTGTATTTACGGTCATGCGAATTGCCCCCAAATCCGTAAGAACAAATCCTTTAAAGCCCCACTCTTTACGAAGAACGTCTGTCAGCAGCCATTTATTGAACACACAGGGAATTCCATCGATTTCGTGGTAAGCAGCCATAATACCCATTGCCCCGCCATCTCTTACTGCTTTTTCAAACGGATACAGGAACGTAGAACGGGCTTCGCGCTCGCCAACCATCACCGGAGAAGTATTGCTTCCGGCTTCGGGAATACTGTGGACGGCAAAATGTTTGGGCTCGGCAATTACAGCATCGGGTGAATCCAGGCTTTTACCCTGCATCCCTTTAACAATAGCAACGGCACTGGCGCCCGAAAGATACGGATCTTCGCCCATTGTTTCTTCAACACGCCCCCAGCGTGGATCTCGCGCAAGACCCAAAACCGGACCCAAAATCATATCGACACCATGAGCCCGGCTTTCGGTACCTATAACGTGTCCAATCTGCCGAACCAGCGCAGTATCGAATGCACTGGCTAACTGAAGCGGAACAGGAAAACTGGTACTTCCCTTTCCGCAATAGCCATGAAGTCCTTCTTCGATAAACATAACAGGAATTCCCAAACGGGTTTTTTCAAGGGCATATTTTTGAATCTGATTACCGGTTTCCGGGTCAAGCGGGTAAAAATCGTGAATGGAACCAACGCCGGTATTTCCAAGCATCGCCGAAACTTTCTCTTCGG
>Ga0102953_1001779_pt1 | contig 13422 bp, 10 predicted proteins | sample SalPon2A_C_D2_MG_FD_78509 | JGI IMG/M metagenome (GOLD analysis project Ga0102953, IMG submission 78509) | Soil microbial communities from South San Francisco under conditions of wetland restoration - Salt Pond MetaG R2A_C_D2_MG | ecosystem: Environmental > Terrestrial > Soil > Wetlands | place... | reverse complement strand
CGGGCAGGAAGTGCATCTCGATCTTGATGACGCCGTCGCCCTCGCAGGCCTCGCAGCGCCCGCCCTTGACGTTGATGGAGAAGCGGCCCGGCTTGTAGCCGCGCGCGTTGGCCTCCGGCAGGCCGGCGAACCAGTCGCGGATCGGCGTGAAGGCCCCGGTGTAGGTCGCCGGGTTGGAGCGCGGCGTGCGGCCGATCGGCGACTGGTCGATGTCGATCACCTTGTCGAGGAACTCGAGGCCCTCGATGGCATCGTGCTTGCCCGGCAGGTCGCGGGCGTTGTGTAGGCGGCGCGCCAGGGCCTTGTACAGCGTCTCGATGATCAGGGTCGACTTGCCGCTGCCGGAGACCCCGGTGATGCAGGTGAAGGTGCCGAGCGGTATGGCGGCCTCGACGTCGCGCAGGTTGTGTTCGCGCGCGCCGAGGATGCGGACCTTCTGGCCCCTGTGGCCGCGGCGGCGGCGCTCCGGAACCGGGATCTGGCGAAACCCGGTCAGGTACTGCGCGGTCAGGCTCGCCTGGTTCTGCATGACCGCGTCGGGCAGTCCCGCGGCGACGACCTCGCCGCCGTGCAAGCCGGCCCGGGGGCCCATGTCGACCAGGTAGTCGGCGCTGCGGATCGCGTCCTCGTCGTGCTCCACGACGATGACCGTGTTGCCCAGGTCGCGCAGCCGCTTCAGCGTCTCCAGGAGGCGCGCGTTGTCGCGCTGATGCAGCCCGATCGAAGGCTCGTCCAGGACGTAGAGCACGCCGGTCAGTCCCGATCCGATCTGCGAGGCGAGGCGGATGCGCTGGCTCTCGCCGCCGGACAGAGTCGCCGAGGCGCGCGACAGCGTCAGGTATTCCAGCCCGACGTCGACCAGGAAGCGCAGGCGCTCGTTGATCTCCTTGAGCACCCGGGCGGCGATCTCGCGGCGCGTCTGCGTCAGCTGCTCGTTCACCCCGCCGAACCATTCGGCCGCCTGGGCGACCGACATCTCGGCGACCTCGCCGACGTGCCGGCCGGCGATCTTCACCGCCAGCGCCTCGGGCTTGAGGCGGTAGCCGTTGCAGGCGTCGCAGGGCCGCGTCGCCTGATAGCGGCCCAGCTCCTCGCGGATCCAGTCGCTCTCGGTCTCGCGCCAGCGCCGCTCCATGTTGGGCAGGACGCCCTCGAAGGCCTTCTTGGTCTCGTAGGCGCGGATGCCGTCGTCGTAGCGCATGGTGATGGCCGTGCCGGCGGACCCCTCGAGGATCGCACGCCGCACCTTCTTGGGCAGCTCGCTCCAGGCGGTGTGCATCGAGACCTTGTAGTGCCGCGCCAGGCTTTCCAGGGTCTGCCGGTAGTAGGGCGTGGTCGCCTTGGCCCAGGGGGCCACGGCGCCGTCGTAGAGCGAACGCTTCGGGTCCGGCACGACGAGGTCGGGGTCGAAGTAGTAGGTCGTGCCCAGCCCGTCGCAGGCGGGGCAGGCGCCGAAGGGGTTGTTGAAGGAGAACAGCCGCGGCTCGATCTCGTCGATGGTGAAGCCGGACACCGGGCAGGCGAAGCGGGCCGAGAAGGTGGTGCGCGACTTGGGATCGGTCTTGCCGGCGCTCGCCTGGCCCGCCGGCTGCTCGGTGAAGGCCAGGCCGTCGGCCAGGTGCAGGGCGGTCTCGAAGCTGTCGGCCAGGCGGCTCTCGATCCCCGGGCGCACCACCAGGCGGTCGACGACGACCTCGATGTCGTGCTTGCGCTTCTTGTCGAGCTCCGGCGCGGCGTCGATCTCGTGGATCGTGCCGTCGATCTTGACCCGCTGGAACCCGCGCTTCTGCAGGTCCTGCAGCTCCTTGCGGTACTCGCCCTTGCGCCCGCGCACGATGGGGGCGAGCAGGTAGAGCCGCGTGCCCTCGGGCATGGCCATGACGCGGTCGACCATCTGGCTGACCGTCTGGCTTTCGATCGGCAGGCCCGTCGCCGGCGAGTAGGGCACCCCGACGCGGGCGTACAGCAGGCGCAGATAGTCGTAGATCTCGGTCACCGTGCCGACGGTCGAGCGCGGGTTCTTCGAGGTCGTCTTCTGTTCGATGGAGATGGCCGGCGACAGGCCCTCGATCGATTCGACCTCGGGCTTCTGCATCAGCTCGAGGAACTGCCGGGCATAGGCCGAGAGCGACTCGACGTAGCGGCGCTGGCCCTCGGCGTAGATGGTGTCGAAGGCGAGCGACGACTTGCCGGAGCCCGACAGGCCGGTGATCACCACGAGCCGGTCGCGCGGCAGGTCGATGTCGACGTTCTTCAGGTTGTGCTCGCGCGCCCCCCGGACGGCGATCTTCGGCCCCTCGACCGCAGGAAAGGCCGGCGGCGCGGGCTGCGCGGCCGGGGCATTAGTCTTCTTGCCGGCGGTCTTGCGGCCGGAGCGGGCGGTTTTCATGGCTTTCGACGAAGATCTGGGGTCTTTCGGCGTGACACGCCTTCCCAATATGGGCCATCCCGACCGGAAAATCGACCGTCTGCGGCAATTTCTATCCCCAAGCCGGGCCGGAAAAAGGGCGGAATTGCGGTGGCGGCTGCGGAGGACAGCCGTTAAAGTCGCCCGCCGAACGAGGCCGGCCGGGAACCACCTTCCCCGGGCGGCGGGCCGAGACCACAAAGCGGAAGGGATAGCGCTATGGCGGGGAGCGTCAACAAGGTCATTCTGGTCGGCAACCTGGGACGGGACCCGGAGGTCCGCAGCACCCAGGACGGCACCAAGGTGGCCAATCTGTCGCTAGCGACCTCGGAGTCCTGGCGCGACCGCAATACCGGCGAGCGGCGCGAGCGCACCGAGTGGCACCGCGTGGTGATCTTCAACGAGCGCCTGGCGGAGATCGCCGAGAAGTACCTGCGCAAGGGCTCCAAGATCTATGTCGAGGGCCAGCTTCAGACCCGGAAGTGGACCGACCAGAACGGCCAGGACCGCTACAGCACGGAGGTCGTGCTGCAGCGCTTCCGCGGCGAGCTGACCATGCTCGACAGTCGCGGCGGCGGCGAAGGCGGAGGCGGGGGCGACTACGGCGGTTCCGGTTCCGGTGGCGGCTCCGGGGGCGGCGATTACGGCGGCGGGTCTGGCGGCGGCGGGTCAGGTGGCGGCGGGGGCGGCGACCTCGACGACGAGATTCCGTTCTAGGGGCGGCCCGGTCGCTTACGCGACCCGCGTGAGCCGCTCGATCCGCTCGGCCGGGAAGCGCAGGGTCACGGTCGTCCCGGCGTTGGGCTCGCTCTGCAGGTCGATCGAGCCGGCGTGCATCTCGACCAGCGCCTTGGCCAGCGGCAGGCCCAGGCCGGTCCCCTCGAAGGGCCGACGTAAGGGGTTGTCGATCTGGCCGAAGGGCGCCAGGGCGACGGCGATGTCCTTGAGGGCGATGCCGATGCCGTTATCGGACACCTGGATCACGTAGCCGGCCTCCGGGCGCGCCCAGGCCGCGACGCGGACCCGGCCGCCGCCGGGCGTGAACTTCACCGCGTTGCTCAGCAGATGGTCGAGCACCTGGCGCAGCTTCGCCGGGTCGACCCGCAGCGGCGGCAGGCCGTCGTCCATGTCGATGTCCAGCCGTACGGCGCTCGCCCTGGCCCGCGGCGCGATGTCCGCAACGCAGGCGCGGACCAACGCGGGCACGGCCACCGAGTCTTCGTCGACCCGGACCTCGCCGGCCTCGATGCGGGCGACGTCGAGCAGGTCGTTGACCAGGTCGAGCAGGTGCTGGCCCGATTCGTTGATGTCCTTCATGTAGCTGCGGTAGCGGGCGCTGCCCACCGGCCCGAAGATCTCGTTCTTGATGATCTCTGAGAAGCCGATGATGGCGTTGAGCGGGGTGCGCAGCTCGTGGCTCATGCCGGACAGGAAATCCTTGGCCGAGCGGCCGGCCAGCGCCGCGTGGGTGCGGGTCGCCGTCAGGGCCGCCTCCGTCTCGTGCAGCCGCGCCGCCAAGGCGTCGCGTTCGGCGCGCTGCCGGATCTCCCGCAGTTTCAGCAGCGCCAGCGCGCCGCCGACGGCCGCGACGGCGAGGGCCGCCAGCGCGCGGCCCAGCAGAGGTCCCGGCGCCAGCCAGTGGCCGGCGAGCGCCAGCAGCGCCGCCCCGGCCGTCAGCGCGAGAACCTCCAGGGGTCGGCGCAGCCAAGGCGCCAGCAGGACCGGCAGCAGATAGAACAGGCCGCCGTCCATGAGTGGCGCCAGGGCGACATCGGCCACCACGGCCGCGCCGCCGGTCACGGCGAGGCCGGCGATCAACAAGGCGGCCCCGGCTGCGGGCCTGGTCATGCTGCCCCCGTTTCTTCGGCTCGGCCGCTACCGCTGCGGACAACGCGCCTTCCCCGACATCAGTTGACGGGATTCGTGGGGTTTTGTCCACAGGGCCGCGCCAGCCCGTCAGTCGATGGGGTAGACAGGGAAACTTGATCCATCGCAATGCGATCGGGTCTCAATCTGCGCGATTCTGACATTAACCTAGATCAATCAAGCACAAAGCGACGCAGCAAAGGAGGGGACATGACCTCGGCTATTCTTGTGCGGACCACGGTTGCGGCGGCGTTGCTCGCCGCCGGCGGTCTGCTGTTTTCACCGCTGACCGCCGCCCAACAGGCGGAAAGCGAGCAGGCGCCCGAAGCGCAGGCCGCGACGCCGTCGGATGAAGGTATGCAGGGCCAGGGCATGCAGGGCCAGGGCATGGTACAGCCGATGCCCGGGATGCCCAACATGCGGATGCCGGAAATGAATGCGGCGAAGGGCCGCAAGCTCTTCGTCACCAAGGGCTGCGTCGCCTGCCATTCGATCCACGGTATCGGCGGACACGACGCCGCGGCGCTCGACGCCAAGACCATGCAGCCCATGATGAACCCCTTCGATTTGGCGGCGAAGATGTGGCGCATGGCGCCGGCCATGATTGCGGCGCAGGAGGACGAGCTCGGCCACCAGATCCTGTTCACCGGGGATGAACTGTCCGACATCGTCGCCTTCGTGCACGACCCCGAGGAGCAGATGAAATTTACCGAGGACGACCTGACGCCGGAGGCCCGGCACATGATGCACGAGCACCACCACGAGGGGGCGGACGAAGACGAGGACCACGACGACGAAAATCATGACGGTATGATGGACGGGATGGGCCAATAGGGGGCGGCGGGAACGCTCCTGCGACGACGATCTCGGCGGGTCAGCCAGGCGTCCGCTCAGGACAAGAAAAAATATCGTTATAACAATAGATTACAAATAACTGCTCGATCGGAAATCGGGCCGCATTTCCTTGTTCGCATCTGCAAAATTTGCTACCTAGGGCATAGATCGCGTGCCGCCGATTCGGGGGCCCTCCGGGGCGCCCGGCCGGCGGTCTGATCGCACCCATTCGACCTGCCCGATCCGGGGGCCGTCCCGGCCTTCGGACGCCTGCGACAGGACCCGGACTTGACCGCCGACAGCCCGCCCCCGACGCACGACATCACGCCCGTCACGATCGAAGAGGAGATGCAGCGCTCCTACCTCGATTACGCCATGAGCGTGATCGTGTCGCGCGCGCTGCCCGACGTGCGCGACGGCCTGAAGCCGGTTCACCGCCGCATCCTCTACGCGATGAAGGAGGCCGGCTACGACTGGAACCGGCCGTATCGCAAGTCGGCCCGCGTCGTCGGCGACGTCATGGGCATCTATCACCCGCACGGCGACCAGGCGATCTACGACGCCATGGTGCGCATGGCGCAGACCTTCTCCATGCGCCTGCCGCTGATCGACGGGCAGGGCAACTACGGCTCCATGGACGGCGATCCGCCGGCGGCCATGCGCTACACCGAGGCGCGGCTCAACCGGGTGGCCAGCGAGGCGCTGCTGGAGGACATCGACCGCGATACGGTCGATTTCCAGGACAACTACGACGAGACCACGAAGGAGCCCGTGGTCCTCCCGGCGCGGTTTCCCAACATCCTGGTCAACGGCGCCGGCGGCATCGCCGTCGGCATGGCGACGAACATCCCGCCGCACAACCTGGGCGAGGTGATCGACGCCTGCTGCGCCTACATCGACGAACCGACGATCAGCGTCGACGACATGATGGCCTTGGTTCCCGGGCCGGACTTCCCGACCGGCGGCGTGATTCTCGGGCGCGGCGGCATCCGCGACGGTTATCACACGGGGCGCGGGTCGCTGCGCGTGCGCGGGCGGGCGCAGATCGAGGAACTGCGCAAGGACCGCCACGCGATCGTCATTACCGAGGTGCCCTACCTGGTCAACAAGGCGCGCATGATCGAGCGCATCGCCGAGGTCGTGCGCGAGAAGACCGTCGAGGGCGTGAGCGACCTGCGCGACGAGAGCGACCGTCACGGCCTGCGCGTGGTGGTGGAGCTGCGCCGCGACGTCGAGCCCGAGGTCGTGCTCAACCAGCTCTATCGCTTTACGCCGCTGCAGACCTCGTTCGGCATCAACATGGTGGCCATAAACGGCGGCCGCCCGGAGACGCTCGACCTCAAGCAGATCGTCTCCGCCTTCGTCGCGTTCCGCGAAGAGGTCATCACCCGGCGCACCATCTTCGAGCTCGGCAAGGCGCGGGACCGGGCGCATGTCCTGGTCGGCCTGGCCATCGCCGTCGCCAATATCGACCCGGTGATCGCCCTGATCCGCGCGGCGCCGGACCCGGTCGTGGCGCGCGAGCGCCTGATGGAACGGTCCTGGCCGGCGAGCGAGGTGGCGGCGCTGGTCGAGCTGATCGCAGAGCCCGGCCGTGCCGTCGCGGAGGACGGCACCTATCGTCTGTCCGAGACCCAGGCGCGGGCGATCCTGGAGCTGCGCCTGCAGCGCCTGACCGGGCTGGAGCGCGACAAGATCGCCGGCGAGCTGCAAGAGATCGCGGCGCAGATCAAGGATTACCTCGAGATCCTCGATTCGCATACGCGGCTGCTCGATATCCTGCGCGGCGAGCTCGTCGAGATGAAGGAGCGCTTCGGCACGCCGCGCCGCACCGAGATCGAGGACGCCGGCTTCGAGCAGGAGGACGAGGACCTCATCCAGCGCGAGGACATGGTCGTGACGCTCAGTCACGCCGGCTATATCAAGCGCGTGCCGCTCAGCACCTACCGGGCCCAGCGCCGCGGCGGCAAGGGCCGCTCGGGCATGGCGACCCGCGAAGAGGACTTCGTCAGCAAGGTCTTCGTCTGCAACACCCATACGCCGATGCTGTTCTTCTCGTCGCGCGGCATGGTCTACAAGCTGAAGGTCTACCGCCTGCCGGCCGGCTCGCCGCAGGCCCGCGGCAAGGCGCTCATCAACCTGCTGCCGCTGGCCGAGGGCGAGACCATCACGACCGCCATGCCGCTGCCGGAGGACGAGTCGACCTGGGCCGATATGGACGTGATGTTCGCGACCTCGCGGGGCACGGTCCGCCGCAACCGCCTGTCGGACTTCACCCACGTGCTGGCCAACGGCAAGATCGCCATGAAGCTGGACGAGATGGAGGACGGGCGCCTGGTGAGCGTGCGCACCTGCGGCCCGGACGACGACGTGCTCCTCTCGACCGCGCGGGGCAAGTGCATCCGCTTCCCGGTGACCGACGTGCGGGTCTTTTCGGGGCGCACCTCGACCGGCGTGCGCGGCATTCGCCTGGCAAAGAATGACGAGGTCATCGCCATGACCGTTCTGCGCCACGCGGAGCTGGACCTCGAGGAGCGCGACGCCTACCTGCGCTATGCCCTGGCCAAGCGGCGCGCCGAGGGCGGCGAGAACGGCGAGGCGCCCTGTGCGCCGAACGGCGCCGAGCGGACCCTGTCGCAGGAGCGTATCGAAGAACTGGAGGTCGGCGAGCAGTTCATCCTCTGCGTTGCCGAGGATGGCCTTGGCAAGCGCACCTCGGCCTATGAATACCGGGTCGCCGGTCGCGGCGGACAGGGAATCAGCAGCATGGAGCTGAGCCGTTCGGGCGGCGGCGAGTCGCGCGTGGTCGGCGCCTTCTGGGTGCAGCCGTCCGACCAGCTCGTGCTGGTGACCAACGCCGGCAAGCTGATTCGCTGCCGGGTCAAGGGCATCCGCATCGCCGGGCGGGCGACGCGCGGGGTGCGGCTGTTCGACGTGGCCGACGGCGAGCGCATCGTATCGGCGGCGCGCCTGACCGGGGAGGCGACGGAAGAGGACGACAACGGCGACGTGCCGCAGCCTGATGAGGATGAAGCATGAGCGACGCCGGAAGCGGACGGAAGAAGACACGGGGGAACGCCCCGCGGATTGGAGTCTATCCGGGGACCTTCGACCCGATTACGCGCGGGCATTTGGATATCATCCGGCGCGCCGCGGCCGTGGTCGACAAGCTGGTCGTCGGCGTCGCCAAGAACGCGGGAAAGGACCCGCTGTTCACCGTCGATGAGCGGGTCGCGCTGGTCGACGCGGAGCTCGCCGATCTGCGGGCCGAGGGCCAGGACGTCGAGGTGCGCCCCTTCGGCAACCTGCTGATCCACTTCGCGCGCGACGTGGGCGCGCGCGTCCTGGTGCGCGGCCTGCGGGCGGTCTCGGATTTCGAGTACGAATTCCAGATGGCGACGATGAACGCGCGCCTCGACTCCGGGATCGAGACGGTCTTCCTGACGGCCTCGGAGCGCCAGCAGTTCATTGCTTCCCGCCTGGTCAAGGAGATCGCGCGGCTCGGCGGCGACGTGTCCGGCTTCGTGAGCCCGCGCGTGGCCGAGAAGCTCAAGGAACGCTTCGCCGAGAACGGCGAGGGGTGAGGGGGCCCGCGTCGCTTGACCCGGTCGCTTGACCCCGTCGCGGCCGCCGCCTATTTTCCCGGCGCCCCGGGCGGAGGCCCGGCGCGCCATTCCGCGAGAGCCCGTAGCTCAGGTGGTAGAGCAGCTGACTTTTAATCAGCGGGTCGCAGGTTCGAGTCCTGCCGGGCTCACCAAAACATCCCATAAAAACAGAGGAGTGAAGGCCGTCTCGGAACCGGCTTGTTAACTTCGCGCGGCCCGGCAAACCAATCGAAAGGAAAGCCCCTGCAGCACCGCCAGTCCCCGGACGAACACGCCGGGGCCTTCTCGAGCCACCGTGGCGAATCGCGGGGCAACCGTGGGGCTTGGGGATGGGCTGCGTAGACTATGCCGGGGCCGGTCGTTAGGCTGAGAGTCCGCCGACAATCAGGGAGGCAACCATGGTTCCGGACCGACTCGCGAAATGGACGCCGTACATGCTAAGCGTGCTGCGCATTGTTGCAGCGCTGCTTTTCCTGGAGCATGGGACGCAAAAGCTGTTCGCTTTCCCGCCGACGGAAAACACGCCGGCTCTTCTGTCGCTCTACGGAATTCAAGGTGTGATCGAGCTCGTCGGCGGCATCCTGCTCGCCATCGGACTCTACACGCGTCCTGTCGCCTTCATCTTGGCAGGCGACATGGCGGTCGCCTATTTCATGGCGCATGCGCCGCGCAATTTCTTTCCGGCCCTGAACGGCGGCGATGCTGCAATTCTCTATTGCTTCATCTTCCTTTACCTGATTTTTGCGGGAGGCGGCGCGTGGAGCGCGGATTCGCTGCGTCGACGGGCTGGCTCAGCAGGTTCATGACGGCCCCGTCACTCGATGTGCCGCGACACGACGATCCCCGGCTAAGTGTGGGTCCCGCCAGTTCCCTGACGGGGGCCTGCGGCCCGGGCATGAGGAGCTGCGGACCAGCCTATTGTGGTGAATCTTTCCGACCATGACGCCCGGCCAATGCCGCGCGGCGCGGCTTGTATTGGGATGGACGCAGGCCGACCTGGCCGAGCGGACGGGTGCGCGCGAGTTGTGGGTGAGTAGGGTTGAGAACGGAAGGGAGTCACCCGCTGGTACGGAGGAACGACTACGGCATTGCTTTCAGGCTGCCGGCGTCCGGTTCGAGGGCGATTGAGGCGTCTGTTTGAAGGCGAAGGGCAGGGCTTTGAAGCGTAGCCACTGCGAAATAGAATTGTATCACAGGCACAAAGAAAACCCCCGCTCGCGACGACGAGTCGCCGTCAATAGTTAAGAGCGACTTCCGATCTACGCGACGATGAACGCCAACACCACGGCGATCGCGGTGCAGGCAAAAATGAGCGTAGCGTAGGTCCGATGCTCTCTCTCGGCTCCGTGAGCCGCCACGACACCACACCAAGTATTGTGACGGATGCCCCTCAAAAGACTACGACCGGGCGGAGAACAAGGGAATACCGACCGACGGATGTGGCATATTCTCCTAGGGCAGAAATTCGGGACGGTGCCTGATCTCAAGGTAAGAAGAAGCCCCGCAAATGGGGGGTGCGGGGCGGCGGTCAGTGTGAACCGAGAATCCAGTACGGAGACACATACCGAAGATCGGTTTCACGATCGTGACCGGACGGTGAAATTTGAGGCGCCAGACGAAAGGCCCCCGTTACCTTAGTCGTGGGCGCCCGAATCCGCGGCCCGGCCGGTTGGCGACATACCCGGTCGGGCCTAACCGCAACCGACTGACTAGGAGTCGGCCGCGGCTAAACGAAAAACGACCGGCCGCAGCAACCGGTTCCGGGGCCGAGCCGTTCGATCGGTATCGGCGCGGCACCCGTCTCGCGCCAAGATTGCTGCACACCCTCGAGAGATGCGGTGCCCCCCCGTTTCCCCGCCAGAGGGCGCCGAGTGCCGCCTGAGATGCCCCTCAGGCGGCACTCTCGTACTGAGGCAAAGAGAAGCTCCGCCGTTCTGGCGGCGACATGCGACCCGGATCCGGGCCGCGCCCCGGGCCGCACACGGTGCCGGCACCGCCTCTCTCGACAGCGCCAAGCCGCTAGAAGGTCGCGGTCCGAATCGTAACGGGCGTTGCAGCAAACTTGTCCTCACGACCCCTTTTGGGCAGTTCCGCAACTTCCGGCCCGTCGCGCAGGCCGGCCGTGCGCTCCGCGGGCCGGTCAAAGAGATCGCGGCGCAATTTCCGGGCCTGGAGCCACAGGGTCGCCGTCAGGTTTTCGTCACTCCGTTCGGTCGCTGTCGCGCGACCCGATTTCCCAGGTTCTCCGGCAGCCAACTCCGGGGCCGCCACAGACAGGGCAGCCAAGAGCATCGCCCAAAAGAATATCGCTCGGCACATTGCCACTCCTCCAGTCGCGTCGGCTTCGGACAACGCCGGAGCCGCTTTCCATCACCCCGGATCCGTGGCCGGCCGACCGCCGAACCGCCCCTGCGAGCGGCGCGCAACCTAAGCGTGTCGCCTGGGGCATTCTGTGACGGGTATCACAAATTCGTGAGATTCCGAAAATACCCGAGCCGGAACCGATGCCGCACGGCCAAGGGAGCCGCTCGGCGAAAGCTTGGACCGCTGCCCGGCCTGGGAATTCATTCGGCTCGTGGACACCTCCGGCTCTCCGCACCATGAAAGACTGGAATTCTACTTGCCGCCCGGATCAGGGTATGGCCTGCAACCGCGGAGACGACCGATGGACGAAGAGATCAGAAAGAACATCCTGACGCTGCTGGACGAACATCGGATCATGACGATCGCCACGCTGAGGCCCGATGGTTGGCCGCAGGCCACGACCGTCGGCTACGTGAACGAAGGCCTCACCCTCTATTTTCTCTGTGGCCTGGACAGCCAGAAGGCGGCGAACCTCGCGCGCGACGATCGGGTGTCGCTGACGATCGACCATGACACGCCGGATCTGATGGCGATCACGGGCCTGTCGATGGCCGCGCACGCGCAAGCGGTGATCGACCGGGACGAAGCGCACAAGGTCTTGCGGATGCTCCCGTTGAAGTATCCTGAACAGATCCCCTTGCCAGTGCCGATGCCGACGCCCGAGGACGTCCGGATCTTCCGCGTGATCCCGAAGGTCATTTCCGTGCTCGACTACTCCAAGGGATTCGGGCACACGGATCTGGTCACCTGCTGAGCGCGTTCCCCGAGATCGGCGTTCGGACTTCGAAAATGAGGCAAGGCATATCGCTGGAAATCCGGCGGCCGTCACGCCCGGAATCGACCGGTCTTCGCTTGAGAAGGAGCGAAAGCCCCGCCAGGGATGTTTGGCGGGGCGAAGCGCCGGTTCGTGTTCCCGTGGCTCCGGGCAGACCGCCGTTCACACCGCGGCCAGAGCAGTCCGAGCGAGCAAGTGGCGCTGAGCCGGGAGACGGATCACAGGCCGGCCGAACCGACATCTTTGACATGGTCGAGCGCGTTCCCGAATATTGGGGGCATGTCCCGCCAAAAAAGGGCTGGGCGGCTCAAGGGAGGGCCTTCCGCAAGGATGGGTGCGGGGGAGGTCAATAGGATAGTCAAAGCGGCATCTTTGCCAAGATTGTGACGTGCTCAGCGAAACGACCCCGAATCGAAAGAATGAACCGTCCGTTTCTCATTGCAATGATCATCCTCGGTATCGCCGCACTCGCTTTCGTCGTCGTCGCGGCCCTCGCCATTCTCTGGCGCGTGCATGGATTCAACCCGGACTTCCTCGATATCGACGCATGCCTGGATCGCGGGGGAAGCTGGGACTACGAAGCGAGAACGTGCTCGCCTTAGATACGGAGTGTGTAGGTTCTCGATCGCAGTTCTAGGGACACCGGAACGATCTCGCTGCGACGCTAGACGCTTTACGCACGCGCCGTTCCGGAGCCGGTCTCGTTCGGGGATCGGGGTGGCCGTAAACAGAAGACCCCGATCTTCTTGCCGGCGCGGCACCACCTTTGGTCGTGACGCCAGTCGACACGTATCAGCCCATCGACGCGTCCGCCTGGCTATGCGTGACGGCGACGGTTAACCCCTGCTTTCCCGGCGCGGCCGGCGGCCCCGGGACATAGAAGGGGGCTCGCCCGGGTCGGGCGAAGAAGACGTCGCGGCGCACCTCTCGCCGGCAACGGAAAGCCCGCAACCGACCTGTCGGATCAAGCGGCTGGTTGCGGGCCTTCGCTATCGCACTGTCAAGCGGCCAACCTGAATCATTGCTGATCGGTGTTTTTCAACTTGACCGCATAGAAGTTCAGGTTCGATTCGATCGGCTTATCGGGAACCTTGAACTGGATGAACGGGAACCGCGACAGCACATGGCAATCGTTGCACCCGGCGATGGCCTCGGCGTAGCGTGTCTTGAACAGGGACAAATCTTCCTTCTGAATCGCCTCGTCGAGGGGATCGAGGAAATTCTGTTCGAATTTCTTCAAGTTCTTTGCGCGCTTGGGACGCGTGATCTCTCCGACCTCCTGGATCTCGCGGGCCTCCTTGAGCTGGTAAGCCGCCAACCCCCAATTCCCCGCTTCGGCCGCAAAGTGGACGTTGGCGAAGCGATTGCCATACTCCATCATGACCGTTCCAAGCCCGGGCTGAATGGCGGCGAGCGCCTGCAGCCGCTCCTCGACGGAGCCGCTCTTAATGTTTTTGGCCATCTCGTCGGCCATCGCTCCCGCGCTGACAAGTACGGTCATGGCGGCCGCATACAACAAAATCCTCTTCATCTTGATCCTCCGTCTATTCTCGATGACCGCGCGAGTGCGG
>Ga0102953_1001777_pt1 | contig 13431 bp, 9 predicted proteins | sample SalPon2A_C_D2_MG_FD_78509 | JGI IMG/M metagenome (GOLD analysis project Ga0102953, IMG submission 78509) | Soil microbial communities from South San Francisco under conditions of wetland restoration - Salt Pond MetaG R2A_C_D2_MG | ecosystem: Environmental > Terrestrial > Soil > Wetlands | place... | reverse complement strand
TTGCTGGTGACATTGCGAGCGCATCCATCGGCATTGGCGTCACCATCTCCTCCGCTAATATAGAAGGGGAACCATGAGGGGACAAGTGAAAATCGGACTTTTTTTCCACAAATTTCAAAAGTTATCCACATTAGAAATGACTCGTCGTTTATAAACATCTTCTGGCTTTTGGTCAATACTTCAAAAGAACCCAGAGAAACAGGCCTTAATCCTGCGTTATCGGGTGCCTTAAAAGTTATCCACAAATTATAAACAACCAAGTATCAATATCTTGCGGTGATAATTCAGTAACGATCCGTGAATCCGGTTGTTGTATGAAAAAGCGTTTCCACAAAACAACCTTTGAGTTTGCGTTGCTCCGAAAAACATACTTGCATACTGAATTGAATTCAAAATTCAACGGTAATTATATCATATGAACCGGACAATTCATCATAATACTTATATCTATATAATGAACACTAAAATTATACATAGATATCCAATATTATGTCATTAGATAACGACCTTATAATCAACCATTATTTAATTAGAACCATCTTTCGGATCCGTATTTGCCCATCAAACCGTAACCGGTAAAAGTATATGCCACTCGATAGCGAAGAGGCATCAAAACGGATGGCATGTTCCCCCGCTGTTTGAGCCTCATCAACCAGATGCGATACCAAACGGCCGGTAACACTATAAACATTCAACTCAACCTGGCCATCCCCGTTCAAATGGTACCGAATCGTCGTGGTCGGATTGAATGGATTCGGGTAGTTTTGCAACAAGGTAAAAGTCTCAGGTTTATGATCGGAGGGTTCGATCGCCAGAGGAGTTCCTGTATACAAAAATTGAAACGACCCGGGAATGATGCCCGCTGAAAAGCTGCTGATTCTCTTCGGCATTGAAGAAGTCAGATCATATCGATAAATGGTTCCCGAAGAGACATAATCGGCTGCATCTGCAACAAACAGTTGCGGTGTTTGGTCGTCGTGCGCTACATCCATGGAATAATATGCCCCGCTGACAAGCGTGTCTCCAAGCGTAGTGAGGGTTTTCATATCGATGGATACGATCCCCCCATCGTTGTAATACGCACGGTCCATTGAGGGCAACAAAGCAATATCCCCCGGATGCCCGCCGACATCAATTGTTTTAATAATTGAATCATTACTGCTGTCGATAACTTCGATTTTTCCGAATGTCTCCAGGCTGGGGTTGTAATTACCCTTGCTGTCGTAACCATAATTACCAACGCACACAACCCAAACACGACCCTGATTATCAACAGCCACGTCGACCGGGTTATCTGCGACTTTCAGTTTCCTGATCATCTGATCGGTCTTTGCATCGATCACGGCAACACTGTCGCCCTGACCCAGGTTACTCAGTGCCACATAAGCCTTGCCGTTGCTTATGACGATTCCCTCAGGTCCGCTGCCGAGAGGGATCGTACTGGTTATGGCATTATTTGCCAGATCAACAACTGAAATATTCTTGCTGTCAAGATTCGTAACATACGCCTTGCTGCTGTTCACAGCCACCATTTGCCGCGGACCTTTTTCCTTATTGGTGTCATAATTGATAGTCTTTACCAGGGAAAGAGTGCTTTTATCAGTAACAACAATTTTACTGCTTCCGTAGACAAGGATGTACAAGTCACCATTAATCACAGCAGAACTTTGGGCCACGTCACCCAGTAATACTTTGTTCTTCTTATAAAATGCATTGCCGACAGTTGTACCATTTGAAACGTCATACGTGGTAACGGATGCATTCGCCTGCCCATAATTCCCCTCATTGATCACATACACATTTTGCAGCGCCTGCTGAGCCGCAACCACATAAGGGATAAATAGTAAACCAAGTAAAACTAACGGGAGTATCCTCTGTTTCATTTCATCCTCTGCAGTTTGGTTATTTGAATGGGTAACTGATTGACGCCGTTAATTGATAGTTCCGGCCCGGCATCGGGTACCAGGCTATCACCTGGTAATCTTTATTGAACACGTTGTAAACCGTAGCATTTACTTCCAGATTAAACGGCCCGACCGGCTGTTGGTAACCTCCACCGGCATTCCACACGGAATAAGGAGGTAACGGATCCAGCGGACTGCTGTGATCGTTTGTCGTATATCGCTTGCCGATACCGGTCCTGTTAACAAAAACCTGGATATACCGGTAGCTTATCCCCAGAAACAACTTTTGACTGACGGGCGGGACATATCGCATCTGCTTATCCAGGGCCTGGCTGCTGCTTTTGGGATTACTCAAAATCCGGGCCCGAGTTAACGTAAGCAGATAATGCAGCGAGACATTCCAGTTATTAGCCCTGTAAGCTGCTTGTGTGGATAATTCCAGGCCTTTCATCTCCGATTCCTGGATATTGACCGGTGTGGTTCCACCTGAAAACGGAACCCAGCGAATGCCGTTATGCTGGCGGCTGCGATAAACTTCCGGAGATATCATAAATGAAAGATGATGCACTTTCATACGGTAGACGAAACCCGTCTCAATCGTTGTGCTGCGCTCCGGTTTGAGGTCCGGGTTTCCTCCGTTTGCCCAGTACAGATCGTTGAATGTCGGTGCCGTATAGTCTTTTTTGAACGTGCCCCGGATGTAGAGATGATCTTTCAGCAGCTCGAAATTCAAACCGAGGGAAGGGATCAGTGCATCACCAAAATCAGAATAATGATCATAGCGTCCGGCACCAAAAAGCCAGAGCCGTGACCATGGATTATAATTGAGCTGCAAAAGATTACTCCAAGTCGCCCGATTCTTGCCGCTTCCATAATTGTTGGTATGAACTTGGTCATATTCTACGGATGACAAACCGTGGAGATCCAGCTGATGGCCGAAGTAATGATTTACCGATCCCCTAATTACCTCATTATAAACTGCACTCTCACTGTTTACATGCTGCTCAGGATTAGCAAAATTTAGTTTATAGAGGTTGTAAAAGGCCTTAAATCCGAATTTTGTACTTCCCTGCCAGGTGGTCGCCGCAGCATACCAGCGAAGGAAACGGTCTTTCTGCCGTCCTGCATCGCTGGAGCTTACAATCGAACCGGGTATGTTATTCTCCTCGCCGGCATACCAGAGGGCTGATTTTACCTGGTAATGTCCTTTTTTCCACCCGGCCTGAGCAAGGATGTGCCGGGCATCCAGCCCGTTATGCGTCCTCTTCCGTTCCTTATTTTGAAACGGATCGAAATAGCTGAAGTCATTGACGGCACGTCGGTGAAAGACGATGGCAGAAAGATTCCACCGGTCATTACTCCATCCCGCCCCTGCTGTTTGCTGATCCGATCCAAACGAACCAACCTCGTTGCTCAAACGAACACTATTCTCAAGCTTTTTGGTGTGTAAAATGACGGTTCCGCCCGCTCCCCCCGATCCGAATGATGTTCCTGCGTTTCCCGGGGATATTTCGACCGAACTGATGGTTGAGGATGGAATTATCGAGAGATCGGTCAGTCCGAGCATGGAATGATTAAGCTCAAACCCATTCCAGATAACCTGGGTCTGCCGGGCATCAAAACCCCGTTGTGATATGGTAGCCAGTCCACCCGGACCATCATCCTGCACGAAGGCAGTAGTCACTGATTGAAGGACGAGTCCGAGGTTCTGATTGGAAAGAAATCGGAGCGGCAGGGAATCCACCACGTTGACCTGCACCGGCTGGCGGTAATCGGGCTGGTTGATGCGCGTAGCTGTCACACGGACCTCCGGCCCGGTATAGCTGGTATCCGCCTGTTGAGCCCATAACGGGAGGACTGATTGTAACAGAAGAAGTAGTGTAATAAGAAGGACGCACGAAGCACCCTTGCACAAAGTGTATTTCATGGATCACCTGAACTTTTAAACCCGAAAGTTCTACAGTGAAGATTACACGGCAGGTCTCCTGGCTCTCCCAACTGTTGACGGCCTTCCCACCCCGACACATCGGGGCAGTGGCAAGGAGGTGGTCAACAGCGTTTTGCTTGCGCCTGTTGGGATTACAGTTGCGGGTACAGCCCCCGGTTTACACGGGGTTCCCTATTAATTTGGGGATGTGGACATCCCTTCAAAACCGCATATCAACAATCTGTAAAAAGAACGCCACCATTATACAAGATCAGAATCGAAAATAAAAGGCGCTTCAGATTTTTTTTGAAATCAACCCAACAACCGGGCCGCAAGGCATGGTAATCTCCCGTGATCACCCATACACAAAAACCGTTATTCCATCGTCAAAACGGCACGGAAACGCACTTTGTTTGTGATCATCTTATCGTAGGCTTCGTTCACTTTTTCCAGTGGAAAGGTCTCGATTTTCGGCCTGATGTTACTCATTGCACTGAATTCGAGTGTCTCCTCCGATTCTTTGGCGTGACCGCTTGGCCAGCCGGAGATCCTTTTACCTGACAGCAATGCAAACGGGACGACTTCCATGTTATCCGCGGCTGCAGCTACAATCACCAGATTGCCACGTGAGGATAATCCGCCAACCAGATGGCTGATGGCCTTGCTGTTGGGCGCTGTTGCCAGGATGACATCGGCTCCGCCCATTTTAGCCAGTTCCTTTGCCGGATCCATTTTTTCGGTGTTGATGTAATAGTGAGCACCCAGTTCCAGCGCCAGCGCTTCCTTGCTGCTTCCATGCGACAAGGCAATAGTCCGGTAACCTGCCGCACGGCAATATTGCAACGCAAGGTGACCCAGACCGCCAATGCCTAACACGGCCACGAGTGCACCCGGTTTGGCTCCGCTGTTACGCAAGGCGTTATAAGTCGTGATTCCGGCACAAAGCAACGGGGCCGCATCAGCGGATGACAACTCTGCCGGCACGCGGGCAAGGGCCTCAAACGGTGCCGTCATATACTCAGCGTACCCACCATCGTAGGATATACCTGATATTTGCGCGTTCTCACAGTTTATAAAATCGCCTTTACGGCATGGCTCACAGTGGAAACAGTGACCGCCATGCCATCCGACACCAACGCGTTCTCCTTCTTTCCAGCCCTGCACGTCGCTGCCGGTTTTCACAATTTTTCCGATCACCTCATGTCCGGGGACACGCGGATACTGAATACCGGGAAACACTCCTTCCTTAACGAAGTAATCGCTGTGGCATATTCCACAGGCTTCGACTTTGATTAATACCTGATTCGATTGCGGTTCGGGGATGGGCTTATCAACCAACTCAAACTTCCCTCCCGCCTTTGATACTTGAGCGGCTTTCATTGTTGCCATAATGTATTCGACCTCGTTTTGATTAATAGTTCGATGAGCGTGTAGGCTGTAACAGGTCTGGTTGCAGGTTGGTTCCAACACCAATTTTATTTCTCCCATCAACCAAAAAATCTTTAAGAATAATCTTACTCCGGTACCGCATTGACAGATAGGAACATCCACCAGTCCGCGGCATCCATCTTTAAGAACTTTTCTCCCCTTTTGATTGCTTCATCGGCCAGCGCTTTTTTCCTCTTTTTAAGCCGTTTCCTGATAGCCTGGCAGTCACTACTCGCCATCAAATCCTCGTGCGATTTCAACCATTTCTGCAACACTGAGTAATCATTGTAGAGGCCCAATTGCTCTGTTATGCTCTTTATGTATCGCTCTTTGTTCCTCAACTCATCGGTTCCGCTCTCATTGAAGATATCCAGTTGGTACTGCAGGTGCTTCAGACTCTTGCGCCAGGCATGCATGAACCGGGCTTTCTCTTTTTTCCTGGCTTTTTTCCCTTTGCATGTGGCATCCGTGAATAAATCCTTACTGGCAAACGACAGGTCCTCCAGAGCCAGGGTGTCGGATAATACAGGCCGAAGAAGCAGCAAATGCTTTTCGATATACTTCTGAATTCCTTTGAGGACCTCTTTTTCTTTCAGTTCCCGAATAGCACCCTCATATTCCTGATCCAGAACCTTCCGCACTTCCGACAGATATGTTTGCTCCTTGTCTGTCATCATGTGGCTGATGCCATAACGCATGATGGCGGAATCGCGTGGGGCAGCAAGGCGTTCTCCAAGCATCTTCCACTGATCTCCCCGCTTCATTGCCAGGGACTTATCCAGCGGTTTCAGCAACAATTCCAACGTTCGCAGACGCTTAAATGATTTCCGAATCTCGTGTACAGCCGTGTCCTCATCAGGATTAGAACACTGATCACATATCAGCCCAATCTGTTTTTCCCGGAAGGCCGACATGTACGTCGAAAGGTTAGATATGATATTTTCCTCCATATACAGAGCATTCGTTCCTCTTGCTTATATCAAGATAGCAAAAAGGAGGAAATACCAAACGTTAACGGCTTCTCTTCACCACAGCCAGCCTGGCAGAGGCCGCCTGATCCAGGAGCCAGTGTACTTCTCCATTTTCAGCTTTGATGTACTGGGCCGGCCATTCTTCCGGTTGGCGCACACCTTCAATAATTCCTTTGACGATATCCGCCTTATCCGCACCAAACACTATAAAAGCAATATTTTTAGCATGATTGATCGCCGGAATCGTCAATGTGGTCCGGTACATCTGCTGATCTTCGAGATAGACTGAAGCGTACCATGGGTCCGTCTTTTTCAGAACAGGCGTATGAGGGAAAAGGGAAGCCGTGTGGCCATTTGTACCTAATCCGAGGTAGATTAAATCAAATTCGGGATATTCCGAATCAAAGAATGAATGCAGTTCCTTGCCATATACTTCTGCCGATATCTCCGCCGAATCCTTATAAGGCACCTCGTGAATATTCTCATCAGGAATAGGCACGTTGTTGATAAACTGTTCACGGGCCATCCCGATGTTGCTGCGGGGATCATCATGAGGGACATATCGTTCGTCCCCCCAAAAAAGATGAACCTTATCCCACGGTATCGACTCGATGCGGGGCAGCTCGCTGAGCAGCTTGTAGGTCCGTTCCGGAGAATGGCCCCCTGAGAGCGCGACACTGAACCTGTCTCTCTGTTTGACGGCTTCACGTGCCGTCTCCACAAACAAATCGGCCGCGACTCCCGCCACTTTATCCGGATCATTCAAAATTTTGAGCATCACTTTTTCGATTTTGATGAACTATCGTGATTATTCTCGAGCGGCATCATCAGCCAGGTGTTGCCATCCTGGGCGATGAGTGCTTCGGCATCTTCCGGACCCCAGGTCCCGGCGGCATAGTTCGGGAAATCCATTGGATTTGTGGCTTCCCAGTGGTTAATAATGGGCATCAGCACGTCCCACGCCGCATTGACCTGGTCGGCACGCATAAACATCGTTGCATCGCCTTGCATCACATCGAGAAGCAACGTTTCGTAAGCCTCAGGCGTCTCACCCTCGTACTGTTGTTCATAATTAAACTGCATCTCCACCGGGTTCAGGATCATCTGAAGCCCCGGATCCTTGGCAAGAAACCGAAGCTTGATGCCCTTCTCCGGCTGAATATTCAGGATCAGCCGGTTCGGAGTCAGGTTGACATGCGTCTCACTTGGGAAGGCTTCGTGCGGAACCGGACGAAACTGTATTGTGATCATTGAAACCTGCTTTAAGAGATGTTTACCGGTGCGCAGGTAGAATGGGACACCCTGCCAGCGCCAGTTGTCTATATAAAGCTTGAGCGCCGCGAAGGATTCTGTTTTTGATTTGGGATCGACGCCATCTTCATTTCGATATCCGATCATTTTCTTGCCTTCAATCCAACCCGGACCGTACTGGCCGCGCACGGCAAAGTGCGGGACCTGTTCGGGCTTAATCTTGCGGGTCGCGTGGAGAACATCCACTTTCTTATTGCGCACCTCGTCGGCGTTAAAATTAACCGGTGGTTCCATCGCAATCAGGCAGAACAACTGCATCAGGTGATTCTGGATCATATCTCGCAGGGCACCAGCGTGGTCGTAGTACCCGCCACGGTGTTCCACGCCAACTTGCTCGGCCACGGTAATCTGCACATGGTCGATATAGTTCCGGTTCCAAATGGGTTCAAACAATGCATTGGCAAAGCGAAAGGCCATCAGATTTTGCACCGTTTCTTTACCCAGATAGTGGTCGATCCGGTAAACCTGGCACTCGTCGAAGAAACTGGTCATATGCTCGTTGAGCTTGCTGGCCGACTCGAGATCATGACCAAACGGCTTTTCGATGACGATCCGTGAACTTTGCGAGTCGTCAGAGAGTCCAGATTTACTTATGTTTTCGCTGATCGGTTCAAAGAAACGCGGTGGTGTCGCCAGGTAGAAGACACGGTCGCAGGAGCCGTCAAGGTCCTTTTCCAGTTTCTCAATGTCGGATTTCAGGGCTTTGAAATTTTCAAGCTTCGTGAAATCCATCTTCTTGTACTGAAGATGTTCCGCGAACTTCTTCCAGTCTTCTGCTTTGACCTTGCCACGGCGGGAAAAACTGTTAATCCCGTCCTTCACCTTATCCCGGAATTTGTCATTCGTCATGTCTTTGACATCGATGCCAAGCACCATAAAATGCTCAGGCATCCAGTCTTCAAGATAAAGATTGTAGATGGCAGGCATCAGCTTGCGCCAGGTAAGATCGCCGCCGGCGCCAAATATGGCAAGAATCGTTTCTCCGGGTTTTCCTGTACTAACCAAAATTGAGCCTCCTTATTAGTTTTTACTCCATTCCGAATGAAAAGTACCTTCCTGATCCACCCGTTCATAGGTGTGAGAACCGAAATCGTCGCGTTGTGCCTGGATCAGGTTGGCGGGCATCCACGAACTGCGATAGGCATCAAAATAACCCAGCGATACGCTGAGAGCCGGAACGGGAACTCCCATTTCAACGGACTTGCTGACTACATATCTCAGATCCGATTGTGCTTTTTGAAGATTGTCGGCAAACTTCGAATCCAGTATGAGATTCGACAGATCAGGATTACGATCATAGGCGGCCCGGATATCCTCGAGCAGCGCAGCGCGTATGATACAGCCACCACGCCATATCCGCGCTACATCCTTCAGGTTCAGATTGAATTTGTAATGATCGGAAGCGACCCGCAGTTGATGCATCCCCTGGGCATAGCTTGCGATCATTCCGAAATAGACTGCATTTTTTAGCTTGCCGACAAAATCCTTGTAATTTCCCGTACCATCTTCCTGCAACTTGTTCAGTTTGTAGAGGTCACCGGCTTTCTTACGATCATTCTTGAAACCGGACAAATCACGCATGGCCACGGCAATATCAAGAGTTGGCACGGCAACCTGCAATTCCATGGCATCCTGGGAGGTCCATTTGCCGGTCCCCTTCTGTTTGGCGCTGTCCTTGATTTTGTCGATGAGCCAGCCGTCTCCTTTGTCATCGTGTTTGGCGAATATCTCGGCGGTGATTTCAACCAAAAATGAGTCGAGTTCAGCTTCATTCCAGCTCTTATAGGTCTCATGAAGCTGCTGATTACTCATCCCGAGCCCGTCCTTCATCAGTTGATAGCTTTCAGCAAGAATCTGCATGATGGCGTATTCAATGCCGTTATGCACCATTTTTACATAATGTCCGGCTGACCGGGGACCCAGAAAGGTCACACACGGATCGCCATCCACTTTTGCTGCAGCTGCTTCCAGGATCGGTTTTACACGATCGTAGACCGATTCCGTGCCGCCCGGCATCATGCTCGGCCCGAATCGGGCACCTTTCTCTCCACCGGAAATCCCCATTCCCATAAAGTGGATTCCCTTGTCTTTCAGCTCATCAAAATGACGTTCAGTATCCGTAAAATGAGAGTTCCCTCCATCGATGATGAGATCATTCTTATCAAGAATGGGTACCAGCTCGTCGATGACAGAATCGACAGCCTTACCTGCCGGCACCAGCATAATGACGGATCTTGGTTTCTTAAGGCTGTTCACAAACTCCTTCACATCCGTGAACCCATTCACATGCAACTCGCCTGATTCTTTATCCAGTGCTTTGGCCTTATCGGGATCAGTATCCAGCCCAGCAACGGAATATCCGTTGTCCGCCATATTCAAAACAAAATTCCGGCCCATTACTCCCAGGCCGACCATCCCTATATCATATTGTTGTTCGTTCATTGTATTTCTGCGCTTTTGTTGTGTCTAATTTTTAGTTTCTGTTTCACTTGTTGATATAAGGAAATAAGAGAATAGGGGAATAGGGGAATAGGGCTTGAAGAAAGTACTGCCAATCATCAAATTATCATCGTTGCCATATTTCCTTACTTCCTTATTGCCTAATATCCTGATTCCTATACTTTTATGATAAACCCAAATCTGCCATTGCCTTTTTAGTGGATTCGAGTCTACGATGATGAATGCCGTTGAAACCCAATGACCGGGCAATTTCAACAAACATATGACGATCATCGATATATACGGATCGCTGCGGCGGGACCTGCGAAACATCCATGGCCACCTTGTAAATATCCTCATCCGGCTTGCGAAAATGCACGAAGGATGAGGAGATAAAAGCATCTATGAAGTTTGCCAGTTCAAAAGTGTTGATGCGGTAATCATTCAATTCCCGTCCTTCATTCGAGATGACATATGTTCTCAGGTTATGTCTGGTCTTGACGTCTTTAATAAAGGCGATCATGTCATCGAACGGTTTTGACTGTGCAAACATAAATTTCTTGAAATCTTCTTTTGTGAACGAACGATCGTTGTAAAAAACGATACGGTCCAGATATTCATCCAGGCTCAGTTTTCCCGCCTCATAGGTATCAAATGTCAGGTGATGTCGTTCCTGGAGCTCGTCGGCATCCAGTCCGAAATGGTCCACAGCTCTGTCGCGGGCATGCCGGTCCCATCCATTGGTCAGTAAAACGCCGCCGATATCCAAAAAAAGTGCTTCTATCTCCGTATTGTTAGTCATTCATTACTCCTGAATTGATTACTAGATTATGTTTTTGAGACCATCCTCCGACCTGACTCGGAGAAAACCACGTGCCCGCCCGTAATGGTTTCCGGCATATAGCGATACACCACTAAGGCACCGATTATGAGCAGAACTGCCAGTGTAAAAAAGGGCACCTCAAATGCGATGACGGCAAGCACGCCGGCCAATAATGGTCCCAGTGCGATACCGAGGCCAAATCCCATTGTAATAACACTCATTTGTCTTCCGGCACCACCTGATTTCGACAAATCGGCGCCAACGGCAAAGGCCGGTGCGGCTATGGCTCCGGCAGCAACGCCCTGAAGAATACGCAATACAATAAGTTGCCACAGAGCAGTTACTTCACCCAACAAAGCTGTCGCTGGGGCCATGAGTAACAGGCCACCGAGTAGCACCACTTTACGGCCGACCTTATCCGAATAATGCCCAAGTGGAATTTGGGTGACCAGCCTTCCGACCATGAGCATACTGAAAGCGACTCCAAACCCAAAAGCCGTGATATCGAGCCGGGCATTAAACTCGTTCTCCAGAGTCACAACCATCGAAAAAGCCGCTGCCATCAGGAAAGTTGCAAGGCTGGCGCTCAGGATCCCGGAATTCAGAAGTGACAGATCGAAGATTCGAAATCTGCTTTTGATGGATTTCGGATCCGTTTCAGCAGGTTCTTCGTCTTCCACATCCCTGACCCATGCCTGAACCATTATCATGGCGAGGGCGACGAATATCGCACCCACGACAAAAGCCGTATTAAAGCCATACCGCGTCAGCAGATAACCGCCAATGACGGGACCTATCGAAAACCCAATCATTCGGAATGTACTATAAATACCCATTGATCCGCCCCGGGTTCTTTTTTCTGTGATGGCAGACATCAAGGACAACGATGCGGGTATGGTCAGTGCAACCCCCACTCCCTGCAGCGATCGCAACAGGAACAGGGACAAAAAATTACCTGCATAAATAAACAGGATGGTACTGACACCAATTATGGCCAGTCCAATTTGTATCAATAACTTCCGTTTATTCAATCGATCGCTGATGGCACCGGCAAACGGCTGTAAGAGGCTGTTGATCAGGCCATAAGCCGAAATCAACAACCCGACCAACACCGGCAGCGCCATGTGGAAATACTGCTTGGGCAGCTTTGAAATATATATGGGGATGATCACGATCAGGATGCTGTTGCCAAGCGCATCCGCCATACGTGCCACAGAGAGAGCTAAAACCGGTTTATTTAAACCGATGCTCTCAAACATTCGTGTAGGTTCCTTCAATCTAATCAGCTTTCTGCCGTCGTTTACTTTCTTTATCCGGCGACATGTTTATGCCCTATTTTCCCGCAGGCTTCTTTTATTTCTTCTTTCAATGCCTTGAGACCGATCACTAGCTCATCACCCATATCAACCCTGAGTACACGCCGGTCGTGACGACCGAGAGCTTCAAGGTCACCAATTGCCTGAGCTTGTCTCAAGACACTGTAACCGTAAGGCTTGCCTGGAATTGAACGATCAACAGGATCATTCATTGTCAATTGAAGAAATAATCCGCAATTAGTACCACCTTTGTGAAATTGTCCTGTAGAGTGAAGGAACCTCGGACCATATCCCAGGGTAACGGCCGCATTCAAACTGCGTTGCAGTTCGGTACGCATTTCCTGAAGAAGCCGCGAGACCTCTTCATTCTCAGTCAAAAATGCCTGGATGGCGATATAATCGTGATGTCCCGTTTCACTTAAGAATGCCGTTAAGATATTATCACCACTTGATTTAAACCAGTCTGCATAATATTTCAGCTTATCGCTGGTAACAACCGGTTTCTTTTCTGGCATTTGCCCTTTATCGGCCACTTCCTGCAACAGACGCTTGGTGTTATCCTTGCTCTCCTGCACATTCGGTTGATTGAATGCGTTGATACCCAACACAGATCCGGCTCTCGCCGTGGCAAACTCCCAGCGCACCATCTCCTGGCCAATATCATATACATCACTCAACTGGATAGATACCACGGGGTGGCCATCTTTTTTTAGTGCATCCACTTTTCTATCTCGCTCAGATGCTTTTTCGCCTTTTAGATTGAAATGGACAAACACGCGATCATCACTGTAAGCCTCCGGAGCTAGCAGCGCTTCGCCGGTTACCGGCAGGATACCGGTATCTTCCTTGCCCGTGCTTTCAGCCAATAATTGCTCCAGCCACATCCCGAGGGTTGCCAGTTTGTCCGGCATGATGAACGTGACTTTGTCACGCCCATCGTTGGCCATGGCACCGATAGCTGATCCAAGCTGTGCAGCCGGATTTTTTGCAACCGGCACATCCTGCGAGCAGGCATGAAGCATGCGCATCGATCTTTCGAGTAATTCACCGATGCGAACACCTTTCAATACGGCCGGGACGAGTCCGAAATAGCTGAGTGCGGAATAGCGGCCGCCAATGTCTTTGAAATTCAGGAAAGTATGTCTGAAATGTTTCTCTTTGGCGTAGTCGGTCAGCGGTGATCCGGGATCTGTTATAGCGACGAAGTTTTCACCGGCCTTGTCACCACGTTTCTCCTTCACTTTTTCGTAGAAATAGTCACCAAATGAGCGGGTTTCCGCCGTCGTACCCGATTTGGTTGCCACAATGAACA
>Ga0102953_1001776_pt1 | contig 13432 bp, 8 predicted proteins | sample SalPon2A_C_D2_MG_FD_78509 | JGI IMG/M metagenome (GOLD analysis project Ga0102953, IMG submission 78509) | Soil microbial communities from South San Francisco under conditions of wetland restoration - Salt Pond MetaG R2A_C_D2_MG | ecosystem: Environmental > Terrestrial > Soil > Wetlands | place... | reverse complement strand
TATGCCGCGCGCAAGGTACAAATGACGCAGATGCCGGAACTGGTCGCGCTGATGCACAGTCTGGTCGGCCTCGCGGCTTGCCTGATCGGATTCACCAATTACATCGATCCGGTGGCAACGCTGCAACTATCCAGTGCCGAAGAAGCAATCCACAAGGTCGAAACCTATCTGGGCATATTGATCGGTGCAGTGACCTTCTCCGGCTCGCTCATTGCTTTCGGCAAACTGTCGGGCAAGATCGGCGGCAAACCGCTGTTGCTGCCGGGACGCCACTTCCTGAATCTGGCAGGCCTGATGATCGTCATCGCGTTCGGCTGGCAATTCCTGCACGCCGGCTCGACCAGTGCGGGCATGCTGGGCCTGATCGTGATGACGGTTGTCGCCTTGCTGTTCGGCATCCACATGGTGATGGCCATCGGCGGTGCCGACATGCCGGTGGTGATATCCATGCTGAACAGCTATTCCGGCTGGGCGGCGGCGGCAACCGGCTTCATGCTGAGCAACGACCTGCTGATCGTCACCGGCGCGCTGGTGGGTTCCAGCGGTGCCATTCTTTCCTACATCATGTGTCGTGCGATGAACCGCAACTTCTTCAGCGTCATCGCCGGCGGTTTCGGCAGCGGCGGCAAGTCGGCCAAAGCCGGCGGCGGTGCGCAACCTGTCGGCGAAGTCGTCTCCATTACTGCAACAGAGGCGGCAGAACTGCTGCGCGAGGCACAGAGCGTGATCATCGTGCCGGGATACGGCATGGCCGTGGCACAGGCACAGCATGCGGTCTCCGAGATCGCCGCAGTGCTGCGCGAAAGAGGCGTCAACGTGCGTTTCGCCATCCATCCGGTTGCCGGCCGCATGCCCGGCCACATGAACGTGCTGCTGGCCGAGGCCAGGGTGCCTTACGACATCGTGATGGAGATGGATGAGATCAACGAAGACTTCGCGAATACCGACGTTGCCATCGTGATCGGTGCCAACGACATTGTGAATCCGGCAGCACAGGAAGAGCCCGGTAGCCCCATAGCCGGCATGCCGGTGCTGAAAGTCTGGGAAGCCAGGACTTCGATCATGATGAAGCGCAGCATGGCTGCCGGCTACGCTGGTGTGGAGAATCCGCTGTTCTACAAGGAGAACAATCGCATGTTATTTGGCGACGCCAAGAAAATGCTGGAAGAAGTTCTTGCTGCGCTGAGAACATAGTCGGGCGAAAGCATCATCAAGTCCTTGCAGCATTAAACCCGTTTATTCCGGCATGGGATACCAGTAGCGCCGATGCCGGGCGCGATAACTCTCAAGCCTGAAACTTTGTTGGTCCATGTCCACCAGCACTGCACCGTCCCGATCCGAGCGCAGCAACAGGCTTCCCATCTCGTGGTAGCGTTTTACGACTACGGGGTGAGGATGGCCGAAACGGTTGCGGTAACCGCTGGTGAACACTGTATAGCGTGGATGTACTGCCGCTACGAAAGCCGGCGAAGATGACGATTTGCTGCCGTGGTGGGGTGCCACCAGCAGCGAGGCCGGCAACCGGTCCGCGTGAAGCCGCAGCAATTGCCCTTCCGAATTGCGTTGGATATCGGCGGTGAGCAGCACGCTCTGTTTCCCTGTGCTGATGCGCAGCACGCAACTACGGTCGTTGTCGCGGATTCCCGGCTGGTCATAACTTGCCTGGGACGGGTGCAGTATCTCGAATTGCACACCATCCCACTCCCAGTGCTGACCGTCGATACAACGCCGGACATTGTTTAAATGCTGCAGCAATGGCTGGTCGGCGGGTAGTGACGAGAGCACCTCGTTTACCGGAATTGCCTGCAGCACCGATCGGGTGCCGCCGATGTGATCGACGTCGTTGTGCGTCAGGATCAGTGTGTCGAGTTGCGCGATGCCCTGCGCGTGCAGCACGGGAACAACGATGCGACTGCCGCTATCGGATTCGCCGGGATAATCCGGTCCGGTGTCGTACAGCAGCGTGTGGTTGCGGGTTTGGACGGCAACCGACAGGCCTTGGCCGACATCGAAAATCGTCAGGCGCAACTCACCGGGCTCGGGAAGCTCCGGTACCACCAGAAACATCGGCAGCAGCAACAACAGCCCCAGCCAGCGTGCGGGGAATCCACGCGGCAACAGCACCCACAGCACACCGAACACGCCCAGCGCAATGCTCCAGGCAGGCGGTGCGTGTTGCCGCCATACCGCATCGGGCAACTGGCTCAGCCATTCCAATACGGACATGCACAGGCTCATTGAGAAATGCGCGAGATGCAGCAGCCCGCCGAACGGCAGCAGTGCGCCGAGCAGGGTAAGCGGCACCACCACGAAACTTACCAGCGGAATGGCGAAGGCATTGGCCACGGGCGATACCAGCGACACCTGCTGGAACATTGCGAGCAGCGGCGGAATCAGCCCGATGGTCATCGCCCATTGCACCTTGCCGTACTCGACCAGCCAATGCGTTTTTCCCAACCGGTTGGCGGTGACGTACAGGATCAATGCCACTGCGCCGAACGACAGCCAGAAGCCGGGTGCCATCACTGCCCATGGGTCGAGCAGCAGCACCACGATCAGTGCGGCGGCAAGCAATTGCGAAGGCGCGACATTGCGCGACGAGAGCAGTGCAATGGCAACCGTCGTCAGCATGTATACCGTGCGTTGCGCGGGCACCGAAAAACCGGACAGCAGCGCATAGGCCAGCGCCACCAGCAGGCCGGCAATGGCGGCTGCCTTGCGCGCGGGCAGTTTCAGGGTGAGCCGTGCGCTGCGCCGCCACAGGTTGTAGACGATGAAGAAGGCGAGCGAACCCAGCATGGTGATGTGCAGTCCGGAGATGCTCATCAGGTGGCTGACCCCGGTGCGCCGGAATATCTGCCACTGCGCTTGCGGGATGCTGCTCTGGTCGCCGATGGCGAGTGCGGTCAGCACGCCGGCATAGGGTGCATTCCCCAGGACATGCCGGAAACGTTCGCGTACCGTTTCGCGCAGATGCTCGATCAGGTAGCCCGGCGTTTTTACCAGCGCGTCCAGCCGCCGGTTATCGCCTTTGTTGCGCACATAGCCACTGGCGCGCAGGTTGCGCTCCAGCATCCATTCCTCGAAATCGAAAGTGTGCGGATTGGCGGTGCCGTGCGGCTGTTTCAGGCGCACCGTAAGTCGCCAGCGCTCTCCGGCGTGCAGGGGCAGCGATATACCCTTCCTGTCGATGTAAGTGGAAAGCAGGATGTGCGGTGGCACGTGGGCGCCGGAGGTAAGCGTTTTTTCCACATCGAAGGCGAAGCTCTGGCCGCGTTCGTGCTGGCGCGGCAGTTCCGCTACTACGCCGACGATGTCGATGTTCCGGCCTTGCCAGTTATCGGGCAATCCGTCGGACAGGCGCTGCTGGGCAAAGCCGGCGGCATAGAAAAATCCGGATAAAAAAACCAGCATGGCGAACAGGGAGAGGCGGGCGATGCGCTGCCATTGGCTGCGCTGCGGTAACAGGAAGGACAGGAGGAGGGGTAGCATCAGCCATGCCCAGGCAAGGTCGGGCAGTGCCGCCTGCTGTTGCAGCAGCCATACCCCGAGCGTGAAGAAAACGGCGAATTTGACCATGGGGCGTAGCGTACCCCAATGAATTAGAATGGCGCCATGCGCAAACTCTTCCGCAAATACCTGCCGAGCAATGAGTCCATCCGGCAAAACCGCTGGGCGCGGCCTTTCGGCAGCTTATTGCACCATCCCAACCTGTGGCATATGCACCGCCGCTCGGTGGCAGGGGGATTGGCCGCGGGCCTGTTTGCCGGCCTGATCCCGGGTCCGCTGCAGATGATTACGGCGGCGATCCTGGCCGTGCTGTTTCGCGTCAACCTGCCGGTGGCGTTGTTCACCACGCTGTATACCAACCCGTTCACCATCCTGCCGCTGTACGTGGTGGCTTACGAATATGGCGCATTCGTTATTGGCCACCATAACGGTATCTCGTCCACCCGGCTGCAGCTGCCGGAAATGGACTGGAGCAACTGGCTGCAAGTGTTGCCGGACTGGTTCGTATCACTGGGCAAGCCGTTCGCCGTCGGCCTGCCGCTGCTGGCGATTACGCTTGCGATACTGGGCTATGTCGGGGTGCGCATATTGTGGCGCGTGATGGTGATCTGGGAATGGCGCCGCCGCGCGGCAAGACGCAGGAGGAAACATGGGACAAATTGAACAACAGACCGCAACGCTGGCAGGTGGCTGTTTCTGGTGCCTGGAGGCGGTGTTCGAGCAGGTGCCCGGTGTCGTGCGGGTGGTATCCGGCTATACCGGCGGCACGCTTGATAATCCGGACTATGAGGCGGTGTGTAGCGGACAGACCGGTCATGCGGAAGTGGTGCGGATAACTTTCGATCCGGCGACAATCAGCTTCCATCAGTTGCTGGAAATCTTTTTCAGCATCCACGACCCCACCACGCTCAACCGCCAGGGAAACGACGTCGGTACGCAGTACCGCTCGGCGATTTTCTGCCACGGCGAGCAACAGTATAGCGAGGCCGAAGCGATGATCGCATCACTCAATGACAGACATATCTGGCCTGCGCCCATCGTGACGGAAGTTTCGCCTGCGCCGGAGTTCTACCCGGCGGAAGATTACCATCAGCACTATTATGCACAGCACCCGGAGCAGGGCTATTGCCAGTTTATTATTGCGCCGAAACTGGAGAAGTTCCGGAAACTGTTTTCAGGCAGGTTGTGACCACTGCTGTTCCAGCATGGCAAAGCGCATTTCGGATCGACGCAGCGCTTCTTCCATGGGCTGTGACAGCAGGATGCGTGCCTCGCTATGGGCAATCGAGGTTTCGCCGAGAAACAGCGGTTCCAAGTAGGACACCAGGATTGCTTCGCGCAGCTCGGCATCGGCATGCTCGAACAGGTTGCCGGCCAGGAACAGATGGCGGCGTATCCGGCTGAGATCGAACTGGCGCAATGCCTGGCGGGTCGCGAGTTTCAATGCACCGACTTCCAGGTGCAGGATACCGAAGTCGCTTTCTTCGATCAGGGCGGAGACTTCCGGCAGATACAGAGCAACCTGTTGCATGAAATCTAGGCGGGTCATCAGCGGCCGGGACTGTTTTTTAGACAGCATGCTGCGCAGCGAGGTGAACTTCCGGAAATCTGAAAGGAAGCGGCGTACGGACAACATCCCGTCGATGGTGACGGGGGTATCAGTCTCGGGTACGGGCAATGGCATAGTGCTCATGGCCCATCAGGCTATATGCAGATTATTACAGGGTGATGTCGGCAGTATTGCAACTTGATTATCCTGCAATGCCCGTTAGCCGGATTACAAATCGAGGGGGCGCGGCCTGGAAATGCCGAAACCCTGGGCGAAATCGACACCGATTTTTTTGAGCTCGTTCATGGTCTCATCATTTTCAACAAACTCGGCAATGGTACGCACGCCGATTTTTTTGGCCACGCGATTGATTGCGGCAACCTTGGCCAGTTCCACGGGATCACGGTGGATGTTCAGGATGACGCTACCGTCGATTTTCAGGAATTCGACCTGAAAGCCGCGTATCTGGTTGAACATGGCTTCATCACGGCCGAAGCCGTCCAGAGCGACACGGCAGCCGTGTGTGCGGATGGTCTGGATGAATTTGGCCGTTTCGGCTCTGGATGCGGCCAGTTCGGCATTCGGTACTTCGAAGCACAGCAATGTTCCATCCAATTCATGTTCTTCCAGCATTTGCCGGACAAACTCAGGAAACGCCGGGTCGCGGATAGTGCTCTTGGCCAGGTTCAGGAAAAACATCGAGCCATCGTCCAGCAGTTGCTTACTTTTTGGTCCGGCAGCCAGTTGCAGTACATTTCTGACTACCCAGCGATCGAGGTGAGGCATCAGGCCGCGTTTTTCGGCCATCGGGAAAAATGCGCCGGGTGGCAGCATATTTTCTTCTTCTTCCAGCAGCCGGATCAGTATTTCATAGTGTTTGGCGTTCCCGGAATCGGCGGCTACCGGAGTGATCAGTTGGTAGAACAGGCTGAAGGCACTGTTTTCGAGTGCCGCGACGACCCGTCCAGCTTCTGCTGCGCTGTTGTTCTCGCCGCGAATTTGAGCGAACAGGGAGTCGATGAACATGTCCTGGTTGCCGTCTTCCCGCGAGGTTTCGTCCGCATTGTCGGAAGACCGGACGTCGCCAAGATCCGTGATGTCGTAGGAAATGATATAGACCCCGGTGGGTTGCCCGTTCTCATTGTATTGTGGCGCATGTTCGCATGACAGGTGATAGACGGCGCCATCCGCCATGGTTTGTGTGCGGTCATAACGGACAGTTTTTCCCTGCAGCGACTTTTTGAAACTGAATTCGATTTCACTGTACGCCGCGGCGCCAATCACTTCTTGCAGGTGATGGCCGTTGACTTGTTCCGGTCTCAGGTGCAGCCATTTTCGGAAAGCGTGGTTATGGTAGCGACAATAACCGTTGGTGTCGGCCAGCACGATCATGGTCGGCAGTACATCGTCGAGCAAATGCAGGCGCGACTTGTCCTTTGCGATATTTTCTTCGGCTTTCTTGCGCCGGGAAGTTTCGCGTTCCAGGCGATCTTTCATTGCGGACAGCTGTGCAGTACGGCGCATGACTATCCATTCGGCCCGCGAGACGCGCGTTGCTTCTGCCAGTATGGCGGCAACCAGTATCCCGGTCAGGAAAGCCGTCCATTGCAGGCTCAGTTGGGTGAAATAAATCGTGAAAACCAGCGTGCCGGCCACGGCGATGACGGCCAGTGCGGAAAGATAGGGGCGTACGGAACGAAAGAATTTGCGGCCGGGCATTTCATTCCTTTTTGTCGGTTGCTTGGAAATGCGCGAATCCATCTTCCGGCCAGACTGGCGGCCGATGTTCTTTCATATTACACCACCTGTAATCGGCATCAAAGAAGGAGGATCGGGCTGCCGGCCGCAAATATGGTGGGGCGAGCGCTGTCAGAATTGTATATATCCCGGTGAAGTAGATTATGATATTCATCAAACACAGATATTGAGCTGCGCTTATCCCCTAAATCCGAATGTTTGCATTTGCTCAACACACGTCCATGTCTTGCGCGAGTTTTTTCCGGCCAGTGACAGGTTCTGTCCCGCGTCTTGGCGTGGTGATCCTGCTGGCACTGGTTCTTTTTCCATGGGCCGGCCATGCTGAAACGCTCAAGGTGCGCGTCGGCGTATACCAGAATGAGCCCAAGATATTTTTCGATAAAAACGGCGAGGCGACGGGTATTCTGATCGATATCCTGCGCCGGATTGCCGAAAAGGAAGGCTGGCGTCTGTCGTTTACTTCATGTGAATGGGCATCCTGCCTGAAAAAACTGCAACGAGGCGAGATCGATCTTCTTCCGGACGTGGCATATTCGGCAGAGCGTGCCCGGTACTTTGACTTTCACCAGACGCCGGCTTTGTACAGCTGGTCGCAGGTTTATCGCCGCCACACAGTTTCCATCACTTCTCCTTTCGACTTGAACAACAAGCGTGTTGCCTTGCTTGGCGGCGGGATCCAGGAGGAGGGGTTCAAGACGATGGTGCATGGCTTCGGTCTGAAAGTGAAAATAATTACGGCAACTTCGCTGGATAAGGCTTTCCGGTTGGTTCAGCAGGGGCAGGCGGATGCTGCGGTTGCGAACCATTATTTCGGGGAGTTCAATGCGCGCACTTATCACCTGGTCGAAACTCCCGTGGTATTCCAGCCGGCCCGTTTGTACTATGCCACGACACGAGGACACAATCCGCAACTATTGATGGCGATAGATCGTTATTTGTCGGCCTGGGAACAGGATCCTGCTTCGCCGTATTACGCAATCGTCAAGCGCTGGACCGGACAGCCCCGGTCTTCACTGATTCCTCCCTATGTCTGGCGAATACTGCTGGTAGTGTCGGTACTGATGCTGATATTCCTGCTCGGTGCCGTGATTTTGCGCAGACAGGTAAGACAGAAAACCAGGCAGCTGGCAGAGCGGACACAGTATTTGCAGGCCACCATGGATGCAATTCCCGACCTCATGTTTGAACTGGATATTGAAGGGCGTTTCCACGATTATCACGCACATCGTGCCGATTTGCCGGCCGCGCAGAAGGAGGCGTTTGTGGGCAAGATGCTTGCCGAGGTCATGCCGCTTGATGTGGCCGAAATCATCATGCAGGCCTTGCGCGAGGCGGGCAAAAAAGGGTGGTCCAGCGGACAGCAATATGAATTGCTACTTCCGCAAGGCAAGTTCTGGTTCGAATTGTCCGTGTCCCGGAAACACCCCGATAGCGGTGAGGCGGAGCGCTTTATTGTTCTGTCCCGCGACATAACGGCGCGCAAGTCTGCCGAGATAAAAATACAGCGGCTCACACAACTTTATGCGGCATTGAGTCAGTGTAACCAGGCCATTGTGCGCGGCACCGATGAAGCCGAGTTGTTTGCGCAGATATGCCGCTATGCTGTGGCTTTCGGCGGCATGAAAATGGCGTGGATTGGCATGCTGAATAAAGCTGACGGGCTGTTGAAGCCCGTTGCCGCATATGGTGCCGGGATCCAATATCTCGACGGCATCACCATTTCCATTGAGGATAAGCAGCCCGCAGGGCGCGGACCGACCGGAACGGCGGTGCGGGAAAGCCGCCCGGTATGGTGCCAGGATTTTGCGCACGATCCGAGCACCGCCCCCTGGCATGAACGCGGGGCAAAATTCGGGTGGGCATCTTCGGCGTCGCTGCCGCTGTACCGGAAAGAAAAAGTAGTTGGGGCGCTGACTTTGTATGCCGGTGAAACAAATGCCTTCGACGATGCGGAGCAGAATTTGCTGGTTGAGATGGCTGTAGATATCAGTTTTGCGCTTGACCGCCTTGACGATGAGGTGCAACGCAACAAACTGAAAGATTCATTAAGCATGCTGTCATTTGCGGTCGAACAGAGTCCGAGCTCGATCGTGATTACCGACCTTGATGCCAATATCATTTATGCCAATAGCGCTTTCAGCAAACAGACTGGCTATGCGATACACGAGGTGGTCGGCAAGAACCCCAACCTCATGAGTTCCGGGAAAACTCCTCGCGAGACTTACGAGGAGCTGTGGGAACACCTGAAACAGGGCAAGGTGTGGAAGGGCGAGCTGATAAACCGTCACAAGGATGGCAATGAGTACGTCGAGGCCGTGATGATTTCTCCGGTGCGAGACCACAACGGCAAGGTGACCAATTATCTTGAAATCAAGGAAGACGTCACCGACAAGAAGCTTGCCGAAGAGCGTATCCAGCATTTGGCGCATTTCGACCAGCTTACCGGGCTGCCCAACCGTACGCTGCTGCAGGATCATTTCAAATATGCACTAAGCCTGGCGCAGCGTAGCGCAGAGCACCTGGCGGTGATGTTTCTGGACCTGGATCATTTCAAGAACATCAACGATACGTTGGGACATACTTTGGGCGATCAATTCCTGATGGAGGTGGCGAGGCGGCTCAAAGCGGCCGTCCGAGAGGAGGATACTGTATCGCGTCTGGGCGGGGACGAATTCATTTTCATCCTGCCTGGAACTGACGGAAACGGTGCGGCCCATGTGGCGGAAAAATTGCTCAACGTGTTTACCGAATCCTTTCCGGTCGGGCATCACGAATTGCTTGCCACACCCTCCATCGGCATTGCGATTTATCCGGAGGATGGCCACGACATGGAGACCCTGTCGAAAAATGCCGATGCGGCGATGTATCAGGTCAAGCAGTCCGGTCGCAACGATTTTCGCTTTTTTACCCAGGAAATGCAGGCACATTCGGCACGTAATCTGCTATTGAGCAATGCGTTGCGCCATGCCATGGTGCGCGATCAGCTGTCCTTGCATTACCAGCCACAGATATCGATGCTGGACGGCAGCGTAATTGGTGCCGAGGCCTTGTTACGCTGGGAACATCCGGAGCTGGGCATGATTTCCCCGTCCGAATTCATCCCTATTGCCGAGGCGAGCGGCCAGATCGTTCAGATCGGCGAATGGGTGTTGCGTACCGCCGTGCAACAACTCAAGTCATGGATGGACAATGGATTGCCCGAGCTGAACATGGCGGTCAATTTGTCGGTGGTGCAATTCCGTCATGCCAATTTGCCGGAGATGGTGGGCAGCATACTTGAAGAAGTCGGGATGTCGCCCGGCCATTTGGAACTTGAACTGACCGAAGCTGTGGCCATGGATGATCCTCTGATCGCGACGACGGTCATGGACAAGTTGTACAAATACGGCATACGCATGTCGATCGACGATTTCGGCACGGGATATTCATCGCTCAGCTACCTGAAACGGTTCAAAGTATACAAACTGAAAATCGACCAGTCCTTTGTGCATGACGTTACCGACGATCCGGAAGACAAGGCCATCGTCACTGCAATCATCAATATGGCCAGCAGCCTTGGAATGCACACCATTGCCGAGGGTGTGGAAACGGCTGGCCAACTGGCTTTTCTCAGGATGAGCGGTTGCGAGGAAGCGCAGGGATATTACTTCAGCAAACCGTTGCCGGCGGACGAATTCGAGAATTTCGTTCGCAGCCAATAAGCGCACGGGACAAGAGTCGCTACAGAAATGGTTATGCCCGCAGCAAGCCGTCTATCAGGGCCAGTTGCCTTTGCATGCGCGCGGCAAGGTCGTGATCATGGGTCACGATAATGAAGCTGGTATTGAGGCGGGCGTTTAGATCCTGCATCAGTTCGAACAGAGCATGGGCGGCGGCACGATCCAGGTTTCCGGTGGGTTCGTCGGCCAGCACGCAGGCCGGCTCGGTAACCAGCGCACGTGCCACGGCAACGCGCTGACGTTCGCCGCCGGACAGTTCCGCGGGCAGATGTTCGACGCGATGCTCCAGACCTACGTTCTGCAGCATGGTATGTGCCTTGGGATGAGCCTCCTCGCGTTTCATGCCGCGGATCAGCAGAGGCATTGCGACATTTTCCAGCGCGGTAAATTCCGGTAGCAGGTGGTGGAACTGGTAGACGAAGCCGAGCGACTTGTTGCGCAGCTTGCCGCGCTGTGCCTCGTTCATGGTCTGGATGTCCTGCCCGAGGATGTGCACGTTGCCGCCGCTGGCATTGTCCAGCCCGCCAAGCAGGTGGAGGAGGGTGCTTTTGCCGGAACCGGAAGCACCGACGATGGCGAGCCGCTCGCCGCGGGTTACGTCGAGATCGATGCCGTTCAGCACCGGTACGTTGAGCGAACCCTGGGCATAGGTTTTTTTCAGGCCGCGACAGGAAATCACCAGTGCGTCATTCATAGCGCAAGGCCTCCGCAGGCAGGGTCTGTGCCGCACGCCAGCTTGGATAAAGCGTGGCGAGCAGGCTGATCAGGAAGGAAAACCCTGCCACGGTGATGACGTCGGTGTGATGCAGGTCGGAAGGCAATTCGTTGATGTAGTAAACGTCCTTGGACAGGAAATGGATGCCGAACAGATGTTCGATGAACGGCACGATGGTGCCGATATTGAGTGCAACTACCACTCCGAATAATACGCCGAGCAACATGCCGATCAGCCCGATTGCGATGCCCTGCACCATGAAAATCTTCATGATGCTGCGCGGCGAGGCACCCAGCGTGCGCAGGATGGCAATGTCCGCCTGCTTGTCGGTGACTGCCATCACCAGTGTGGAAACGATGTTGAATGCGGCGACGGCGACGATCAGCGACAGGATGATGAACATCATGCGTTTTTCCATTTGTACCGCACGGAAATAGTTGGTGTTCTGGCGTGTCCAGTCGGTGGCATACAGATCGCCCGGCAGCTTACGCTCGAATTTGGCGGCGACCTGCGGGGCGCGGTCGAGATCGTACAGGCGCGCGCTGATGCCGCTCACCGCACCGTTCATGCGATACAGCTTTTGCGCATCCTGCATGTCTATCAGTGCCAGTGAATTGTCATAGGGCGCCATGCCGACCTCGAAAATGCCGACCACGCGGAACTGTTTCAGGCGTGGCAGCATGCCGGCCGGGGTGATTTGTCCCTGCGGCGTGATTAGCAATACTTTTTCATCCAGATGTGCGCCCAGCGCACGCGCCAGGTCGGAGCCGAGTACGATGCCGAAGCCGCCGGGATGCAGATTCGCCAGGTTGCCGGCTTTCATTTTTTCACTCAAGCCGGTGAGCCGATCTTCCGCCAGTGGTTCGATGCCGCGCACCATGACGCCCTGCACACTGCCATTCAGCGAGAGCATGCCCTGCCCGTCGACATAAGGTGCGGCAGCCTGGACTTCCGGGTCGCTCGTCACCATGCGCAGGGTGGGCGGCCAGTTGTGCATGCGCCCGCCGTAGGCGCTGACCTGCAGATGGGGTGTGACGCCGAGGATGCGCGCGCGAACTTCCTTCTGGAAACCGTTCATGACCGAGAGCACCACGATAAGCGCCATTACGCCCAGCGCGATACCCAGCATCGAGATCAGCGAAATGAACGAGATGAAGTGGTTGCGCCGTTTGGCACGGGTATAGCGCAAGCCTATGAGCAGTTCGTACGGGTGCAAGGTATGGGCGGACGTGGATTTGAACAGGCCGTTAGTTTGCCACAAGCGCGCCGTCTATGGCAGATGTTAGACTGCCGTCCATGATTAATCATGTGCATTTGGTGCTTCCGAATTTGTTTCTGCCCGGGGATGTGGCGACGAAAGTGTGTGCCGGTTTACATCCCGCACTCGAGAAAATTCTGTCTCGCGCCCATTCAGAGCTTGTGCGGGAACATTCGCTCGAGGACTGGCTGTGCAGGACTTTCGGCGTGGTGGGGCAGGCAATTGCACCGGTAACGCTGCAGGCGGACGGGATGGAGGCTAAAAAGTATTACTGGTTGCGTGCCGATCCGGTGAACTTGCACATCCTGCACGACCAGTTGATCCTGCAGCCGGCCAGGACGGTAAGTGAGGGCGAGGCGGCACAATTGTGTGCGGCGTTAAATGAACATTTTGCCGGCGAAGGGTTGTACTTTTTGGCTCCGCATCCGCGGCGCTGGTACCTGCGGCTGGAGATCGATCCATGCATCGAAACAACCCCATTGACAAAAGTAATGGGGAAAAACGTCCATCATTTCCTGCCGCAGGGGCCGGATGAACTGCGCTGGCATGGCATTCTCAATGAAATCCAGATGCTGCTGCATGCCCACCCCGTGAACCAGGCGCGTGAGCAGCGAGGTGAATGGCCAATTAACGGTGTCTGGCTGTGGGGAGGTGGTTGTGCCGGCGCCGCATTGAACAATCCGCTTGGTCGGTTGCTGAGCGACAGTGAACTCGCGTCAGCATTTGCTGTCGCTGTCAAAATGCCGCACGGACCGCTGCCGGCCGATAGCGATATGGAATGGATCGAGCGATACTTCGAATCTGAGCATAGTACGGTTTTCGTTGTCTGGAATGGTTTGGCAACAGCCCTGGAATACGGTGATCTCGGCAGTTGGTGCAAATCTTTGCAGCAGTTCGAACAGTACTTCGCATATCCTTTGTGG
>Ga0102953_1001774_pt1 | contig 13437 bp, 11 predicted proteins | sample SalPon2A_C_D2_MG_FD_78509 | JGI IMG/M metagenome (GOLD analysis project Ga0102953, IMG submission 78509) | Soil microbial communities from South San Francisco under conditions of wetland restoration - Salt Pond MetaG R2A_C_D2_MG | ecosystem: Environmental > Terrestrial > Soil > Wetlands | place... | reverse complement strand
TTTGTGAACCCGGTCACGTATAGAGTTTACGAGACAAAATCGGCCTTCCGTATACCGTTCGTAAGTAAAAAGGCACGCTTTGTCAGAAAGCGTGACTCGAGGCAACGGGTCGCGGATACACTTTGGAACTCATTGATTTAGCGAAGATTACGGGAAATCGCAGCAACAAAAATGAAACTCTGGACATTTAAACAGACACTTTCCCGACGGGCGATGGCATATGCATTGCAAATGCGCTGCAACCGGTCGGCGGTAGGGTTTTTCTGCCTGTCCGCGATCCTGCTCGCAGCCTGCAGTCCGAGCGGGTCGGGGGAGGGTATCGACCCCGGTATCGTCGAAATCCCGATCGCTTTCATCAAGCGCCCGGTGCCGCTCGACGACATGGGTAACGAGGTTCAGCCCGATGTGCGCGAACCGCGGTTGTTCATGGCCGGCGGCGACGTTTATCTGCGCACCAGCAGCACCGTCGACGCGATTGTCGAAAATATCTCGAGGTCGGTGACCGGCGGCACGGGAGACGTCAAGGGTCTCAACGCGAGCCACGACGGTACGCGATTGATATTCTCGCTGCGACTGTTCGATTCCGACCCGAACGATAACATCGTGCCGAGCTGGAATATCTTCGAATACAACCTGGAAGACAAATCGCTGCGCCGCATCATCAGCAGCCAGTTAACCGCCGAGCAGGGTGACGACCTGTACCCGGCTTATCTGCCCGACGGCCGGATTCTGTTCACCTCCGATCGCCAGCGCCAGTCACGCGAAATGTTGATCAACGAAGGCAAGCAGAGTTTTGCTTCTCTCGACGAGGACGAGAATAGCCAGGCACTGGTGCTACATGTCATGAATGCCGACGGTACCGGTATCCACCAGATTTCCTTCAATCAGAGCCACGATCTCTACCCGCAGGTGCTGACGCATTTCAAAGCCGGCAAGATCGTCTTCAGCCGCTGGGACAATGCCGTCGGCAACAATGAAATCAATCTCTACACGGTGAATCCGGACGGTAGCGATCTGGAAATACTCTACGGTTCGCAGAGTCACGGTACGGGCACCGGCGGCGCCACGATACAGTTCACCAATTTTCGTGAGACGGAAAACGGCGAACTGATGGTCATCACCCGACCTTTCGACGGCACCTTCGACGGCGGCAAGATCGAACTCATCGATGTCGATCGCTTCGCCGACAACCAGAAGTCGATCTGGCCGCTGGCCGGGCTGCCGGGACAGGCGCAGCAGGACGCGACGGTATCCAATGTCCGCAACGACGGTTCGATCTCCGTCAACGGGCGCTATGCTACCGCTTTCCCGCTGTGGGACGGCAGCAACCGCGTACTGGTCAGCAAGTCGACCTGCCAACTCGAGGTGAATAACGTCGCCCACGCCTGTGTCGAACCCTATCTGTCGAATTCTACGGCGCAGGAGAAGTCGCCGCCTTACGGCCTGTGGCTTTACGACATGGATGCCGATACGCAAAAGCCGATCGTGCTGGCAGAACCCGAAACGGTCATCACCGAGGCGATCACGGTCGAAACCAGAACCCGCGCTCCGGTGATTTTCGACAAGAGTCTGCTGGGCGAGCTGGACAAAGCCTGGGAGACCGATATCGTCGGCGTGGTCGATATCAAAAGCGTCTACGACATGGGCGACACCACCTTTAACGGCTGCTTTTTCAATGTCTGTACGCCGGCCGCGGGCATCAATACGGTGCAGGATCTTGCCGATCCGGCGAAAGCGTTGGCGGCCGAGCGCCCGGCCAGATTCGTTCGCTTCATCAGGCCGGTCGGAATTCCGGATCCCGACGACCCGACGCTGGTCGATCCGCCGGACCTGGAAAACGATGCTTTCGCACTGCAGCGGAATCGCGGTATGCGCCAGATCGTCGGTTACGCACCGGTCGAGCCGGACGGTTCGGTCAAGGTCAAGGTGCCGGCCAATGTCCCGCTGGGTGTCGAGGTGCTCGACGCGGAGGGCCGGCGAATCGGTCCGCGGCACGACAACTGGTTCCAGGTGCAGCCCGGCGATATGTTGACCTGCGCGGGTTGCCACGATCTCGCCAACGGCGGTAACCCGCCCGAAATCCATGCGCGCGGCGACGGCGAGGCGCCGTCCATCAATGCCGGCCTGCCGGGCAGCGGCCGGCTTGACGGTACGTTGATACCGGGCACGCTGTCGCCTAACCCCTACTTCGGAACCCCCGGACAGACGCTCGCCGAGGTGCGCTTCGAGCTCGTCGGCCTGGCAGTGCCGCCGGCCATCGAGCCGCAGCTCGACGCGGACCTGGTTTACGACGATTACTGGACCGATCCGGCCTTGCGCGCAGCGGATGCGAGTTACGCGTACCGCTATGTCGATCTCGACGCTTTGATCGCCCCGCCGACGAATACTTTCTGCGCCCCCGGCTGGGCCTATAACTGTCGCGTGACGATCAATTATCCGCAGCAGATCCACGAGATATTTCAGCTCGATCGGGGAGCCGATACCTTCACTCCGCTGGCACCGGCGAACCCGCCGAGCAACGACCCGACCAACACCCCGCTGGTGGTCGATAACATGATGACGGACGGGGTCGGCGACGATACCTGCGTTTCCTGCCATACCACGGCCGGCGGTACCCGGTTGCCCTACGGGCAACTCGACCTGACCACCGACCTCAACCAGGATCCCAACAACCGTTTCAGGTCCTACCTGCAGTTGTTTGCGAATCGCCAGGGTCGGTTTTTCGATGCCGGCACGATGAGCTTGCAACCGTTTACGATTCCGGACGGGCTTGGCGGTACGATAGACGATCCCGCGGCCCGGATTGCACCGATCATGACTTCGCAGGGCGCGAGAAGCAGCTTTTTCATCGAGAAAATGACCGGTACCGAGCTCGAGGCAGGGCGTGCATTATCGGCCGGCACCGTCGATCACACCGCAATGTTGAGCGGCGCGGAACTCAAAATGATCGGCGAATGGCTCGATCTCGGTGGACAGAATTACAACGATCCATTTGACCCCGGGGCGCCGCAAAACTAAATTAGTAGCGGCTGAACCAAAACGGGAATAATAAGCTTGAGATTCATCAAGGGGATTTTGTTGTCCGGCCTTTTCCTGTTGCTTATCGTCTGTGCCAGGCAGGTTCAGGCACAAACCGCCAAGGAAGATCCTGCGCTGTCGCCGGAGAAAGGAATCGTCGAACCCGTTTACTATCGGGTGCGGATCGCCGACCCTTTCATCGAGTTGCACACCGGGCCGGGCGCCGGTTACCCGATTTATTACGTCGTCGACCGCGGTGCGGAAGTCGAGGTCATGCGTCGCAAGACCGACTGGTTCAAGATTCGCACCGCGGACGGCAAGACCGGCTGGGCAAGCCGTGAACAGATGCGCCAAACCCTGCTGCCGACGGGAGAGCAGTTCAAGGTCGTCGAATTCGATCAGGAAGATTTTACCGCCCGCAGCTGGGTGCTCGGCGTCACCGGGGGAGAATTCGCGTCGGCACCGGTATTCACGCTGTTTACGGCGTACTCGTTCAACGAAAACCTGGCGGTCGAACTGCATTTCGGTCAGTCCGTGGGACGCAAGTCGAGCAGCACGTTTCTGAAAACCAACCTGGTTATGCAACCGCTGCCGGATTTTAAGTACTCGCCGTACATGACCCTGGGGATGGGTGAAATCAAGGTCGACCCGAGCGCTACCCTGATCTCACCGGTTGAAGATACCAATACCTTCGCCCAGTTCGGGATCGGTATCCAGCGTTACATCAGCCGCAGTTTTCTGGCGCGCCTGGAAGTGAACGAGTATATCATTTTCGCCGCCGACAGCACCCGGAACGACAACGAGGAAGTAAACGAGTGGAAATTCGGATTCGCAGTTTTTTTCTAGCACTGGTATTCGTCCTGCCTGCGCTACCCCTCGAGGCGGCTGTCGCGCAAAGCAATGAGGACGACGCAACCGGTCTGATCGAGCCGCAGATCGAGCGTACCGAGTTCGACGAGGCGCTGATCGATTCCTCCGATTTCGAAATCGCCGCCTACACCGGCTATCTGGCAGTGGACAATTTCAATACCGATTTCGTTACCGGGATCAAGCTCGGTTACCACGTTTCCGAGGACTTTTTCGTGCAGGCTTCCTACGGTCGCGGCGAGGTCGGCGAAACCAGTTACGAACGCCTGAGCGGGGGCGCGCCGCTGTTGTCGAAAAAGGAACGCGAGGTCGAATACTATCTCATCGTGCTGGGATTCAACCTGTTTCCCGGAGAAGCATTTGTGACCGATTCGACTACATTCAATACTGTATTTTATATTTCCGGCGGCGTCGGCACCACGACATTCGCGGGTGACGACCGGTTTACCATCGCGTATGCCGTTGGCCATCGTACCCTGTTTGCCGATGGTTTCAGCCTGGATATCGAGATGCGGGATTTGATTTTCGAGCAGGATATCTTCGGTACCGAGGAAGCCACCAATAATCTCGAATTCACCGTATCGCTGAACTTGTATTTTTAAAGGAGAATGAAATGAAGCGCTTACTGTCGCGAACCCTGCCCGCAATGTTACTGGCATACTCGCTGGCCGCCACCGGCGCCGCCGCAGCGGTTTCGGGGCCTGCGCCCGACTTTACCCTCAAGTCGACGGGTGGCAAAAACCTGAAACTGAGCGAAATGGCCGGCAACGTCGTGCTGATCAATTTCTGGGCTTCGTGGTGCGGTCCCTGCCGCGAAGAAATGCCGTTGCTGAATGAATTGCACAACAAGTACAAGCCGCTGGGTTTCACCGTGCTCGGCGTCAACGTCGAGGAACAGTCCGATAGCGCGCGCGGTTTCCTCAGCAAGGTTCCGGTCGATTTCCCGGTACTGCTGGATAACCGGAATCAGGTCAGCAAGCTGTACAACGTGGTCGCGATGCCGACCACGGTGGTCGTCGACCGCGACGGCAACATGCGCTTCCTGCACAAGGGGTACAAGAGCGGCGACGAGGAAAAGTATCGGCAAATGGTGAAAAAGCTGGTGCGGGAGTAAGGCATGCGACTTGCAGTCGGGATCCCGCTCCTCTTCGCCCTGTTGCTCGCCGGTTGCGCGGTCGAGCCCTGGGTGAAACCCTACGAACGCGCGAATCTCGCCGATCCCATCATGAGCTTCAACCGCGACCCGGTAGCAGCCAGCTATCTGCACCACGTATTCGATTCTCGCGAGGGAGCGCGTGGCGCGGACATAGCGACCGGCGGCGGCTGCGGTTGTAACTAGCTGCGACGCGCGTGCCGGTATTTCTGTCCGATAACCCCGCAAGCAGCGCCATCAGGCGAGCGGGCAGGTTGGCCGCGGCTGCCTGGATTTTCGGACTGACGGCGGTGTTATCGAATGCGGTGGCCGCGGTCCTGCCCGAGGAGCGTGCCGACGTGCTTTACCATCGTTACGACGGCGGCGGCGCGAAAATCGACGGACCCTCGCTGCTGGTGCGCAAGAATCTCGGCGACAGCGTATCGGTCGGTCTCAACCATTATGTCGACAACGTCACCAGCGCATCGATCGACGTGCTGGTCAGCGCCAGTCCCTATACCGAAAAGCGTGATGAAAATTCTATCAATCTCGATTACCTGCGCCAGAAGACCACCATGAGCCTCGGCTACACGCGCAGTCAGGAAAGCGATTACGACGCTACCACGCTGAATCTCGGGATTTCGCAGGATATGCTCGGCGACCTGACCACGGTGAGCATGTCCTTCGCTCTGGGCGACAATGTGGTGCAGCAAAACGGTAACGATGCATTCGAAGAGGATGCCCAGGTGCGCAGTTACCGGGTCGGCGTTTCGCAAATCGTCACCAAGGACCTGGTGATGGCGCTGACCTTCGAAACCATTACCGACGAGGGCTACCTCAATAATCCCTACCGCTCGGTGCGTTATGTCGATGCTGGCAGTGCCAACGGCTACAGCTTCCAGCAGGAAGTTTACCCGAGGACACGGACCAGCCAGGCGATTGCCCTGCGCGGCAACTATTATCTCCCCCAGCGTGCCGCGATTCATGCCGGGGTGCGGGTATTCAAGGATACCTGGGATATCGATGCCACCACTTTCGAGGTCGGCTATACCTTGCCCTACGGCGAGGCATGGATATTCGAGGCCAGTTATCGCCTGCACGACCAGAGCGACGCCGAGTTCTACAGCGATCTGTTCCCGTTTCAGGATGCGCAGAATTATCTTGCCCGCGACAAGGAACTGAGCAGTTTCACCAGCACCACTTTCGGCCTCGGCGCGAGCTACGAATTCGGCCGCGGCTGGAGCGCGATCGACCGCGGCAGCCTGAACCTGCAACTCGACTGGATCCAGTTCGACTACGATAACTTTCGCGACCTGACCGTCGCCGCGCCGGTCGGGGAAGAGCCGCTGTACAGTTTCAATGCCACGGTTACGCGTGCATTCGCGTCTTTCTGGTTTTAGCCCGCATATGGCATGAGCCGAATGAGAGCCTTCAGGCAGGCTTTTGAACTGGAAGCTTACTTTGTGACTAAGGATGGTAAAAACCAATCTGCAAATCGAAAACAACACGCATTCTATTCCGGCGCCAGTTAGCCCGTTTGCCGCATGGCCTGGTCTTCGACACTAACCGGCGCGGTTCCGGCCAAAGCTACGGATATGGCGTCAATCCAGACCGGGTCAATCCAGACCGGGTCAATCCAGACCGGGTCAATCCAGACCGGGTCAATCCAGACCGGCGGCCTGCGACAACTGTTCTGCGCTGGTATCCGGCATGCTCGTGCAAATTGCGGGCTGGCTTGCTGCTACTTTGCCTGCTGGTTCTGCAGTCCGTGTCGAGGGCCGCGGAGCTTGACGGCTGCATCGTCCTGCGGCAGGTCGAGATCGAGGATCGAGGCCTCGTTTCGCAAGCCTGGCGGGCCGAACTCGCCGCCCCATATATCGGCCGCTGTATCGACACCGACCTGACCCGCGGCCTGTTGAGCTCGATTTCGAACCGGCTGATCGAAGCCGGATATGTGACCACGCGGCCCTATCTCGAAGCACAGGATGTCACCGACGGAATCATCGAGATCCGTATTCTGCCGGGCAGAATAGAGGCCATCATCGATGCCGATACGGGCAAAAGCGACCGCAACCTGGGTGCGGCGTTTCTGTTTGCCGGCGAAATCCTCAATTTGCGTGAGCTCGAAACCGGGCTCGAGGCGCTGGAAAGCGTCGAGTCGGTTGAGGCGTCGATCGAAATCCGTCCCGGGGAAACCGTGGGCGGCAGCATTGTCGCGATCGACAGGCAAGTCTCCGATCCCGTACGCATGGAACTCGGCGTCAATTCCCAGACCGACCTGGACAATCAGCTGAGTTTTTTGATTGCTCTCGATAACCTGCTGAATATCAACGATATTCTTCAGTTGCGCCTGAACGACGGCGAATTGCGCGAAACCCTGCAAAGTAATCGCAGCCGCGAACTCGGTTACGCGATCGCAGTCGGCGCCTGGCGGTTCGAGCTGCGCCACAGCGAAATCGATTACCGCCAGCGCCTGCAGGGGGTTAGTGGCAGCTTTCTGTCCGCGGGCGAGGCCAGCACCGAGATGCTGGGGGTCGGCCTGACGCTCGCGCGGGGCCAGTCGTACCGGCTCGCGCTCGCGCTGGGGCTCGAGGTCGAGGATACCGAAAACTTCCTCGAAGACGTGCGTATCGAAGTGTCGAGCTACCGGACCAGCCAGTTGCGTATCGGCCTGCGCCACGACTGGTATCTGCCCTGGGGACAGTGGAGCAACGAGCTCGGCTATCACCGTGGGCTCGATGCCTTCGGTGCCCGCGAAGACGATTTTTTCGACAACCTCGAGGGCGGCGACAACCCTGCCCGGCTGCAGTTCGAAAAGCTCGTCGTCGACAGCCGGTTGCGCTATTTCCTCGACGCGCCCGGCTGGAGCGTCGATAGTCGGCTCTATCTGCAGTACAGCGAGGATATCCTGTTCGCCGCCGACAAGCTGACCCTCGGCAGTCCCTACACGGTGCGCGGTTACGCATCGGCGTTGAGCGGCAGCAACGCGGGATACCTGCGCGGTGATATCGCCTACCGGATAGGAGAGCGGCGGGACGCATCCGCCACCGGCCCGAGCGGCAAAAACATCGCCCTGTCTTTCGGTGTCGATTACGGCGAGGTGAAATGCGAAATCGACAACACCGACCTGTGTGGCGATATATACGGCACCGGGGTCGGGATTCTGGTCTGGGATGCGAACTTCAGCGCGAACCTGCAGTGGGGACATCCGCTGAAACGGCTGGCCGACGATATCGGGGAAAAGGATCGCTGGCTGCTGGATTTGCGCTGGTCGATCTAGCCCGGAAACGGATGTTTTTTCGGTTCTAGAGCTGGCGCTCGGTCACGTCGTCGCGCAAATCCAGTTCCTCGACCCCGTGCCGGGCGACGGCCTCGGCATACTCCAGCGAGTCGGATGACAGGTATTCGGCAATCGGCGTGCCGAGCGGTCCCGCAACCAGGTGGGACTGGTCCGCGAGCGCGATGCCTGCCGAGGAGCCGATGCGGATCAACGTGAACACGAAGGTGATTGCGAACACGCCTGCCACGCCCCAGAAAAAGAAATCCACCGAGAACACGTCCATCAGGTAGGCGATGGTAATCGGGCCGATCATCGCGCCGATCCCCGCGACCATCACCAGGCTGCCGCTGGCGCCGACGATCTGATGCGGTTCGAGACGATCGTTGGCATAGGCAATGCAGATCGAGTACATCGGCATCGCCGCGCCGCCGAGACCGATGATCACCAGGTAGAACAGCAAACCCTGCTTGGGAATGAATATCGCGACGATGCAGAAGGCTATCGCCACCGCCGACAGCGCCGCCATCACCGCCCGCCTGCCGATGTGATCGGAGATGTAGCCCACCGGCCATTGCGCGATCAGGCTGCCGATCATGAAACAGGCCATGAACAGCGAAATCGACGCGGTATTGAACAGCACCTCGGCGGCATAAAGGGCTCCCAGGCCGAAGATCGTGCCCTGCGCCATGCCGGTCAGGCAATTGCCGATTACCGCGAGTGGCGAGGCGCGGTAGAGCTCGATGACCGACATCTTCGACGAGGTGCTGAAATTGGGGGCCGGCTTGACGGTCAGCAGAATCGGGATCAGCCCAAAGGAAATGACTGCCGAGATCAGTACGAACAGATCGATCTTCGCCGGATGAGCGACATTGAGCAGGAATTGCCCCGCGGCCATGCCGCCGGTGACGATGACCATATACACCGAAAGCACCTTGCCGCGGGTTTCGTTGCTGGCGCGATCGTTGAGCCAGCTTTCGGTCACCACGTAAAACCCGGCGAACGAGATGCCGGTGATCACGCGCATCGCCATCCACAGCCAGGGATCGATATAGACGCCGTGAAACAGGATCGATATCGAGGCCAGCGAAGCGAGCGCGGAAAACACGCGGATGTGACCGACCCGGTTGACCAGTACCGGGGCGAGCAACGAGCCGATAAACATGCCGATGAAATAGCCGGACATCATGATGCCGGTTTGAAAGGTGGAAAAACCCTCGATGCCCGCGCGCACGCCCAGCAGCGTGCCTTGCAGACCGTTGGCCACCATCATGAAGCCGATGCCCAGCAATATCGCCCAGGAGGCGCCGAGTTCTTTCCACATTTCCGTTCAGGTTTCCTGTGCGGCTGCGTGCCAGCCGAAAAGCAGCGCGGATTCTAGTAGAGCGCCGGGTACCCGGCAATGTTTAATTCAGTTCCGGATATCCGTATTCGATAGCGAAATTTTCGAGTTCGACGATACTGTCGTAATGGCCGATGCCAACCGCCTCGAAGCGCTCGAGATGAAGCGTCTGCGCGACCTCCGGCGGCGCCACGTCGAGGGCCAGGTTGAGCGCCTCGATCCAGGCCTCGGCAAGCGCAGGCGAATAACCGCCGGACGGCGTGACCAGCGGCAGGCCGCAGGTCGCTTCGCTGTCGCCGACGACGCGCACCGCGGCAAGCTTTTGCGGATAGAGGCCGGCGATCAACTGCAGGCTCACGCAATCGATAGCCGCCAGCTGCGCGCGGTTCTCGGCGACGGCCTCGAGGCTCTGCAGGTGACCGCCGGTCAACAGTACCTCGGAAAAAAAACCGGGCCGCGCGCCGAGTTGCGCGAGCGCGTGGCGCAGTAGGTTCATGCCGCTGTTGGAGTCGAGACTATTGACGGCGACCACCTGACCTCGGCATTGCTGCAAATACTCGATCGACGATTGTGCCGGGACGATGAAGCGGCTGCGGTAAAGCCTGCCCTCGGTGCCGGGGGCGTCGAATACCGGCACGCAAAACGGCGTCAGTGCATCGCCGAGGCGGGTCATCAGCGGATAACCACAGGTGTGGCCGAACAGCAGCCGAGGATCGCGCAGCAGGGTTTCGTCGGCAGCGAAGACGACTTCGCGGGCGAGTTCGCAATCCGCGCCCGGCGGCAGCACGAAGCGTTCGAACAACTGTTGCCAGGCCTGTTGCAGTCGCGGGCTCGGGGCGTACATGCCGCAGGCGATGAATTTTTCGGCTTTCATGCACGCAAGGTATCCCGGACGATGGCCAAAAACCAGTGTCTTTTGATCCGCGAAGTTGTTTATTTAAATCAACAATATTGTTTTATAAAAGCACCTTTGACTTAGATAGACAAGTTTACGGAGCTCGAATAATATCGACGCTCTCTGCCCTGGAGCCTGTTATGAACCGAAGAAGAGCACGCAAACGCAGCCAGGCGTCCGCGCCGCCGCCCAGGGCGGTTGCCACTCAGCTGTTCAATCCCTACGCACCGATCGAGGCCCTCGGCAGCGAGGCACTGGATACGATCCACGACGCGTCGATGCGCATACTCGAGGATATCGGGCTCGAAATCCTCAACGAAAAGGCGCTCGCCCTCTACGAGCAAGACGGAGCGCGGGTCGACTGGGACCTGCAGCGGGTCTACCTGGACCGAAACCGGGTAATGGCAAGGATCGCGACGGTACCCTCCGAATTTACGCTGCATGCACCGAACCCGATGCGCAACCGGCTGATCGGCCGCAACGCGATCAATTTCACCACTGTTGCCAGCGCGCCCAACAGTTCGGATCTCGAAGGCGGCCGGCGCACCGGAACATTCGAGGATTACTGTAATTTTCTGCGCCTCGCGCAGGACTTCGACGTGATCGATTTTTTCAGCGGCTACCCGGTCGAGCCCATCGACCTGCATCCCGACACGCGGCATCTGGACGCGTCGCTGGCGGCCTATACACTGACCGACCGGGCTTTTTCGCTTTATTGTCTCGGCGGCGGACGCGTCATGGACGGCATCCGGATGGCCGCGATCGCGCGCGGCGTCGATCTCGAAACGCTTAAAAACGAGCCCAGCATCAACAGCGTAGTCAACACCAATTCGCCGCTCAGGGTCGACGGGCCGATGCTCGATGGCCTGATCGAGATGGCCGAGTACGGCCAGCCGGTGATCGTCACGCCATTCACTCTATCGGGCGCAATGTGCCCGATCACGCTGGCCGGCGCGCTGGCGCAGCAAAACGCCGAGGCGCTCGGTGTCATCGCCCTGTCGCAGGTCGTCAACCCGGGTACGCCGATGGTTTACGGCGGTTTCACCTCGAATGCCGACATGCGTAGCGGTGCGCCGGCCTTCGGCACGCCCGAATACACGCGCGCCGCCTGGGCCAGCGGACAACTCGCTCGGCGTTACGGGCTGCCGTTCCGGTCGTCCAACACCAATGCGTCGAATTGCGTCGATGCGCAGGCCGCCTGGGAATCGCAGATGTCGCTGTGGGGCGCGGTCATGGGGCATGCGCAAATCGTCAAGCATGCCGCGGGCTGGCTCGAGGGCGGGTTGTGCGCGTCGTTCGAGAAATTCATCATCGACGTCGACATGTTGCAGATGATGCGCGAAACCCTGACGCCGCTGGTGGTCGACGAATCGACCCTGGCGCTGGATGCGATTCGCGAGGCCGGCCACGGCGGACATTTTTTCGGTACCGAGCACACCCTGGCCCACTACAGCAGCGCCTTCTACGAGCCACTGGTATCCGACTGGAGCAATTACGAAACCTGGAGCGAAAACGGGTCGCTAACCGCTTTCCAGCGCGCCAACCGGATCTACCGACAAAGGCTCGCCGACTACCAGCCGCCGGAAATCGACGCAAGTGTCCGCGCCTCGCTGCAAGCCTATACCGACGAGCGCCGTCGTGAGCTTGAGCTCGCGCGGTGAAACTGCAGGAGCGAGTATTGCTGTTCCAGGATCGCCTGCAACAGGTAATCAGCAATAGCGGGCTCAACCGTTCGTCCTTCGCGGCCTCGATCCGGGTCGATCGCTCGACCCTGTCGCAATTACTGGCCGCCGACAACGTGCGCCTGCCGCGCGCCGATACGGTGACCTCGATCGCCGAGGTTCACCAGGTCAGCATCGACTGGCTACTGGGCCTGACCCAGCAGGGCGCGATGGGCGCCAACATCCTGCCCGAGACGGTGCAGGTCGACGACTATTCGACCCATATCTTCGACAAGAATCTCGAGTGGCACCGCGAGGCCTTCGGATACAAGATTCGCTACGTGCCGACCACCTTGCCCGACTTGCTGAAAACCGAGGCCGTGGCCGAGTACGAATTCGATCGCTACGGCGCCGGCAAGGTCGACCAGTCGGTACGCGACAACCAGTTGCTGTTGCTGCAGCAGCGACATCCCGGCAGCGAGCTCGAAACCTGCATGCCGCTGCAGCACCTCGATAGCTTCGCCAGGGGGGAGGGTATCTGGGCCGGGTTTTCGCTCGCGCACCGGCGCGAGCAACTCAAACGCATGATCGAACTCAACGACGAACTGTATCCCGGATTCCGCTGGTTTTTATTCGATGGCAAGCAAACCTACTCGTCGTCGTTCACGATCTTCGGGCCGCTGCGCGCGACGCTGTTTCTCGGCCATCTTTACGTCGTCGTCAACAGAATCGACCACATTCGCAAGCTGATCGACCGTTTCGACGACCTGATCCGCATGGCGACTGTGCATCCGCACGAAATCCGCGATTATTTGCAAACCTTGCTGTCGAGGACCCGGCGGTGACCGGGCCCGGGGGGCACGGGGCTGATTTACAGGGGGATGAGCAATGCCGTCTCATGCACAGGCGACCCCACAGGGGTCGTCCCGGAAGTTGCGAAGCGGCTATCCGGGATCTTGTACCTGAAGACAAACCTTTCGGAATACGATTATGAAAAATCATGCACAGGTAGTAGTCATCGGCGGCGGCGTGGTCGGCTGCAGCGTCATCTATCACCTGACGAAGCTCGGCCTGCGCGACGTGGTATTGATCGAGCGCTCGGAACTGACCTCGGGGTCGACCTGGCACGCGGCCGGCGGTTTCCACACCCTCAACGCCGATACCAACATGGCGGCGCTGCAGGGATACACGATCCGGCTTTATCGCGAGCTCGAGGAAATCACCGGCCAGTCCTGCAGCCTGCAT
>Ga0102953_1001773_pt1 | contig 13438 bp, 12 predicted proteins | sample SalPon2A_C_D2_MG_FD_78509 | JGI IMG/M metagenome (GOLD analysis project Ga0102953, IMG submission 78509) | Soil microbial communities from South San Francisco under conditions of wetland restoration - Salt Pond MetaG R2A_C_D2_MG | ecosystem: Environmental > Terrestrial > Soil > Wetlands | place... | reverse complement strand
GAGCGCGGTCGAGATAAACATCATTCCAAAAGAAACCATAGTATAAGTGAGACCCACATCAAGTATTTTTCTTACACGGCTTTTCATAATTAAAAAGACCTGGTAAAGAAAAATTAAGTTTCCAACCGCTATTAATACAGCACCTATCGGCAGCATAAATGTTCTGTGCGGGAAATGATATTCAACAGTCAGAATTAGCAGTCCGGCATTTATAAATGCAAAAACCCATTTGGCCTGCTTAAGAGAAAACCCATGCGAAAGTGAAAACATCGGTAATAGTTTGTAGCTAACTCCCATTATCACCATCGAAACCCATCCGACAAACGCGAGATGGACGTGCAACTTTAAATATTCAAGATGATTTGTCTTGAGATACGGATCGTAAAGATTCATTGCCATCATGATTCCGGCAACAACCGTAAGTAAAAGATAAAAAAGAGCAGCCGCTATATATGTCCCCGTAATATTCCATTCTTTAACTTTTACCATCGACATGGTTATGTTGAAAATAAAGAGCAGCATTGCAAGCGAAACAAGCGAAGCAAATATTGCGAGGAGGAAGGTATCGAACTTAAAAAACGATAAAACCATTCCGATGAGACCGAACAGGAATATCCAGAATTGCGCCTCAGCGAGCTTTTCGCTGAAAAGCTTTACCTGCAGTACGACGGGAACAAGTTGAAACATCGCGCCGAATATTATCATCGTTATCCAGCCGAGTGTCGCGATGTGTGTTAGCCCGAGCAATTTCGGCTGGAAATGAAAACCTTTAATGGAAGCGGCATTTAGAAACATTACTAATGTCAGCACAACAAATCCCAAAATAGAAGCAATGAAATATTTCCTAACCATTTTGTAGGAAGGAGACATCTTACCGGCTATCTGTGTGGGCTGCATAATACTTAATCTTCTTTATTTTTAGTTATAGCCACTTTATAATAATTTTCTTCAATTTTATTTGCGGTAGCCATATAACCGCGTTCAGAAAGTTTATCATAAAGCATTAATGGCTCACGGTGGTGATGAACGAGCAGAATAGTATTATCGCTTAACTTCGGAAGTGTTTCAAGTATTTTCACCATTGGTTCGGGCGGTTCAAGATTTCTGACATCAAGTTCAAAGATTTCTTCATTGAATTCGGGTTTACCGTTTTCTTTTTTTTCATCTATGGAAGAAGAACTATCTTCTTTAAAGAAATAAATTTTAAATTCACCGTTTTCAATTACCGTTTTGTGGCCGAATCCTTTGCTACCCAATACCGAATAAAGTGGTACAGGCTCAAATGTATTTATGATCATCAGCGTTGCGTCGTCTTTAAGTTCCTTTACTTTGGCCATAATATCCATGAAGGGATCTTTCCCTGAGGCAAGTATCGGGCGCACATCAAGTTCAACTATTTTTTCAGTAATCATTATTATACCCCAATTAAACTTTTTTAATATTTACTTTCCAGACTTCCGGCCCCTGTTCAATATATTCCCAATCGAATTTTCCGCTTATTTCGGCTTCCATCTGGTAATAAAGCGGTTTCGGATCGTGATCGTTTATCAGCAGCATTACTTCACCAGGCTTAAGAGAGTTAAACATAGAAAAAATAGCCGGGTGTTTTTCTCTTGGTATGATCGGCCGTACATCGATTGTATTCATATTTGTATCTGACATCTTAAGTTCCTTTATGTATTATTTAATAAATATTTATAATGCTTAAATTAAGCGTGAGCAGGTTTTCTCTCCATGACCTATGTCAAGTATTTGTTGTTTTACTCATAAAAGGTTTATAATAATTCATTTAGTTTTGAAATAGTTTTAGAAACCGAACCCATATCCACAACCAAGCCATCGTTCTGGAAAATTATCTCTCCTTTATCATTTAAAAATGAAATAAGGTTGGTATGAGTAAACCCGCCGGAATTGTTTTTGCTGTACTTAAACCCGAGCATCATTGCCAGTTCCATTATATCGTTTTTACTACCGGTTAATAATGTCCAGTTGGGTGATTTTAGATTATAGTCCTTCGCATAATCTTTCAAAACCGCGGGTGTGTCTCTTTCAGGATCAATTGAAACCAGTACAAACCTGTAGTTATCTCTTTTATTTTCCGGAATTGTTTTTTCAATTATTTTCATATCATTTACTATAACAGGACAGGCTGACTGGCAGTTTGCGAAAAACATCGCCAACAGAACATTTCTATTTTTGAAATTACCTAATTCTGTTTTATGTCCGTCCTGATCTGTCCATTTGCCGTTTGAAAGATATATGGACATATCGGTATAGCTACCTTCAGATATATTTACTGCTTTGCAGCAGTCATCTTCATCCGGTTTTGTTACTTCAGCAGCACCAGTGTTTTTTCCAACAAGTTGTGATTTCTCGGAATTGTTATTTCCAGAGCCAAGAAAATAAACTGCCCCGATTATCAAAACTGCTGTTGGTATTATTAACAAATATTTTTTCATGTCTTTCTCCTATTATAAATTTTATTTAGCATCTTTTGCACATCTGAATCCCAGGTTGCCCAAATCAGAATTGGCACTGAGGCAGCTGTTAAATCCATACCTCAGGAATGCGGGATAATTAGTTAAATCTGTTGCCCCGGCTGAACCGCCTCCGCAAATCGCTGTTCCGTTTATATTCGCTGTGTTGAAATCAAAAGTCCATTCACGAATAAGTCCGAACATATCATACACACCCCAGTAATTTTTTTCATCGGACATAACTTTATCAAGTTGTTTTGGCAACTCGGCTAAATACCAGCGAATCAGATTTTCATTAAATTTTTCATCTTTATTTGGTCCACGATTATTTTTACCAGCCATTGCAACAAGCTCCCACTCTGCCATTGTTGGAAGCCTTTTGCCGACCCACTTGCTATAGGCTTTTGCTGCAAACCATGAAACATAAGTAACTGGTGCAGATGGATTCACATTCTCGCCTGGATTATAATCACTTTTCCAGTCTTTGAGGTAGGAGTCATCAGCAAATATCTTTTTTACCTTTGAGCGGGTCCATTCCGTGTTGGCTTTTATAAACTGCAAAAACTGCTCGTTAGTAACCGCGTGAATATCTATATAAAATGATTGAACAAATTCCTTTTCACTATTTCCATTTTGTCTAAACAAAGGGGTATAATAACCGCTTTCAATTAAAACCATTTTTGTGTTTGCAATATTTAAATTTTTAGGATTCTGAGCTTCAATTTGCAAACTATAAGTGCCTAGGGTTATAAATATTATTAAAATAAATTTTGTTGACATTTTACTTTCACGCGAATTACTATTTCTATTTATTTCTTTGTTTTGTTACTTCTTCAGTTTTAACAACTTTTTTAGAATTTTCGAAAGAATGATAAACGTAGGTTAAAACAGCTGCAACTTCTCCATCGGATAAATTCTGTGGAGGCATTATATTATTGAAAGTTTTACCATTTACAGTTACAACTCCGGTTTTTCCTTTTAGTACTATATTTATAGCTCTTTCCTTATCTGAATTTAGAAAATCAGATTTTACCAGCGGTGGAAATATTCCCGGAAGCCCTTTACCATTGGTTTGATGACAGGCAATACATGTTCTTGAAAAAACTTCTTTTCCTTTTTGAATTACCGCGTTTATATCATTTTCATCAATCGTGGATGAGTTTTCATTTTTAGTCAGAACATTTGAATTATCTTTATCGATAGAACCGCTATTTAAATCAGCCTGTGAACCTGTGAAAATATCGTCCTTTTGTTTACCTGAAAACATTTCAGTGTTTGGGTCGCCTGTAATTTTCAGCATTCCGATAGCACCTTTGTTAAAGGCCCGGAAGATTGAGTGATCTACAAGAAGGTATGTACCTGGAACCTTTACAGTAAATTCAACTATTGCAGCGCCGCCGGCAGGAATTAATACTGTCTGGACATTTTCCTGTGTAACATTTTTTCCACCGTAATCATAAACTTTGTCAAATACGGCCCCAATAATATGAAAAGAGGATATTTTATTCGGACCGATATTTCCAACAAACATTCTAATCTTTTCTCCTACTTTAGCACGTAGAGCATTTTCATTTGTCAGAGAACCTACAGAGCCGTTAAATACAACATAAGTCGGGTTTTCATCGAGTCCTTTCTGCATAGAAAATTGTTGAAGTCCGGGTGTGCCATAATCGGCAGTTGTGTAAAATTCACTCAGCATAACATAAAATTCTCTATCAACGGGGTCATAACCATCATTAGGTTCAACAAGAATTAATCCGTACATACCGTTTGCTATATGAAGTGGAACAGGCTGAGTAGCACAGTGATATATAAACAAACCTTCGTGTTCTGCCGTAAATGAAAATACCGAGGAATGGCCCGGTAAAGTTTCTGAAGCGGAAGCTCCGCCGCCGGGACCGGTAACAGCATGCAAATCAATATTATGAGGCATAGTACTTGTCGGGCTGTTGTGAAGATGAAATTCTACCAGGTCTCCAACTCTGACCCTGATAAATTTCCCCGGAACTTTTCCGCCAAATGTCCAGAAAGGATATTCGACTCCGTCAGCCAGTCGTCCTACTACCTGCTTAGCCTCTAGGTTTACAATTACTTTACTTGGATGGTCTCTTAAAATCGGTGAGGGTACATCAGGAGCGTACGTCAGTTTTGCGAATTCTGTTCCCTGAAGACTTTCTTTTTTTTCACATCCTTGAATCATTACCATAGAAATCAACGTTGCTGTCGATAATAGAATTATGATTGAAAATATTTTGAGATTGAATAACTTTTTCATTTTTTCTCCGCTTAAAATTTCTCATAAACAATTCTTTAATTTCCTGTTAAAAATTAGGGCTTCTAAGAAATGTCTACCTTGACTTAAGTCAAAAATCTACGTTTTAATCGGATTTTTTTATCTGATTAATGGCGAGAAAGGCAATTCCAAGAATTTTACTCTCTTGTCCTGGTAAAAAGTACTGATAAGGGAAGTAAATTAATGCAGGAAGAAATCTTCTATAGTCAGTTTTTTGTGATAAAATCGATCAAACTGAAATATTTTTTTTACCAATAGTCAACTTTATAACAACCGGGCTCAACAATAATATTCCGATTAAATTAATAATAACTGTTATGCCGTTTAAAAGATCACCAAGGCTCCAGATACCTTCAACTTGACTGGTTGCGCCGAGAATTATGGCTGCACAAAACAGCCACCTGTAATAAACTTTTATTTTTTCACCAAACAAATAGCTGGCACATTGCTCTCCATAAAAACTCCAGGTAATCAGAGTTGAATAGCCAAAAAGCAAGGATGCCGCAAGTACAATCCAGTTTCCAAATGAAAGTGCGGTTGAAAAACTTTCCGAAGCCAGAGCTGTACTGTTCAGTCCTCCTGACCAGATACCGGAAGTTAAAATCACAAGAGCTGAAAGAGTACAAACAATAATAGTATCAATAAATACACTCAGCATTGAAATTAATGATTGTTTTATTGCACTCGCTGATTGTGCAGTTGCATGCATAATTGCCACGGATCCTGTGCCCGCTTCGTTACTGTAAGCACCTCTTGCTGTTCCATATCTTAGAGCCATCAATACTGTTGTTCCGGCAAATCCACCTTCAACTGCATTATAACCATTAAAAGCATAGTAGAATATGTTTTGGAATGCAATTAACAACTGATCTGAGTTTATTATTAAAACTAATAATCCTCCAAGGATATAAAAGATAGTCATGAAAGGAGTTAGAAATTCAGCCGTCCTTGCAATTTTTTTCAATCCCCCAATAATTACAAGCCATGTTAAAAATGCAATTACAATGCAGGATAAAAGCTGGGGAGTTCCGAATTCATTCTTTAATATTATTGACATTGAATTGGATTGAATGGAAGTAGTAGCAACCAAAGTCTTAATTGCAAATGCTATTGCAAACGCGGTTGACAGCCATTTTATGTTAAGACCTTTCTTAATATAAACCATAGGTCCGCCAATGTAGGTACTGTCTTTTTGTTTTTCCCTGAAATGAAATCCCAGCAGTGATTCGGAATACATTGTAGCCATAAGAATTAATGCCGAAATCCACATCCAGAAAATTGCACCCGGTCCGCCAACAACAATTGCTGTTGCAACTCCTGCAATATTTCCATTACCCACCATGCCGGAAAGAGCTGACATCAATGCCTGGAACGGAGTTATATTTCCGTCACCTGAAGTTAATTTTGATTTTTTTAATTCTCTAAGGGCTTCAGTAAATCTCCCGAATTGAACCCCTTTCAGCCTGAGAGAAAAATAAATACCGCTGCCGAGAATAAACACAAGCATTTGCGGGCCCCATAAAAAATCCGCGATGTCTTTTATGAGATCAAATACATTTGTCATAAATGGTAAATTATTGATTTGGATTAATCTTTATCTAAGTTAAAATATTTTACGATTAATTGGGGAATTATTTACAGAATTGTTTCAGTTTTTTTAGATCCTTTACAAATATCTTTTTGCCATCAACTATGATGATTTTTTCATCCTGAAATTTTTTAAATGTGCGGGAGAGTGTTTCCGTAATTGTCCCAAGATATGTAGCTACAGTTGATTTGGAAATTGTTAAACGCAGAAAAGGTTCAGGCAATTTTACTGATTTATTTTTTTCAATCTCCTCGAGAATAAATCTTGCAAGACGGCTTGAAACTTCCTTTGTTGAAATTTCTTCCATCTTATTTGTCATATTTCTCATACGTTTTGCAAAACCGGCAAGCATTTTTAAAGCGATAGAGGGATTTTTCTGAATCAATTCAATAAATTCTTCTTTAGGAATAAAAAGGAGAAGACATTCTTCAAGAGCCTGTGCGTTTGCGGGGTAATTTCCACCTTCCTCAAAAAGAGGCACATCAGCAAACGGTTGCGGTGGTTTTCTTAAATGAAGGATATATTCTTTCCCTTCAGCAGAAACCCTGTAAACTTTAACGCTTCCTTTAAGAACAATATAAAATCCACGGTAATTATCATTTTCTAAAAATATGTGCTGACTTTTTTTATACTGTTCAAGACGACTTATTTCAGAAATTTCACGAAGATGTAAAATATCCATTTCAGAAAAAAGCGGAACATCGCGCAGGGTTGTTCTTTTTAGATTATCATCAGGTTTCATAATCACAAATTAGTTAGTTTTTTTGCTTTACACAAAATAACACATTAAGTTTATCTGATAATTTAATAAAGATTACTTTGCCTGAATATTTTTACATACTCATTCTTTTTGCAATTGGAATCTTTGCCGGATTTCTTAATGTTACCGCCGGCGGAGGTTCAACTTTAACGCTTCCTGCTTTAATATTCCTTGGACTGGATTCTGCACTTGCAAACGGTACTAACCGGGTCGCAATTTTTGTCCAGAATATTTTTGCTGTTTATTCCTTCAAAAAGGAAAAGTATCAGCAATTCGATATTAGTTTAAAACTTTCGCTTTTAACCTTGCCCGGATCAATTATTGGCGCAATTCTCGCTGTTCAATTAAGCGATGCACTATTTCAGAGAATTCTCGGAATAATAATGATAGGTATTATTATTTCAATGATCCTGCCTCAGAAAAAAATAACTGATTCACAACACGAAAATAAAAAGATTCCGTTAAGCACTTACTTTGCAATGATTGGAATCGGGTTTTACGGCGGATTTATCCAGGTTGGCGTTGGATTTATTTTAATGGCTGCACTGCAAAGATTGATGAAACTGAATCTTGTTTACATAAATATGCACAAAGTTTTTATTGTATTAATCTATACAATTCCGGCATTATTAATATTTGTTTTTACAAATAATGTTAACTGGGGATTAGGACTAGCTCTGGCTGCGGGAAATGCTCTCGGCGGCTGGTGGGCAGCGAAATTTTCGGTTAAAAAAGGGGAAAAACTAATACGTTATGTTTTAATTGTTGCTGTTTTAATTATGTCCTTAAAATTGCTTGGAGTTTTTTGATATTTATCTAGAGACGGGGTATGCCCCGTCTCTACGAAAGATTTATTGTTGTGCTAAAATCTTCTTCAATTCTGCGTCATCAACCATCAATTGTCCCACTCCAATTAATCTCGGAGTTAATTCTGCCCAGTTCTTATCCATTTCAAAAACTTTTTTAAATATAGGGAGTGCTTCATCGAGCTTTCCTATATTAGTTAAAGTTACCGCATGCCAGAATTTCATTTCAGCATTGTCTGGAAACATTTTTTCCGCAGTTGAATATTCCTTCATCGCAAGTTTCATATCATTGTGTTCTACCGCAAGATCACCGGCATTCATATGATCATAAGCACGATGAACTTTTAATAATCTTGCCAATTCTTTTATCGGATAATCGCTGTCTTCAACCCGCAGATCGACAAGCCTGTCTTTCCAGATTTTCCCGGTAGATTCTCCACGAACAACCAGTATAGCAGCAGATTGCCTTCCACGGATATCTCCGCCAACTGACTGCCCTGCTTCCAGTGCGGCAATTAATCTTTCGGCAAGCGGCTGGCCCTTTGAATCTTTGAATGCTTTAGCCATCGCAGGCCAGACTTTATCGGTCGACATTAAATTTGCCTGGCACGAAAAACCATCTCCCTGGATATCTCCTGCAGGTGGAATACATTTCTTCCCTGTCCATGCCGCAACATTTCCTTTGCTGTCGCAAATCGCAAGCTGGCGAACGTCCCTGCCCTCATCATTTTTAATTAACATATCCACAGCCTGCTGTGCAGTTAACCCATTTTTCAGCAGCGCTAATCCTCGCGGACCAAATGACGGATTTACAAATGATTGTGTAGCAACTACACCAACACCTGCTTCACCCCAGGTTACCGATGTACCTACTGAGAACCAGTGGGATTGAACCGCAACCCCCAATTCACCTGTATCTGGATCACGCGCAACAATAGAAAAAGTATGGGCAAGTGGGCCCTGGCTATAAAATAATTGTGCGTCAGCATCGGCAATAAAAAAACAAGCGATTATCAAAAACAAAAAAAATGATTTTAATTTCATAACTCTTTCCATTTAATTAAAAAATATTTTTCAATTAAAATACCCCGAGAAGTCTTTTAATTGACTTTAGACCAAATAAAGGACCTATCAATAAAAAAAGGAAAATATATGCCGGATTTATTATGTGAATTAAATTATTTGTTAATTCAATGCTTAAAATAGTAATAAAAAAACCTATGCTTGTTACAATAGTCAACGCAGTACCTATTAATTCCCTAGGTGCTGTTTTAGCTGTAAGGGCAGAATATTGTGGAGAATCTCCAACAACTACAATCCCCCAAAAAATAAGAAATGCAATAAACACCGGAAGCGGCGCTAAAAAAAATAAAGGAGATAATAAGCAGCATAACCCCGACGCACTTAGCTGGAAAAAGGCGACATTTGCACTACCTGATTTTTGTGAAATAATTCCACCAACTATGCACCCCAGACTTCCGGCACCAATTATAACGAATGACCAGAAAGAAATATCTATTGATTCCAAATTGTTTACTGCCATATATGTTGAAAGAATAACCGGTGCAAATGTCCAGAAGGCGTAAAGTTCCCACATATGTCCGAAATACCCGAATGCGGCAGATCGAAAATCTTTAGATCGAAATATCTGCGCTACCGAATTTAATTTAAATTTACTCCCTTTTGTCAGGTATGGACCATCTGGAACAAAAAATAAAATTAAGAAACCGCCTAACACAGATGTTATTGATACCGAAATTATTACCTCTTCCCAGGTAAGAAACTGCCCGGTACTTTTCAGCAGGTGTGGAAATGCTGTTCCGACAACCAGGGCACCGACAAGGTAACCAATAGCTTTCCCTAGATCATCCTTAAACCAGTCTGCGGCGATTTTCATCCCGACGGGATAAATTCCGGCAAGCAGGAAACCAACCAAAAATCTTAAAAAGAGCAAAGAAGTTAATCCCTTTGCAAGCAACAAAATGCTGATATTTGAAAATCCACCAAGAAGTGAGCAAACGAAAAAAACTATTCGTGGAGAGAACCTGTCTGATACAGTAAAAATGGAAAAACAAAGTGTCCCGATAATAAATCCAAACTGCACTGCAGAGGTTATATATCCAAGTGAATCCGGCCCTAAATTAAAATGAATCTTTAAATCACTAAGAACAGCATTTCCGGCAAGCCACAGCGAAGTACCGGCAAACTGCGAAAATATAATAATCAGTAGTATTCTTCCCGGTCTTTTTGCCAAATTATTCTCCATGGAAAAAGAATTTTATTAAAATTTATTGCCTTAATTGATTTTGTAAGCTAAGTTGTTTTTAGGAAAAATCCAAAAAGGAATTATGGCAAAGAGAATAATCCAGGATAAAACAGTAAAATTTTTTATAGTTGTTATCGGGCTCGTTTTTATTGCTGTTGTTTTAAAGGAACTTCAGCACATCTTTATTCCGTTTGTAATTGCATATCTACTTTTCTTTACATTTCATCCTTTAAATACTTTTTTTGAAAAAAAAGGATTACCACTTTTCCTTATTGTGCTAGCCGATGTTTTTCTTACTGCTTTATTAGCCTGGGGAATCTCCTACTTTATAATAGATTCATTCAGCAGGTTTGCATCACAGTTCCCTGTTTATGCAGACAAACTGAATATACTTGTTAGCGAATCTGCAATATCATTGGGAATACATGACCCGTTTTTAGCAAAATTTTCGATCCAGGATCTGATTCAAACTATAGATTACAAAATCCTGGCAGGCAGTATTTTTAATTCAACATTTTCAATACTTGGCAACATCCTGTTCATTCTTTTCTTTTTTATTTTTGTTGTTACCGGACATTCTTCCACTTACGAATCTATAAAAAAGCGATATGTTGATCAAAAGATCAGGCCGGAAATGAAAGCCAAAGGGGAAAAACATGATATAGAACAGATGACAAATGAGTCAGAAATTAATCAATTAATGGGGGGAAAATATAAAATTGAAAGAAGGGAAAGAGAAGAAAAACTGGCTGATACTTTCAAAAATATCAATGAGCAAATAAAAAAATACATCATTTCAAAAATAACAGTTAATTTTTCAGCTGGTGTTGTGGTAACCTTGATACTGATACCGTTCGGTGTTGATTTCCCGATTATTTGGGGTCTTTTTGTTTTTCTTTTTAATTTTATTCCAACAATAGGATCGGCAATAGCATTGCTTCTTCCTGCTGTAATGGTCTTGGTTCAGTTCGGATCAATTGGCTATGCTATTTTAATTGCAGCCGTAATAGGCGGAGTTCAAACTCTTTGTTTTAATATTATTGAGCCAACGATTATTGGGAAACGCCTAAATCTTAATCCCTTATTAATACTTTTATCAGTTCTGCTCTGGGGATACATTTGGGGAATAGTCGGAATGCTTCTTGCTGTGCCTTTAACTGCGATAATTAAAATCATTATTTCTAATTCTGAATCCAGGGATCTTCAATTTATCAGCGACCTGATGAGTAAATAAGGTCCCTACCATATAGAATAATTTAATTATATAAATAGCCTATGATATTTTTAGAAAAAACACACAAATTTCTATTTACAATTCTTTTTTCGCAAATATTTACTGCCCTTTGTTTTTCTCAAATTCTGAATGTTGACAGAATTACAAATAGTACTGACAGTGCCGTGAGCAAAAGTCTGAATTCAGTTATTTCATTAGCAATTAATATTAACCGGGAAGACGAGACTATAATTGATTTAAAAACAAGCGTTGAAGTATCTTACAAATTTAAGAGAAATATAATTATTTCATTATCTCAATATGAATTAACAAGCACCGAAAATGTAAATTTAATAAACTCTGGTTATTCACATTTAAGATTTAGAATTAACCGTGAATCGGTTATTCAACCTGAATTTTTTATGCAATATCAGTGGAACGGAATAAGAGGAATGAAATCACGTTTTCTTGCTGGAGCCAACCTGCGTTTACTAATTAACAAAGATACATCAAGTGCTACTTATTTTGCTCTGGGGTTGATGAACGAATTAGAAAGATGGGACTATAGAAGCGTACCGGAAAATGAAATACCTTTTAATACTGAAGATGTTCATACAAACTATATCAAATTAAATTGTTATCTTGATACCGAATGGAAGATAAGAGAAGATGTGAATTTCTCTTTTATCGTATACTTACAGGCACGGCCAAATGCTAATATTATTTATCCCCGCATTTCACCATCCGTAAAAATCAACTTTGGTGTATCAGAACATTTATTACTATCCTTCATAATGAACAGTTTTTACGATAGTAAGCCGGTTGTACCGATAAGAAACTTTTATTATAACTTATCAACAGGTGTATCAATTAACTTTTAAAAATTATAAGACCCAAATAGAAGGGACTGACAAAATAGATGGGTAAATAATTTTCGGAAAGTCTTATGTTTTTGTTTATAAACTACAATGTTAAATTTTTAATTATTGAAAACATAATATAAAATCATTCGTTTAATCTTCTTTCAAGCCCGGATTTTATAAATTCAAACTCTTCTTTGCCGAGTGAAACTTCTCGAAAAATATGTACAATATCATCTTGTGTAATTTTTTCAAAATCCTCTTCACGGGGGGTTACACAAATTCCTGATAGATCGGCACTAGCTGGTGATAATAGTATTTTTTCATCTCCTTCCTTAAAATAAAAAGAGGGTCTGTGTTTTGAGCGCATAAACAAAATGATTCTCCAGCCTTTTTTTTCTTTATAGATTGAAACAATATTCATCATCGGTTCTTCATTTTCTTTTGAGATCATTTTATAAACCCTATAAAACTTATCGAACCCGAATTGAACATCGCTTTCTTTTTTGCCTTCAATCAAAATGAATTTTCTTAAACCATCATCTATACCGGTAACATTAAACCCAGTTTCTTCTGCAAGTGTGGTTCCGAATTCATTCTTAAGAAAGCCTAATTCGTTTTCTATTGGGAAAAAATTCTTTGTACCAGATTGAAAATGAAAATGATCCGGTGCAGAAGCTCCACATTTGGGTCCGTTATAAAACACATTATAATACCTTGAAAGGTCCTTTGACAATGTAAGCATTGTTCCAAACGCAGCTTTTATAAGTTGCGGAATATGATTGATGTGTGGAATTGTAAAATGTTCAGGCAAAATAGGGAAAGGATTACAGATAATTACATTATTTTTTTTATATTGAATAGCCTTTTGTTCTTCAGGACGATTTTCAGTACAAAGGAAACACTTCCTGTTATTAATTGATTCTGCATCAACTTTTGCTACCGTTGAATAAATTCTTCCTGGGTTGAACTGTATTTTCATTTTAAAACCATTAAAATCAAATTGTTTTGACTTTTGAGTACCTAGTGATTCGTAGCCATCTACAAGCATTTTCCAATCAAGCCGCTGATGCCTGAGAAGGATTTTTGCAGCGTCTGCATATTCATCATTTTCTATATGATTTTTTGCTTCTTTATCGTTGAATAAAATTTTTTGTAACAATATAATTCTCGTT
>Ga0102953_1001772_pt1 | contig 13444 bp, 12 predicted proteins | sample SalPon2A_C_D2_MG_FD_78509 | JGI IMG/M metagenome (GOLD analysis project Ga0102953, IMG submission 78509) | Soil microbial communities from South San Francisco under conditions of wetland restoration - Salt Pond MetaG R2A_C_D2_MG | ecosystem: Environmental > Terrestrial > Soil > Wetlands | place... | reverse complement strand
GCCGGGCAAGGCCATCCTGGTCTCGGGCCACGACCTCAAGGACCTGGAGGAGCTCTTGAAGCAGACCGAGGGCACCGGCATCAACGTCTACACCCACGGCGAGATGCTGCCGGCCCACGGCTATCCCGGCCTGAAGAAGTTTGCCCACCTGGCCGGCAACTGGGGCGGCGCCTGGCAGGACCAGCACAGCGAATTCCAGCAGTTCCCCGGTGCGATCATCTTCAACACCAACTGCATTCAGCGCCCGGCCGACAACTACAAGGACCGCCTGTTCACCTGGGGCCGCGTGCAATTCCCCGACGTCAAGCACGTCGACGGCTGGGATTTCTCCGAAGTGATCGCCTGCGCCCAGGCCGGCGAAGGATTCCCTGATGCTCCGGGCCAGGAGATCCTGACCGGTTTCGGCCACAACGCCGTGCTCGGCGTTGCCGACAAGGTCATCGATGCGGTCAAGTCCGGCGCCATCAAGCACTTCTTCCTGGTCGGCGGCTGCGACGGCGCCAAGCCGGGCCGCAACTACTACACCGAGTTCGCCGAGCAAGCCCCCAAGGATACCGTCATCCTGACCCTGGCCTGCGGCAAGTTCCGCTTCAACAAGCTCGAGTTCGGTGACATCGGCGGCATCCCGCGGCTACTCGACGTCGGCCAGTGCAACGATGCCTATTCGGCGGTACAGATCGCCGTGGCCCTAGCCAACGCCTTCGAGTGCGAAGTCAATGACCTGCCGCTCTCCCTGGTGCTCTCCTGGTACGAGCAGAAGGCGGTGGCGATCCTGCTGACCCTGCTGCACCTCGGCATCAAGAACATTAAGATCGGCCCGAGCCTGCCGGCCTTCATCACCCCGAATGTGCTCAACTTCCTGGTCGAGAATTTCAACATCGCTCCGATCAGCACCCCGGAAGCGGATCTCAAGCAGATCCTCGGCTAAGCAGCTAGCAATGTCATAACATAAAAAAGGGTCGCCGCATGGCGGCCCTTTTTTATGCGGCCGGCCTTGACACACGCGGCAAAAACATTCAGTATCTTGAATATCAACCAGGAGAACTGTCATGCCGATCTACGAATACCACTGCCGAAGCTGTGACCAGACCTTTGAAAAGCTCTCCAGCATGAGCGAAACCAGCGCTTCCTGCCCGACCTGCGGCGCCGACTGCCGCAAGGCGATCTCGGTCCCCTCCCCCGGCCAGGTTTCGTCAGGACCAGCCGCTTCGGGTCCGTCCCCCTGCGCGGCGACCTGCGGCAAGACCTCCGGTTTTGGCTGAGGCTGATCTCCGGCCGGGCGTGTCCCGGTCATGCAGAAAAAGGGTGCCCTTCTGGCACCCTTTTTTTTAAGATTTTTTGCGCTTCGGCAACTCTTTCCTATACTTGAGTGTACGGGCCACTTCCCGCGCCCGACCAACTCGGAAGGAGCCATGTCGAACGCCGATCTCAACCAGCGCATCATCGTCCGCGGTCGCGACTTTTTCGCCAGCCTCGGCGAAGAGCCCCCTTCCGTTTTCAACAAACAGCAGTGGCTCGGCAAGCTGCTCGACTGGTGCATGCGCCAGGAGTCCTTCCGGCTGCAGCTGTTCCGCTTCGTCGATGTTTTTCCAATGCTCGGTGACAGCCACAGCCTCACCCGCCACCTGCAGGAGTACTTCGCCGCCGAGGGGAAAGAGATCCCGGAGCTGCTGCGCTGGGGCGCCGAAGCGACCAGATGGGGCGGCCGGATTGGCGGTGCCCTGGTCGGCAAGGCGCTGCGAGCAAACATCCGCGGCATGGCGGGACAGTTCATCATCGGCGAAACCGTCAGCGCCGCGCTGAAGAATCTCTCCAGACTGCGCGAAGAGGGCTTCGCCGCGACCATCGACGTGCTCGGCGAAACTACGCTCAGCGAGGAGGAAGCGGAAGCCTATGTTGAGACCTACCTGCAGCTGATCTCCAGTCTCGACGAGAGTTCCTGGACGCCACTCGCCGACCCCGAACAGACGGGACGCGACTGGGGGCACGCACCGACTATCAACGTCTCGGTCAAGCCGAGTGCCTGCTCTGCCCAGATCAAGCCGCGCGACTTCGAAGGATCGGTGGCGGCGGTCTGCGCCCGGCTGGAGCTGATCTACGCGCAGGTGATAGAGGTCGGCGGCTTTCTCTGCATCGATATGGAGAGCTACCGGACCAAGGAGCTCACCCTTGAGGTCTACCGCCGGCTGCGGCTGAAATACCCAGACTATCCGCATCTCGGTCTCGCCCTGCAGGCCTATCTGCGCGACACGGATCAGGACCTGGAGCGGCTACTTGAATGGGCAGAGCGACACGCCCTGCCGATCTCGCTTCGACTGGTCAAGGGAGCCTACTGGGACTACGAGACGGTGCTGGCTGCCCAGAACGGCTGGGAGGTGCCGGTCTATACGAACAAGGCCGCAACCGACGCCGCCTTCGAGCGCCAGGCGAAAGCGATCCTCGAGCATCACCCGCTCTGCCATCTCGCCTGCGCCTCGCACAACGTCCGCTCGATCGCCGCGGTCTTGGAGCTGGCGCAGCAGCTCGGGGTGCCGGAGGAGCGCTACGAGTTCCAGGTCCTCTACGGCATGGCCGAGCCGATCCGCCGCCAGCTGCTGCAGACTGCCGGCCGGGTCCGACTCTACGCCCCCTACGGCGAGCTGGTCCCCGGCATGGCCTACCTGGTGCGGCGGCTGCTGGAAAACACCTCGAACGAGTCGTTTCTGCGCCAGAGCTTCGCCGAGCAGGCCTCGATCGACCAACTGCTCGCGGACCCCGCCGAAAAGCTAATGACTGCGCCCGCCCCGACAGCGGAACCCGCCGCTCGCTTCCGCAACGAGCCGGCGATTGATTTCAGCCGCGCCGAGCAGCGCGACGCCTTCCGGGCGGCGCTCGAGACGGTGCGGGGAAGGCTCGGGCAAACCTGGCCGCTCTCTATTGACGGTCGCGACGTCACCACCGAAACGACCCTCCCCTCCACCAACCCGTCGCACCCCGCCGAGCTGATCGGATCGGTCTGCCAGGCCGGCACAACCGAGCTGGAACGGGCGGTAGCAGCTGCCCGGCAGTCCTTCCCCGCCTGGCGCGATAAGCCGGCGGGCGAGCGGGCGGCGGTCCTGCGCCGGGCAGCGGAATTGATGCGCCAGCGGCGCTTCGAGCTGGCGGCCTGGCAGACCCTGGAGATCGCCAAGCCGTGGGACCAGGCCTACGCCGATGTCGCCGAGGCGATCGATTTTCTCAACTATTATGCCGGCGAGATGGAGCGGCTGGCGCCGCCCCTTCCCCTCGGCAGAGTTCCCGGCGAGGAGAACCGCTACTTCTACGAACCGTGCGGCGTTGCCGCGGTCATCGCCCCTTGGAACTTCCCGTTGGCGATCAGCTGCGGCATGGTCAGCGCCGCTTTGGTGACCGGCAACTGCGTGATCTACAAGCCGTCCGGGCTGACCCCGGTCATCGGCCGACAGCTGGTTGAGATCCTGCTGCAGGCCGGCATCCCGCCGGGGGTCTGCAACTATCTGCCGGGACCGGGAGAATCCATCGGCGCCGGGCTGACGGGGCATCCTGCGGTCAGCCTGATCGCCTTCACCGGTTCGCTGGAGACCGGCCGACGGATCGTCGAGAGCGCCGCCCGACCGCAGCCGGAGCAGCGCCACTTCAAACGAGTGATCGCCGAGATGGGCGGCAAGAACGCCATCATTATCGATGACGACGCCGACCTCGACGAGGCGCTAAGTCACGTCCTCTACGCCGCCTTCGGCTTCTCCGGCCAGAAGTGTTCCGCCTGCTCGCGGCTGATCGTTCTCGATGCCATCTACGAGCAGTTCTGCCGACGCCTGGTCCTGGGAGCCGCCGCGCTACGGGTTGGACCGGCCGAGGACCCGGCCTTTGACCTCGGCCCGGTCGCCGACGCCGCCCAGCAAAAGAAGATTCTCGACTACATCGAAATCGGCCTCGAGGAAGGAGAGCTGCTCTACCAGGGGAACGCCCCGGAGGGCGGACACTACGTGCCGGTCACCATCATCGGCGCCATCACTCCCGAGCACAGGCTGGCCCGGGAGGAGGTGTTCGGCCCGGTGCTGGCGGTGATGCGCGCCAAGGATTTCGACCAGTCACTCGAGTGGGCCAACGCCAGCACCTTCGCCCTGACCGGAGGCGTATTCAGCCGCAGCCCGGCGCACCTGGAGCGAGCCAGACGCGAGTTTCGGGTCGGCAACCTCTACCTCAACCGCAACTGCGTCGGCGCCCTGGTTCAGCGCCAGCCGTTCGGCGGCGCCGGTCTCTCGGGTCTCGGCACCAAGGCCGGCGGCCCCGACTACCTGTGTCACTTCATGAACCCGCGCACCGTCACCGAAAACACCCTGCGCCGCGGCTTTGCCCCAACCGCGAAGATGAACAAGAGTAATATAGAACTGTAGCCACTGCGCAGAGAGGAGCCGTATGCAGCCGACCGAACAGCACTGGAAACTGCCGCCCTACAGTCCACCCGACTTCAGCGCCCCGCCGCTAGTTGGGGCGCCCGTGGCAAGCACCGCCCTGGCGCCGGCCGACGGCGTACTGCCAGAGGGTTACCACGCCACCAGCAACCATCCGGAGTATCTGCATCTGCACCGCGGGGAGTGGCAGCTGGTCGGAGAGAGTCGCATGGATGCCGCGCTGGTGCTGCGGAAGGGGAAGATTCAGGCGCTCGAGGCGCGCCGGGTCCGCAAGGAGGATCTCGTCGTGCTCGGTCGGACCGAGAACGGCGAAGAAGGGATCTACGTGCATACCGCGGGGTTTGCTTCGGCGGAACCCGGCAGCGCCGACAAGTTCGCCTTCCGCACCCGCGGCACTCGCGAGACCCCCTTCTCCCACTCCTACGACGAACTCTACCGGATCCTGCGGCACGACCGCGATCACGGCTACATCGCCTGGGTGCTAGGGCCCGCCGTCGCCTTCGACCAGGACAGCCGCGCCGCCATGCAGGGGCTGATCGAAGCCGGCTTCTGCCACGCGCTGCTGGCTGGCAACGCCCTAGCGGTCCACGACCTGGAAGCGGCCCGCTCCGGCACTGGTCTCGGCCAGGATATCTACACCCGCCAGCTTCGGCCGCAGGGGCACTATAACCACCTCGACCTGATCAACGAAGTCCGCCGGCGCGGCTCCATCGCCCGCACCCTCAAAGAGCTTGGACTGGGCGACGGCATCATCGCCGCCTGCGAACGTCGGGGCGTCCCCTACGTCCTCGCCGGTTCGATCCGCGACGACGGACCGCTGCCGGAGGTGCTGACCGACAGCCGCAAGGCCCAGGACGCCATGCGCCGCCACGCCGACCGCACGACTACCGTGGTAGCGCTGGCGACCCAGCTGCACACTATTGCCTTCGGCAACATGGCGCCGAGCTACCGGGTACTGGAAGGAAACATCGTGCGGCCGGTCTACTTCTACGTCGTCGACATGAGCGAATTCAGTGTCGACAAGCTGGCGAACCGCGGTTCGCTACAGACGACCGCGATTCTGACCAACGTCCAGGACTTCCTGATCAACCTCTGGCACAACCTCGGCGGAAAGGAATCGGGATGACGGCAGGCGAAACGAAATGGATCATCGAGGTGGTCGGCGTCCCGATCGATCTCGGCCAGACCCAGCGCGGCGTCGATCTCGGCCCCGGGGCGCTACGTTACGCCGGGCTGCGCCGGCAGCTGCGACAGCTCGGGTACGAGCTGATCGATCGCGGCAACCTCGATGTGCCGGTGCGCGATTCCCTCCCTGAAAGACGGCAGTCCAACGACCTGCCAGCGATCCGCGACATCTGCAGTGCCGTCTATGCCTCGGCCCGCCGAACGTGCGAACTGGGGCACCGGGCGGTTTTTCTCGGCGGCGACCACTCCATCGCCATCGGCACCGTCGGCGGCATCACCCACACCGAATCGGTCGGGCTGATCTATCTCGACGCCCACGGCGATTTCAACACCCCTGAGACCTCCCCGTCGGGGAACATCCATGGCATGCCCCTCGCCACCCTGCTCGGCGCGGGGCATCCCGAACTGGTCGATATCGGCCGACCGGGGCCGAAGCTCAAACCAGAGGACGTAGTGTTGATCGGGTTGCGGGAGCTGGACGAGGGGGAAAAACAGCGCTTGAAAGAGAGTGGGATGCAGATCTACACCATGCGCGAGATCGACGAGCGGGGGATTCACACCGTAACCCGCGAGGCGCTGCAACAGCTTGGCACGCATAAGCGCCTGCATGTCAGCCTCGATCTCGACGTGCTCGACCCGGCCGAAGCCCCCGGTGTCGGCAGCGCCGCTCCCGGTGGGCTCAGCTATCGAGAGGCCCAGCTGCTCTGCGAGCTGATCGCCGATACCGGGCGTTTAAGTTCCGTCGACCTGGTCGAGATCAACCCGATCCTCGACGAGCACAACCGGACCTCGACCCTGGCGGTTGCGCTGACGGCTTCGTTGTTTGGAAAGAGCATCCTCTGACCAGTTGAATTCATTCTTGTCCGGTAAATCCTGAGAAATCCAAGGTCCTCCCTGTGTCGCCAGGCGGGGTTTTGAATGCTCCTGACATTGTGGCTTAGCGGATAATGTGTCACTGGGTTGCAAGAACCTTAGCTAAAGATGGCTATTTGCGGCCCACTTTGGAGTGAATCAAAGTATGACTCCCCGGGAGGCTTTCAGCCAGCCTTCAAATCGATCCTTGGATCCCTTGGATAGAATCCGACTGAAGGTTTCCGGATCGTAGAGATACAGACAGTGCCGGATCGAGGTGTAGGGACTGAAGGTGTTGTCAGGGTTTTTTGCCATGAAATAATCTCTATAATCTCTGACGACTTTCAGATTCTCATTCAAGCTTTTGTGCAGATCCGACTTTTGAAAGCCACTGTCCAGTTTTAGAATGCCCTGAACGAAATCATCAACTTTATAGTCCTCAAATTCAAACTCCCTGAAAAAGTGTCTCGCGACGCGTAGAAAGTTAAAAGCATTGACGGTTTTTTCACTGATCGCCGTTGTCGGCTGACCAGCCTCTCTGCTGTCATCAAGCGGATCGCCAATCGGCGCGACCGTAGCTTGCTGGATGAGCTCGGTGGTGGCGTTGCGGATCTCTTTGAACTCACGGTCAGCCAACTCGAACAGGGCGGAGAGGATATTGATCCTGCGTTTGAGATCATTGGGAATCGATTTTTTGTATTTGATTTTGTGATCCAGAACACTCCAAGCGTCCTGGATCAAGGACCTGATCTGTACTTCGAAGGGATAATCGGCATACTTCCGGTATCTCGGCAGGGAGTTCAGTTGATCGTTCAGGACCAGATCCATGTGCAGGCCTTTGTAGCCAAATGAATCTTCGGTACTCTCAACGGCCGAGACCTTGTCGGTGACGTCGATAATCTTGAAGCGTTGTTTCAACACCTCAGACACCATTTCGATTTGGTCATCATAGAGACAGATAATGCGGATGCCGATCAGGTCGGAAAGGTAGTCTTTGATCTCGTATGGCTGTTCATCCGCTTCGAGTTTGCTTTGGTATTTTCGGTGAAACTTTTTGATACACTCCTCTTTATCTTTGATCCGTCCTTCGATTTTCGTCACCTCGACGATATCAGATCCCTTGAGTAGCGAACTGATGATGCGGATATAAGCTTTTTTGGCATTCTCGAAGTGTTCCCAGTTGCTGTCGTAGAATTTCCGGAATGCATTTTTTTCCTTTTCAAACTCCAGCGAGGCCAAGTTTGGCTCCTTATCATGTTAACCGAGCATGACAACTTCGTATCATCCCATTGCACTTATTGCACGGCCGACGGATGGTCATTGAATCGTCCCTGGTCTTCCAGGCCCTGTAGAATTATAAAACTGACTTCCAATCGAGCACATAACCAAAAAACCATTATCAGCGTAATTCGGCGGATTCATTTCCTTTACCCTTCCACCTAAAAACGGTCATAACCCTGCAAACCAAGAATGTCCGACCCGGTTTCAAGGTCAGCCATTCCTGATCTGGACTGCATTGAACTCTCACGCCAAGACATACTGTTCGGCGGCCCGCAGAATCTTCTCCAGCGTATCAGGTTGTCGAGCTTCACCATAGACCCGCACCACCGGCTCGGTCCCCGACTTGCGAAATAGCACCCAGGCATCGTTTTCGAGCAGGAACTTGTTGCCATCAATCGTGACTGTTTCCAGAACTTTCAGACCAGCGAAATCTTGCGGTTGCTGATCAAATTTAGCGGCATAGGCGGTCGCGACTTCCGGGGTGAGACGCAGGTTGATGCGCCGGGTGTAGAATTCTCCGACCCGAGCGTAGAGATCGGACAACTGTTCTTTCAGTGTCTTCCCGGTCACCGCGACCATCTCGGCCACCAGCAGACAGGCGAGGATGCCATCCTTGTCCGGCACATGCCCCCGGACGGTCAGACCGGCACTCTCTTCACCACCAATGGCGATCCTGTTGTCGCGGATATACTCACCGATGAACTTGAAGCCGACCGGGGTCTCCAGCACCACAAGCTGGTGATGTCTGGCGACGGCGTCGAGAAAATGCGAGGTCGCGACCGAGCGGGCGACCGCCCCCTGCTCCCCCTTGTAACGCACCAAATAATCAGCCAGCAAAGCGAGGAGGTAATTCGGCTCGATATAGCTGCCATCGGCATCGAGAATCCCGTAGCGGTCGGCATCGCCATCGGTGGCGACGCCCAGGCTGATCTTGGGATCCCCCTTGACCAAGGCGATAAAATCCTGGATGTTCGCCTCGGCCGGCTCGGGGGGCAGTCCGCCGAAATAGGGATCGGCGTGATCGTTGACGACCACGATATCGACCCCCGCCTCCGCCAGGAGCTTGTCCAGATAACCGCGCCCGGTCCCGTACATCGGGTTGACGGCGATCCGCAGGCCGGCCCGGCCAATCGCCGGAAGGTCGATGATCTTGCGCAAGGTCGCGCAATACTCCGCGCAGGGGTCGATATCTTCGATCAGTCCCTGGTTACGGCCAGCTTCGAGGGGCAGTTCGCGATAGCAGAACTCGCCCAGCATCGCGTTGGCCCGTTCCTCGATATCCCGGGTCGTTTCCGGCAGCGCCGGTCCGCCCCAGGCCGGGGAAAATTTCAGACCGTTGTAATCATAGGGGTTATGGCTGGCGGTGAAATTGATGCCGCCATCGGCTTTACGCCGCAGAATCTCATGGGCTATCACCGGGGTCGGCGTATCGCGATCGCACAGGAAAGCCTTGATGCCTGCGCCGGCCAGAACCCGGGCCGTCTCTCCGGCAAACCGGTAGCCCATGAACCTGGCGTCGTAGCCGACCACCACCCCACTGTCGCCCAACCCCTGGCTGCGCAGCGAATCGGCGATCGCCTGGGTGACGATCTTGACATGTTCAAAGGTAAAATCTTCGGCCAGGATCCCTCGCCAGCCCGATGTACCGAATTTGATCTGGGTCACGCTCTCCTCCTGTCGATATCCTTACTGGGCACAAATTTTCTCTTCGTCGTCAAGCTTAACATAGGTCCGGCCGAGCAAACGGCTGGTTAAGTCTCATCCTCGTCCCACAGCTGCGGTTCCCGGTAACCTTCGATGTTGGCGACATAGGGACAATCTTTAGGCAGCAGTCCACGGCCCAGCTGGCGTGGCGTCAAGGGCGAGCAGTCCGGTTTCCGTTGATGGCGGGTGGTGTAGACCCGGCACAGCTTGGTATCGGTATCAAGAAACTCGCAGGGTTCATCGGTATAGTAGATGTCACCTTCGTATTCAATTTTTTCGTAGCAGCACCGGCCGCAGCGGTTGCAGCGGGCTTCCCACATGGCATGTTTACGCATAACGTCTGTCGTATCCTGAATTCGGACAAAACTGTCAAAAAATCCGCATTTACCGTTGACAGCCAACCTTGACTTCTAATATATTTCTCGTTCTGAACAGAGTCCAGCATCATTTTGGAAAAAAAGGAGACCGTTTCCATGCAGTGTCAAACAGTACTTCCAGGCAGCGAATGCACCTTCTGGGGCAAAAACGGCTGCATTCATGAAGGTAGCTCCTGCGAGATCATCGTTGAGGAGTGCGAAGGTTGTGAGCGTATTGTCGAAGGAACTATCGGCAAGGTCTGCTCGGTGGCCCCCTCCCCGAAGAAAAAGTGGGCCGTGAATATCTGTAACTTCGCCACCCATCGCAAAGTCGAGAAGAAGGTCGTCGAGCAGCGTATCAACCCGCTCAAGGCCTCCAAGCGCGGCGGCAAATAAGTTTTTGCTTTTGCAGTTGATCGAAGGCAGGTCCCCGCGGGGCCTGCCTTTTTTTTGTCGGGCTGTCAACTGAACAGCAGATAGATCAGCGGCAACAGAAATGCCGTCAACATGCCGTTCAGACCGATCGCCAACCCAGACACCGCGCCACCGAGATGATCGACTTCGAGCATCCTGGCGGTCCCGATGCCATGAGCAGCGGTCCCGACAGCCAGACCGACCGCAGCCGGCGACCTGACCCCGATCAAACGGCAAAATTCCGGACCGCACATGGCGCCAAGACAGCCGGTCAGCACGACCAGCGCAGCCGTCAGGGGCGGAATCCCCCCCAGTTTCTCGACGATACTGATCGCAATCGGGGTGGTCACCGACTTGGGCGCCAGCGACACGACAACCTCTCGGCTCCCGCCGAGAATCCAGGCCAGACCACCCGCCGATCCGATCGAAGCCAGGCAGCCGGCAAAGACCCCGATCAAGATCGATTTTTTCCTGGCCAGGATCTCTTGGCGCCGGGAATACAGCGGCACCGCCAGCGCGACGACCGAAGGCCCCAGCAGGAACAGGATGAAATCGCCACCGATCGCATACTGTCGGTAGGGGATATCAAGTCCGATAAGCAGAACGATCAAGCCGCCGATGGTGATGGCAACCGGGTTAAACAGGACACTGCGGGTGCGTCGATAAAGGAGCTGGGCCAGGGCGTACCCGATCAGGGTCACGCTGATTCCGAACAGGGGGGTGGACAGCAGTTCCTGGATCATTCCCCGCCTCCCGTCTCATATCGGTCGGCCAACCAGCCGGTCACGGCCATGACGACAAAGGTGCTGACCACCGTGGCCACGGTAATGGGCAACCATTCCTTGCCGATCAGCGCTGCATAGGTCATGACGCCGACACCGGCCGGCACGAAGAACAGTGACATGTGCCCGAGCAGCAAATCGGCAATTTCGCTGACCCAAGCGAGTCGCACCAGACCAGAGCGCAAGGAAATCAGCAACAACACCATGCCCAGCACATTGCCGGGGATCGGCAGCCCCAGGCTGCGACCGATCATCTCACCCAGCAACTGGCAAATCAGCAGTATGGCAAACCCGCGTACCATCGAATCCCCTGGTTCATTTCAATTCGTCCCGGAGTCCGGCCACGACTGCCTTGACCTCATCCAGAATCTCGCCGGCGGCGGCGCTCGCTTCCAGCTTAAGAAACATCTCGAACGCCTGCAGGGCCGCTTTCGGCGCTTCGTTATCAAGGCAGATGTTGCCGAGAGTCAGGTAGGCGAAAGAGAACTGCGGATCAAGCTGCAGGGCTTTACGGCATTCCTTTTCCGCCACCTCGAGATCTCCCGTGTCGTAGCAAATCTCGGCCAGGTTATAATGCCCTTGGGGGTCATCCGGATCAAGCGCCAGGGCCTGGCGATAACTTGTCACCGCAGCTTCGAAGCTGCCCATGGCATATTGCACGTCACCTAACGAGTTCAGCGCAAAAACCGACTCCGGTTCATGCCGCAAAGCCTTTTGATAACACTCGAGGGCCTGCTCAAGCCGGTTCTGGTTGAAATGGACCAACCCCACCGACACCCAGGCGTCGGCATCAGTGCTGTCTTGATCAATAATGGTTTGGTAAACATCGAGGGCCGCGTTGACCTGATGGGCTTCGAACAGGGCATCACCTAGCAGAAACAGGATCTCGTTATTGTCAGGGGCGAGCTTGCGGGCCTGGCCCAGGACATCGATAGCTTTTTGGGTTGTCCCCTGCTCGATCAGGGCTTCACCAAGCAGCCGCTGCGCTTCGGCAGAAGCAGGGTTGGCAGCGACTGCCCGGGTGAGTATCTGCACCGCCTGATCGACAAGCTCCTGCTCGAGCGCCAGACGGCCCTTTTCGAAAAGTTGTCCGAAATCGTCGTTCATCAATGACTCCTGTTGATCTTTTGTGACAGGTTGGCAGCCCAGCGAACCCCTTGCCAGAGCCCGCTCGGAGTCGCTGCGACTTTTTTGACCGGCACCCCCAGCTGCTCGGCAAGTTGAGCGATGGTCAGGTTATCCAGAAATATATCGGTCCCTTCCCTGAGCATGACATCCGGCACCAGGAGTGCCGAGCCGAGCTGCAGGTTTTCCAGCTGGGTCACGATATCCCGCCCGGCGACCAGGCCGGCCACCGACACGTCGCCGCCAAACAGGCGACTCTCTACAGCAACTGATTCTATCTGCACCCGACTCTTGTCTTCCAGCTTCTGCAGAAAAGCCGCTAATTCAGCGGCAAACGAACGCCCGGTCACTGCCGTCAACTGCAGATGGAAGGAAGAGCGAATCCGTGCCAGCAAACGACGCGCCTGGTGACGGAAATCGGCAATCATGCCGACTCCGTTTTCAAGCTGCGGGAAATCTTCGTAGTCTGAATAATCAGGGATGTCCCGACCGGCACGCAGGTACCATTCGTCAGCGGCAAAAACCCAGCGGGTGCCCCGTTCGTTGCGATACGTTTCCTGCAAGGGTTCGAGCAGATCAAGCACCTCAGCGGCTTCACCGGCTGTTGGCACCCGCAGACGCGGCAGTCCGGTACGCTGTCCGGTCAAACCGACCGGGACCAGGGCCAATGACAGAATCCCTTCGCCAAGGGCATGGAGATCATTGATCGTACGCTTAAGCTCGTCGGCGTCATTCCATTCCGGACAGACCACGACCTGGGTGTGCATGGCGATACCTCCGGCCAGCAAACGCTGCAGCAGCGGCAGAATCGGTGCGACCTCCCGGTGCAGCATCCGGTTTCGCAGCTGCGGGTTGGTCGTGTGAACCGACACGTAGAGCGGCGATAGTTGCTGGTTGATGATCCTTTGCAGGTCAGCTTCGGAGAGGTTGCTGAGAGTAACGTAGGCGCCGTAGAGGAACGAAAACCGGTAGTCTTCGTCCATGACATACAGGGTTGACCGTAACCCGCGTGGCAGCTGGTGCACAAAACAGAAGATGCATTGATTGCCACAGGACCTTGGCTGTGGATGTTCGAAAGCGAGGCCAAGATCATCCGCGACCTCCTTGTCGACCGCCAGCTCCCACAGTTCACCATTGGCCTTTTGGATTTCCAGCAGGACCGACTCCTCCGCCAGCCAAAAACGCGCATCGAGGCAGTCCTCGACCGGTTGGTCGTTGACCTTCAGCAGCATATCTCCCGCTTCCAGATCAAGCTCCCGGCCGATGGAATCTGGTGCGACCTGCTCGATGACAACCATAGCTGTTTCCAATTCAACAGTTGACGACGAAGTTT
>Ga0102953_1001771_pt1 | contig 13448 bp, 12 predicted proteins | sample SalPon2A_C_D2_MG_FD_78509 | JGI IMG/M metagenome (GOLD analysis project Ga0102953, IMG submission 78509) | Soil microbial communities from South San Francisco under conditions of wetland restoration - Salt Pond MetaG R2A_C_D2_MG | ecosystem: Environmental > Terrestrial > Soil > Wetlands | place... | reverse complement strand
GATGCCGGGCCAGCCACGGTGCCCGACGTAACGGGGGCGGAAGGAGCGTAGGCGGGGGAGGGGGTCCGGGACGGGCCGCCTCACGCAGGTCTGTTGCAGTTGATCATCCAGGGCGTGCCGAAGCGGTCGACGACCATCCCGAATCGTGTGGCCCAGAAGGTCTCGGCGAGCGGCATCTCCACCCCGCCGCCCAGCAACTCCGCGTAGAACGCGAATGCTTTCCGGCAGGTGCCGTTGAAGCTCAGGTACGGTTGGATCTGCACGGGATCCTCCTGACGGGCCCGTCGCGAGCCTGGACCTGCCGTTCTTCCCGCGCTGAGGCCGGAAGGCTGCGGCGTATCCTCGAGACGGTGAGGCGGCCGCCGGACGGCCCCGGCGATCGGCCGGGCGCCGGCCGCGGCTCCGGGCCCGGACGCGCCGCGGCGCCGCCGTCCGGCGGGCGGCGGAGGACCTGGAAGGGGTTGGGCCATGGCAGCGATCATCGAGGTGCAGGGGCTCCACAAGCGCTACGGCCGCGCGCGAGGCGTCAGCGACCTGAGCTTCGCCGTGCAGGACGGCGAGGTCTTCGGCTTCCTCGGTCCCAACGGGGCGGGAAAGACCACGACCATCCGGGTGCTGATGGCGCTCCTTCGCGCCGACGCCGGCAGCGCCCGCATCGCCGGCATGGACTGCTGGCGGCAGTCGGTCGCCCTCAAGCGCCTGGTGGGGTACGTGCCCGGCGAGCCTGCGCTCGACCCCGGGCTGACGGGCGGGCAGATCCTGGAGTACTTCGCCAACCTGCGCGGCGGCGTGGACCGCGCCTACCTCGCTCAGCTCATCGATCGGTTCGAGCTGGACCCCGGCCGTCGCTTCCGGCAGTACTCCAGCGGCAACAAGCGCAAGGTGGTGCTCATCCAGGCGTTCATGCACCGCCCGCGACTGCTCATCCTCGACGAGCCGACCAGCGGGCTCGACCCCATCAACCAGCAGGAGTTCGGGCGGCTGGTCGCCGAGGTGAAGGCCGCCGGCAGCACCGTGTTCCTCTCGTCGCACGTGCTGAGCGAGGTGGAGCACACCTGCGACCGCGTGGCGATCATCCGCGAGGGGCGGCTGGCGCGCATCGGTGGCATCGCCGAGCTCAAGGAGATCAAGCGGCACACCGTCACCATCACCTTCGAGACCGCCGTGCCGGTGACCGTCTTCGAGGCGCTCGTCGGCGTCGAGGACGTGTCGCCCGGAGATGACGGGCGGAGCGTGAGGCTGTCGGTCACCGGTGAGCTCGACGCGGTCGTCAAGACCGCCGCGGGCTACCCGGTGGTGGCTATCGCAACGCACGAGCCGAGCCTCGAGGAGGTCTTCCTCCGCTACTACCAGGAGGTCGGCCAGGAGCCCGACGATGTGGCTGCGTAGCGTGTACCTGAAGACGATCCGCGAGGCCCGCGTGGCGGTGCTCGGTTGGGGCGTGGGCATGGGGCTGATGGTGTTCGTCGTCGAGGCCTCGGTCGCTTCGGTCGTGCACGTGCAGGGCGGCGCCCGGGCGCTCGCCGGCATCACCGAGTCGTTCCGGTGGGCGGCCGAACCCGTGGCCGTCACCACCGTCGGCGGCTACACGACCTGGAAGCTCGCCTTCACGGTGCTGATCCTGGCGATCTGGCCGCTGATCGCCGCCAGCCGGGCGCTGCGCGGCGCAGAGGAGCGCGGCACCATGGACGTGCTGCTCTCCCTGCCGCGGAGCCGGTTGCGCGTGGCGCTGGAGAGCCTTGCCGGAGTGTGGTCCTCGTTGCTGGCGATGACGCTGCTGGTGGCGATCATCGCGTACCTCGGCGGCGTGTCGGCGCACGCGGGCTTCGGCTTGGGCGATGCGCTGCTCTTCGGGCTGAACCTGGCGCTCGCAAGCGGCGTCTTCGGGAGCATCGCGCTGCTCGTCAGCCAGTTCACGCAGCAGGCGAGAGCGGCCTCTGGCGCCGCGGGCGGACTGCTCTTCTTCTTCATCGTGCTGGACATGGTGCACCGCATCGTCCCGGGCACCGCGTGGCTGAGCGCTCTGTCGCCCGTGTACTACTTCAATCTCAGCAAGCCCCTCGTACCCGGGTACGGCGTGGACCCCTGGGCGATGCTGCTGTTGCTGGCGTTGTCGGTGGTCCTGAGCGCCGCGGGGGTCGCCCTCTTCGTCCGCCGCGACATCGCGCTCCGGGCCACGCTGCCGGGCAAGGCGGGAGCCCGGCCCGCCGCGCCCTCGGCGCGGGCGGCCCGGCGCGCGCAGGCCGCGCGGAGCCTGCCCGAGCGCGACTGGTCGCTGCGCTCGCTCTACGCCCGGGCGCTCGCCATGGTCGTTGCGCCGGGCCTGTGGTGGACGGCCGGCATGGCCGCATTCGCGAGCTTCATGATCGTCGCGGCGAAGGCGATCGCGGGCCAGCTCCAGGCGCTCATCCAGGGTTCGAGCGTGATCGGGACGGTCGTCGCGCAGCTGGGCGGCGGCGCCGCTCGCATGAACGACGCCCTCCTGAACGCGCTGTTCTTCTTCCTGCCGCTGGTGATCATGATCTTCGCGGTCACCGAGACGGGCCGCTGGGCGGCCGACGAGGAGGACGGTCGCCAGGAGCTGATCCTGGCGGCGCCGCGCCCGAGGCACCACGTGCTGCTGGCACGCTTCGCGGCCCTCGCGACCGCCGCCGTGTTCATGGCCCTGGTCACGCTCGCCGCCGCGGCCCTCACCGCCGCCGCGGCCGGGCTGCCGGTGGACGGCCCGAAGCTCACCGCGGCGGTGTTGTCCATCGTGCCGCAGGGGCTGCTGATGGCCGCCATCGGTTACCTGCTGGCCGGCTGGCTGGCCGCCGCGCTCGAGACCGGCCTGCTGAGCTTCCTCCTGGCCTTCTGGTTCCTGATCTCGTTCGTCGGTCCCGAGCTGCACTGGCCGCCGGCGGTGCTGAAGCTGTCCGCCTTCACCTACTACGGCGCCCCGCTCGTCCGCGGCGTGGCGGTCGGCGACACGCTCATCGTGCTGGGCGTGACCGCCGTGGCGCTCGTCGGCGCCGCCCTGCGGTTCCTGCGCAAGGACATCGGGCGGTTCTGGAGATGAGGGCGCGCCCCGGAGTGCGCTGCCGTGGGGGAAGGCCCGCGAGGGCGCCGCGCGGCCCGAGCGCGCCGCCGTGAGCGCTACGATGGCGGGCATGCTCGACCTCTCCTTCGTCCGCTCGCACTTCCCGGCCCTCTCCGGCGACTGGGTCTACTTCGACAACGCCGGCGGCTCGCAGACGCTTCGCGGCGTCGCCGACCGGGTGCGCGACTACCTGCTCACCACCAACGTGCAGCTCGGCGCCAGCTACGCCGTATCGGAGGAAGCGGGCCGGCGGGTGGCCGAGGCGACGCGCGCGGTGGCCCACAGCATCAACGCCGGCGACGAGCACGAGGTCGTGATAGGCCCCAGCACCAGCCAGCTACTCGCCAACCTGGCGCTGGCGATGCGGCCGCAGCTCGCCGAAGGCGACGAGGTCGTCGTCACCAACTGCGACCACGAGGCCAACATCGGGCCGTGGGCGCGGCTGGCCGACATGGGCGTGAGCGTCAGGACATGGAAGGTCGATCCCGTCACGCTGGAGCTGCGCCTCGAGGACCTGGAGCCGCTGATGAGCGCGCGCACCCGGCTGGTCGCCTTCACGCACGCGTCGAACATCCTGGGCGCCGTCAACCCGGTGGCGGACATCGCCCGCTTCGTGCACGAGCGCGGTGCGCGGGTGTGCGTCGACGCCGTGTCGTACGCGCCCCACCGGGCGGTGGACGTGCGGGCGTGGGACGTGGACTACTACGTGTTCAGCAGCTACAAGGTGTACGGCCCGCACCTGGCGGTGCTCTACGGCAAGCGCGAGCTGCTCGAGGAGCTGGCCACCGTCAACCACTACTTCGTGCCCCGTGAGGACGTTCCCCGCAAGCTGCAGCCGGGCTCGGTCAACTACGAGCTGACCTACGGCCTGCTGGGCGTGACCGAGTACCTCGAGGCGCTGGCCGAGCGCCACGCGGACGAGCCCGCGGGCGACCTGCACGGCCGCGTGCGCCAGGCGTTCGAGGTCATGGCCGGGCAGGAGCAGGTCCTCGCGGAGCGGTTCATGGGCTACCTGCGCGAGAAGCGCGGCGTGCGCATCTACGGCCGCGACCGGGCCGGCGCGGGGCGCGTCCCGACGATCAGCTTCACCGCCCAAGGGCACGACCCCGCCGACATCGCGACCTTCGTGGACGGCGCCAACATCGGCATCCGCTACGGCGACTTCTACGCCCGCCGCCTCATCGAGTCGCTCGGCCTGGCGGGGACGGGCGGCGTGGTGCGGGTGTCGATGGTGCACTACAACACGCCCGAAGAGGTCGACGCGCTCATCGCCCGGCTCGACGAGCTGCTCTAGCCGCCTGCGCTCTGGCCGCCCGCGCTCTGACCGACCGCGCGTGAGTATCAATCGGCCCTGGACGCCCGTGCAACAATCCTTCAACAGGCGCATGATGCAGGTGACATGACCGAGACCGTCCCGCAGGCGACCCAGTCCGTGGTCCTGCGCCAGCTGAGCAGTGTGAAGGGCAGCGTCGGGCCCGCCCGGCAGAAGGTGGTCGACTACGTTGTGCAGCACGCCGAGGAGGTGGTGCAGCTGTCGGTCACGGAGCTCGCCGGGCTCACGGGCACCTCCGAGGCGACGGTGGTGCGCCTGTTCCAGGAGCTCAAGTACAAGGGCTACCAGGACTTCAAGATCCAGCTCTCGCGCAGCCTCGCCGCCGGCGCCGGCACGCTCGGCACCGACATCGCCCCCGACGACCCCCCCGAGGCGGTGCTGGAAGCGCTCTTCAACACCTCGGTGGTGACCTTGCGCGACACCCTCAAGCTGGTCGACCGCGGCGCGCTCGAGGTGGCCGTGGACATGCTCGCCCGCGCGCGCCGCATCGAGTTCCTCGGCGCCGGCGGCTCGGGCGCGGTGGCGCTCGACGGCTACCACAAGTTCATCCGTCTCGGTATCCCGGTCAACGCCATCACCGAGGAGCACAACGCCGCCCAGGTGTGCGCCGTGCTGAAGCCCGGCGACGTGGTGCTGGCGATCTCCCACTCGGGCTCCACCCGCAGCGTGCTGGAAGCCGTGCGGTTGGCGCGGGAGGCGGGCGCCGGGATCATCGCCATCACGCGCTTCGGCCGCTCCCCGCTGGACCGACTGGCCGACGTGGTGCTGCACACGCTCTCCCCGGAGACCGCCTTCCGCAGTGAGGCCATCGCCTCTCGCATCGCCCAGCTGGTGCTGTTGGACTGCCTGATGGTGTCTGTGTACCTCGCCTTGCAGCCGGCCAGCGGCTCTACCCTGGAGCGCGCCAGGGACGCGCTCGGCGGGAAGCGCATGTGAGTTGTCCTTCGCGCGCGCCGGGCGCCGGCGCGATGCCGTCAACGCCGTAGACTCGGAGAGAAGGATTGTTTCACCCTCGCGTGGTGTCTTCTGCGTCGGCGCGGCTCGAGCCGCGCAAGTGGGCGGTCGGCAGCAGCCAGCGGGGAACCCAAGGAGGTGTCGTTGTGAGGCGCAGGCTCATAGGATTCCTGCTGCTGGCCGGCTTGCTGTTCGGCGCTCTCAGCATGGCGAGCGCGCAGCAGTTCGACTGGCAGAAGTACTCGGGGACCAAGATCCGGTTCCTGATGGACCAGCACCCGTTCACCGACTTCATCAAGCCGCTGGTGCCGGAGTTCGAGAAGCTCACCGGCATCCAGGTCACCCTCGAGGCGTACCCGGAGAACCAGTTCCGTCAGCGGCGGCTTCTCGAGGCCAGCAGCGGCGCGGACACGCTCGACGGCTACATGATCATGCCCGGGCAGGTGGGCGCGCAGTACCTCGGCGCCGGCTGGGTCCGCTACGTCGACGACTTCATCGCCGACCCCACCATGACCGACCCCAACCTCGACCTGAGCGACTTCTTCGGCGGGGCGCTCAACACCTTCAAGAACGACGGCAAGATCTACGGCCTGCCGCTGCAGAACGAGACCAGCCTGCTGTTCTACCGCAAGGACCTGTTCCAGCAGGCGGGCATCGGGCGCGCGCCCACGACCATGGCCGAGCTGCTGGCCGACGCGGCCCTCCTCAAGAAGGGCAACGTGGCGGGCTTCGCCATGCGCGGCGGCGGCGCCAACGCCACCTCGCAGATCGTCAACTTCCTGATGTCCTTCGGCGGCGACTGGCTCAATGCCGACGGCACCTCGGCGCTCGACAGCTATCAGAGCCAGCAGGCCCTGGCGTTCTACGCCGACCTGCTCCGAAACTACGGTCCGCCCGGACCCACGAACATGTCCTGGCCCGAGGTCACCAGCCTCTTCGCCCAGGGTCGCGCGGCCATGATCTTCGACGGCAACGTCTTCCGCTCGATCATGGAGGACCCCAGTCAGGCCATCGACGTGGTGCGCAACAACGTCGGCTACGCGCCGCTCCCGGCCGGGCCCGCCGGCATGAAGCCGGTCGTGCTGGTGTGGGGCCTGGCGGTCAACCACGCTTCCAAGAACCCCGGCGCCGCCTGGTACTTCATCCAGTGGGCGCTCTCCAAGACCAATCAGGAGAAGGCGCTGCTCGCCGGCGTGCCCGCGGCGCGGACCTCCGCCTGGAACACCCCCGAGTTCGCCCAGACCGCGCCCGCGGACTGGACCAAGGCCTGCCAGGAGAGCTTCGCCGTCGGGAACCCGAACTGGAACCCGCCGGTGGTGCCGGTGCCCGAGGTGCGTGACGCCTACGGTCAGGCCATCGTCGCCGCCCTGGAAGGCAAGCCTGTCGCCCCGGCCCTGCAGCAGGCGGCCAAGACCATCAACCAGGTCCTCGCCAACCAGTAGCGCCGGCGCGGAGCGACCTCCAGCCGTCGGGCCCCCGTGCGGGGTCCGACGGCTTCCCCGGAGCCCCTGAAGGTAGCCCCCCTGCCATGGCTGAACGCGCCGCCCGCTTCTTCGACCGGAACGCCCAGTGGCTGTTCCCGCTGCCCGCCGTGGTGGCGATCGTCATCCTCATCCTCGGGCCGGTGCTGGCGAACGTCTATATCTCGCTGCACGACTGGTTCATCGGCGGCACGCCGAAGTTCATCGGGCTGGGGAACTTCGGTCGCGCGCTCAGCGACTTGCGCTTCTGGAACGGGCTGAAGAACACCTTCTACTTCACCGGCATCGCCGTGCCCGCGGAGATGGTGCTGGGGCTGGGCGTGGCCGTGCTGTTCAACCGCGACTTCCGCGGCAAGGCGCTGGTGCGCACCGTCAGCCTGCTGCCGATGGTGGCCACGCCGGTCGCGATCGCGCTCATCTGGGCGCTGATGTTCAACCCCAGCCTGGGGGTGCTCAACTATTTTCTCGAAGCGCTCGGTCTGCACAGGTCGCTGTGGGTGGCCAACTCGCAGCTCGCCATCCCAGCGCTCACGATCGTCGACATCTGGGAGTGGACGCCCATGGTGGCGCTCATCCTGCTCGCCGCCTTGCAGGGCGTCCCCTCCGAGCACTACGAGGCTGCCCTCATCGACGGCGCCGGACCCTGGCAGGCGTTCCGCTTCATCACGCTGCCGTCGATCCGCTCGGCCGCGGTGGTGGCGCTGATCTTGCGCGCCATCGACGCGCTCAAGACCTTCGACATCATCTACGTCATCACCCAGGGCGGGCCGGGCACCGCCTCCGAGACGCTCAACGTGTTCGCCTTCAAGACCGGCTTCGAGTTCTTCCGGGCGGGGTACGCTGCCTCGCTGTTGATCTTCCTGCTGGTGGCGGTGCTGGGCGTGTCGATCCTCCTCAACAGCCTGCGTAGGAGCCCCGCATGAGCGCGCTACCAGGGACCACGCCGGGGCCGACGGGACCCGGTCGGCGGGCGACGCCCGCCGGCGACAAGCGCCGCAGACGCATCCGCCAGGCCGGCATCGTCGTGCTGATGGTGATCGTGCTGGTCATCATGCTCTTCCCGTTCTACTGGATGATCCTGACCAGCTTCCGCAACCAGGTCGCCAACACCAGCCCGGTGCCGGTATGGTTCTTCAAGCCCACGCTGGAGAACTACGCCAACGTCATCGGGCAGAACAACTTCCTCGCCTACACGCTGCACTCGTTCATCATCGCCACGCTGGCGACCGGCGTGGGGCTGCTGCTGGGCCTGCCGGCCGCCTACTCGATCGCTCGCTACAAGCAGAACGGCCTCGCCTTCGCCATCCTGCTGGCGCGCCTGACCCCGTACATCACCTACCTCGTGCCCTGGTACCTGGCCTTCCGCGCGCTGCACCTGATCGACACCTACGTGGCGCTGACCGCCACGCACCTGATCGTGGGGATGCCGCTGATCATCTGGATCATGATCAGCTTCTTCGAGGAGGTGCCTCGCGATCTCGAGGAGGCCGCCTACGTCGACGGGGCCAGCAGGTTCGCGACGTTCGTGCGCATCGTGCTGCCGCTCTCGGCGCCCGGCATCGTGGCCGCCAGCATCCTGTCGTTCATCTTCTCGTGGAACCAGTTCCTGTTCAGCCTGGTGCTGTCCGGGCCCAACACCAAGCCGGTGCCGGTGGCGGTGTTCAACTTCATCAGCTACGGCGAGATCAACTTCGGCGGCCTCGGCGCCGCGGCCGTGCTGATCACCCTGCCGGTGGTGCTGCTCACGCTGGCGATCCAGCGCTACATCGTGTCGGGGCTGACGATGGGCGCGGTGAAGGGGTGAGGCCGGCGCAGGCGCCGGCCCATGGGAGGTAGACGCATGCAGGCCGTACGCAAGCTGGCGGGCGGGAAGGGTCACGTCGCGGTCGTCGACGTGGCCGAGCCCGAGATCCGGCCGGGGCACGTGATCGTCGAGGTCGCCGCCGCGGGCATCTGCGGCACCGACGTGCACATCGTGGATGGCGAGTTCGCCACGGAACCCCCCGTCACCATGGGGCACGAGCTGGCCGGGACCGTCCGCGAGCTCGGGGAGGGCGTCCACGGCTGGCAGGTGGGCGACCGCGTCACCTCCGAGACCTACTTCTCCACCTGCGGCAGGTGCATCCACTGCCGCCGCGGGCGGCCCAACCTGTGCACGGAGCGCAAGTCGATCGGCTCGAAGCGCGACGGCGCCTTCGCGCCGTACCTGCTGGTGCCGGCGGTCAACCTGCACCGCGTGCCGGAGGCGTTGTCGCTCGAACGCGCGGCGCTCACGGAGCCGCTCGCCTGCACCGTGCACGGCGTGATCGACACCGCCGGCGTGCGCGCCGGCGACCGGGTGGCGATCACCGGGCCCGGCCCCATCGGGCTGCTGGCGCTGCAGCTGGCGGTGGCCGCGGGTGCGCGGGCGGTGATGCTGGGGACGGCCCAGGATGCCGGGCGCCTGCAACTGGCCCTCGAGCTCGGCGCGGAGGCCGTCCTCGACGTGGGCGAGGTCGACGACGTGGAGGCGTGGTTCGCCGACGCCACCGGCAGCGAGGGCGCGGACCTGGTGGTGGAGTGCTCCGGCGCCGGGCCGGCGGTGAACAGCCTGCTCTCGGTCGTCCGCAAGGGCGGCCGCTACGCCCAGATGGGTCTCTTCGGGAAGGGCGTACAGATCGACCAGGACATCGTCTGTTACAAGGAGCTGGTCGTGACCGGCACGAACGCGTCCGTCCCCACCGCCTGGCCGCGGGCGCTGGACCTGCTGGCGGGCGGGCAGGTGGACGCCTCCAAGCTCATCACGCACCGCTTCGCGCTGGAGAGCTGGGAGCAGGCGCTGCGGACGGTGCGGGCGAAGGAGGGGGTGAAGGTGGTGCTGACCCCCTAACCCAGGTACACCGGGTTCGACAACGCGCGCCTGCGCGGGTGGGCCAGGACCTCCGCGAGCGTCAACCAGGGGGGCACCTTGCCGTGCGCAGCCAGCGCCGCGAACCCTTCCCGCACCGCCGGCTCGTCCCCGACCGCCAGCACCTCGGCGCGCAGGAACGGGCCCTGCGCCCGCCACGCCCAGGCGTCCTCGAAGGCGTCGCCATCCACCGCCACCTCTCGCACCGATCCGCCGGCGGCCACGTAGCGCAGCAGGGACCCGGCCGCACCGGCCACCTCCGCCCGGACCCGCAGGGTCCGCCCCGCGGCGCCGTGCAGCGTCGAGCCCATCGCGGCGCCCTCCACCTCGAGCTCGAGCCGCGGCCCGTGCGGCCCCTCGCTCACGAAGGCGTGCCCCGAGCGCAATCCTTCCACCAGCGCCCCTTCGGAGAGCTCGGGCAGATGGAACCAGGTGGTGGGCGTCCCCACCCACAGCAGCTCCGGGTCGGGATCCGGCCAGCCCGGCTGGTGCCGGTCGCTTCCCCCCACGAGGGTGGGCCGCAGGCCGCGGCGCAGCTGTACGTCGTAACGCTCCAGCGCCTCCCAGTTGCGGTAGGCCCACGGTCCGTTCCACGCCTCGAAGCAGTCCGCGGCGTCCGGCAGCGCGTACTCCCAGTCGCAGCCGATGCAGCCGGGCGCCGCGCGAGGGTGGTTGACCGCGAACAGCCCGCCGCGGGCGTGCACGTGCTCCACCAGCGCCGCCACGTCGGCGTCCCCTCGCAGCCGGAAGTCGACCCAGCCGGCCACGCCCCAGACGTTGGCGTGGCCGTGATAGGTGGTGATCTCCTCGCCGGGGAGCAGCACCAGCTCGGCGGTGCTGGCCGCGCGCACGGGGCCGTGGTGGCTGGTGGTGTTGTGGTCGGTGACGGCCAGGAACTCCAGGCCACGGGCGCGGGCGGCCTCGGTGAGGTCGCCCAGCGAGCCGGCGGCGTCGCTGTAGTAGGTGTGGCTGTGCAGGTCGCCGCGGAACCAGCGCGGGCCGGGCACGCGGACGGCTGGCGCCGGCAGCGGGGCGGCGACCTCCACCGGATCGTCGTTCAGCGCCACCTCCACCCGGTACGCGCAGGGCGCGTCGCCCAGGTGCGCCAGCCCCAGCACCACCTGCCAGGTGCCGGCAGGCAGCTCGCCCGCCAGGTAGCCCGGCGTGGCGACGTCCGTCGCCACGAACACGTGGTCGCGGGCCGAGCCGCTCCATCCGCGGAAGCCGGTCGTCGACGGGAACGGCCCCACGCGCGGGTCGAAGAGCCCCAGGTCGAGGATGTGCCCCGCGTCGTAGCGGTAGCGCACGTCGATGCGGGTGGTGCCGGGCGGCACCTCGAAGGGGAGGGGGACGTAACGGCGGGGTGCGCTGCGTTCCCGCAGCGCCTCCGCTCGCGTCCCGGGCGCGTGCCGATCGTCCGCCCGCAGCGTGCCCTCGAGCGCCAGCGCCTTCAAAGCGCGATCCGGTTGCCTGCGTCGTCGAAGAGGTCGAGGTGGGCAGGGTCGACCTGGAAGTGCGCGACCTTCCCGAGGGCCGGCGGCTCGTCGCCGAACACGCGTGCGGTGATCAGCCGTCCGTCGATCATGCAGGTGATGAGCGTCTCCGGACCGAGCGGCTCGAGCGTGTACACCTCGCCGGTCAGTGTGGCTGCGGCGTCGGCGGGCGCCAGCCGCAGGTGCTCGGGCCGGATGCCCAGCGTCAGGCTGGCGCCGTCGCGGAAGCGCTCCGTCAGCCGCTCCCGCCAGGCGGGCACGTCCATGTGGAAGGCGTCGTGGCGCAGCACGGCGCCACCGGCAGGGAGCTCGAGCCCCACCGGCAGAAGGTTCATCGGCGGGTTGCCCAGGAAGTTGGCGACGAAGGTGGTGGCGGGGTTGCGGTAGACCTCCAGCGGCTTGCCCATCTGCACCACGCGCCCGCTCTCCATCACCGCGATACGGTCGGCCAGCGCCATCGCCTCCGCCTGGTCGTGGGTCACGTACACGGCCGTCACTCCGAGCTCGGTCTGCAGGTGCTTGAGGAAGCTGCGGGCCTCGATGCGCAGCTTGGCGTCGAGGTTGGAGAGCGGCTCGTCGAAGAGGAACACCTGCGGCTTGTGCACCACCGCGCGGGCCACCGAGGTGCGCTGCTGTTGCCCGCCGGAGATCTGCCCGGGGCGGCGCGCCAGCAGCTGCTCGATGCCCAGGTTCCTCGCCACCTCCTCGGCGCGGGCGTTGCGGTCGTGAAGGCCGACGCCGCGGACCTTGAGCGGGTAGGCGATGTTCTCGGCGATGGTCATGTGCGGGAACAGCGCGTAGTCCTGGAAGACCATGCCCACGTCGCGCTCCTTGGGCTTGGCCTGCGTCACCTCGCGGTCGCCGATGGAGATGTGCCCGCCGGTGGGCTGCTCGAGGCCGGCCAGCAGCCGCAGGGTGGTGGTCTTCCCGCAGCCCGAGGGCCCCAGCAGGCAGATGAACTCGCCGTCGCCTATGTCGAACGAGACCTCGTCCACGGCCTTGACGCTGCCGAAGTGCTTGCTGACGCTGTCGAAGACGACTCGTGCCAATGAACCTTCTCCTAGGACTTGATGCCGCCGAAGAACCGGAAGCCGTAGCGCCAGTTCACGAACAGGTAGAGGGCAAGCACCGGGATGGTGTAGAGCAGTGAGTAGGCGGTGGTGAGCGTGATGATGGGCGTTCCGCCCTCCGTGTAGAAGGAGTAGATGGCGACCGACGCCGGCATGTTGCCGGGGCTCCTGAGCAGGATGAACGGCACGAAGAATCCGCCCCAGACGTTGACGAACGTCCACACCGCGACGACCATCATCCCCGGCCGCACGATCGGCAGGGCGATGTCCAGGAACATGCGCCAGGGGCTCGCTCCCGCCACCAGCGCCGACTCCTCGTAGGAGCGCGGGATGGAGTCGACGAAGTCGCGCATGATGAACACGGCGGCGGGGAGGAGGCCGCCGGTGAACACCAGGATCACGCCGAGCTGGGTGTCGATGAGCCCGAGCGAGTAGATGAGGAGGAACAGCGGAACCATCGCGGCGGTGCCAGTGACGATGGAGGAGAACAGCACCAGCCCGTACGAGAGCATGTCGGTGCCGCGGATGGGCGCGCGCGACAGGGCATACGCCATCAGCGTGGCCAGCAGCGTCACCAGCAGCATGGCGCCGACGCCCTGGATGATGCTGTTGGCGAACAGCGCGCGCACCGCGAAACCGTTGGAGAAGACCTTGCCGAAGTTGGCCAGCGTGAACGGGTGTGGCAGTCGCACGAACAGGTTCGCGCGGGCGTCGAACGGCGCGAACACCAGCCACACCAGCGGCAGCGCGAACACGCAGGCGAACACCGCGGCCACCGCGTAGAACGCCGCGCGCGAGACGATCAGCCCGAGCAGCCTCACGAGGCCGCCCCCTGCTGGCGCCGGAGCAGGCTCAGGTAGACCAGCGCGAACGCCAGATTGATCAACATCATGATCATGCCGATGGCGCTGCCGGAACCGAAGTCGAAGTAGCGGAAGGCGACTCGGTAGGTCAGGATCGACACCACCTCCGTCTGGAAGGCGGGGCCGCCGCCGGTGATGAGGAAGGGCGTGAAGGTGTTGAACGTCCATAGGGTGATCAAGATAAGGTCGGTCACGATATGCGTGCGGATGAGCGGCAGCACGATGTCCTTTAGCTTCTGCCAGGCGTTGGCGCCGTTCACCTCCGCGGTCTCGAGGTGGCTCGGTGGG
>Ga0102953_1001770_pt1 | contig 13449 bp, 11 predicted proteins | sample SalPon2A_C_D2_MG_FD_78509 | JGI IMG/M metagenome (GOLD analysis project Ga0102953, IMG submission 78509) | Soil microbial communities from South San Francisco under conditions of wetland restoration - Salt Pond MetaG R2A_C_D2_MG | ecosystem: Environmental > Terrestrial > Soil > Wetlands | place... | reverse complement strand
TTTCTGGTTCTCCGCCGGGATAATTATAGTTTTGATTCCGGCTCGCAAGGCGGCCAGGGCCTTTTCCTTAAGCCCGCCGATCGGCAGGATACGGCCACGCAGGGTGATTTCGCCGGTCATCGCCACATCCTGCCGGACCTTCTTGCCGGACAGCGCCGAATAGAGGGCGGTGGCTATGGTTATTCCAGCAGAGGGGCCGTCTTTAGGGATCGCGCCGGCCGGGACATGGATGTGGATGTCGATATTTTCGAAATATGACTCATCGAGTTTAAGTTTTTTCCCCCTGGAGCGGCAGAAACTCAAGGCGGCCTGGGCCGATTCTTTCATCACGTCGCCAAGTTGGCCAGTAAGCGTCAGTCGGCCTTTACCTTTGAGGATCGAGACTTCTATGTAGAGAATTTCCCCTCCCACCTCGGTCCAGGCCAGGCCGGTGGCCAGGCCCGGTTGGTCTATCTTCTCCTGTTCGGTTTCGGGAATGTGCTTGGGGGGGCCGAGATACTTGGCCAGGGTCCGCTCTGTAATTTTGTAAGGTTTGCGGCCCCCTTCGGCGATGCGCCTGGCCACTTTCCGGCAGATCTTGCCGAGTTCCCGCTCCAGGTTACGCAACCCGGCCTCCCTGGTATAGTGGGAAATTATCTTCTGGATGGTCTTTTCGTCGATCTGGATGGTCTTGGTGTCGATGCCGTTCTGCTCGATCTGCCTGGGCAGGAGATAGCGTTTGGCGATCTCAAGTTTCTCCTCGAGCATATAGCCGGACAGTCGGATGATCTCCATCCTGTCGAGGAGAGGACCGGGAATGGTATCGGACATGTTGGCGGTGGTAATGAACATCACCTTGGATAGATCGAAGGGCATATTGAGGTAATGATCGGTAAATTCGTTGTTCTGCTCCGGATCGAGGACCTCGAGCAGGGCCGAAGAGGGATCGCCCCGGTAATCGGAACCGACCTTGTCGATCTCGTCCATCATGAAGACCGGGTTGTTGGAATCGGCGGTCTTCAGCCCTTGGATGATCCGGCCCGGCATCGAGCCGATATAGGTGCGCCGGTGGCCCCGGATTTCCGCTTCGTCACGCATGCCGCCCAGTGACAACCGGTGAAATTTGCGACCCATGGCCCTGGCGATCGATTTGCCCAGCGAGGTCTTGCCGACTCCCGGAGGACCGACAAAGCAGAGAATCGGCCCCTTAGTCGACTTGTTCAGCTTGCGTACGGCCAGGTATTCGAGAATTCTTTCCTTGATCTCGTCCAGGCCGTAATGGTCGTCATCGAGTACCTTCTTGGCTTCCTTGATGTCGAGCCGGTCCCTGGTCGATTTACGCCAGGGGAGGTCCAGGATCCAGTCAAGATAGGTCCTGACCGTGGTGGCCTCCGAGGCATCGGGGTGCATGATTTCAAGCCTCTTCAGCTGTTTAAGCGCTTCTTTCTTGACCTCGGGCGGCATCTTTTTTTTGGCCAGTTTTTTCTGGAGTTCTTCCAGCTCAAGGGAGCGGTCGTCGATATCGCCGAGTTCTTTTTTAAGGGCTTGCAGCTGCTCGCGCAGGTAATACTCTCGCTGGGTTCTCCCCATCTCCTCTTTGGCTTCGGATTGAATTTTGGCCTGGACAGCCGAAACCTCAAGCTCCTTGTTGAGAAAATCGGAGACTTTCCGCAGTCTCTCGATGGGGTGGCTAAGTTCAAGAACCGATTGGGATTCGGTGGTTTTAAGGTGGAGGTTGGAGACAACCAGGTCGGCCAGTCGACCGGGTTCCTCGATATTGTTGAGAATGACCATCAGGTCGGATGACATGATGCCCTTCAGGGAGAGGATCTTTTCGGTCTGCTCGCGGACCGTTCTCATCAAGGCTTCGGTTTCGACCGAGATCTCGCTGATGTCCTCGTCATGTATAAGTTCCGCTTTGACCATGAAGAAGGGTTCGGTCTGTTCATAGTGCTCTATTCTGGCCTTGTTCATGGCCTGGACCAAGACTTTAAGTCGGCCGTCGGGCAGCTTCAGGGTTCGCATGATCATGCAGACCATGCCAACGTCGTAGACATCCTCTGGCGTCGGTTCGTCGATGGTGGCATCCTTCTGGGTGCCGAGCATCAGCATCTTGTCCTTGGTCAGGGCTTCGTTGACGGCCGCAATCGAACTGGGGCGACCGACGAACAGGGGGATTATCATATAGTTAAAGACAACCACGTCGCGGACCGCCATCAGAGGCAGGATTTCTGGGATCTCATGATCGTCGAGATCTGGGAATTCAGGGATGGCGTCTGAAATTGAATCGTTTATATCCAAGGTAATTTCCTTTTATTGGAGTTTATTACTATAAGTTTTGCATTTAGCAGGGTCGGGGATCTTATCGGCTCCGCAGTCCCTCTCTGCCCTTTAATCGATTAGTCTTGAAATTAATACTGTTTTACAACATTATGTGCTTAAAAGGGGATGATTTACACAAAAACCAGCCTTAGGAACAGACTATAATGCCAACCTTATTATCCGCAAATTCTTTTTTCGATCCGGCTGATTTCGAGCATCGGCAAATCTTCGGCGATGGCCCGGTCTGGGAGGCTCTGGCCGGGCTCAAGGATTATCTGGCCGCCGGCTCATATCATGCCCTGCCCCTGGAAATCGAGATCGGCTGCCCGCTTGCCCGGACCTTAGTGCTGCACGAAGGCGAGTTTCGGGACGCGGCCGGATTGGCTATTCGTTATGGCGCCGTTGGCCGAGGGGGGCTTGAGGTTTATGAAGGCGACCGCTTGTTGGCCGGCGCGTCGGTGATCATGGCCGGTGTTGTACTGCGGGGCGAAAAGTTCCGTTTCGGGCAAGGGGTTTTGGTCGAGTCGGGGGCCTTTGTCGAAGGCCCGGTGATGCTCGGCGATTTTACCGAGGTGCGGCAGGGCGCTTACCTGCGGGGTAACTGCCTGATCGGCAAGAGATGCGTGGTCGGGCATGTGACCGAAGTCAAGCATACTATTTTTCTGGACGACGCCAAGGCCGGTCATTTCGCCTATCTTGGCGACACCATTCTCGGTAACCGGGTCAATCTGGGGGCGGGAACGAAAATGGCCAACCTGCGCTTCGTCGGCGGTAACGTCGGGGTAAGGACACCGGAGGGAACGGTGGATACCGGGCTGCGCAAACTCGGCGCGATCCTGGGGGACCAGGTCCAGACCGGCTGTAATTCGGTTACCAATCCTGGCACCCTGATCGGTCGGCGTTCCTTTCTGCTGCCGAACACCACGGCGCCGTCGGGATACCACCCCGACAATTCGATGATCCGCGGTTAAGGCACTTGCCGGGCTGGGGAATTATCCGAGCCGGTTGATTTCCAGATAGTGGTAAAGACCGATAAAGAATTCGATGATGATGCCCAGACTCAGGGCGAGCCGCAGCATGGTCGGCAGTGACGCTCTTCTGCCGCTGTGGCGGCGGTAAAAGGAGTTATATAGCAGCACGGCGCCGATCAGGAAAGGGGCCACGGTAAGCAGTTGGGTTGCGGTCTCGACCAGGGACTCTGTCGGCCGGCCGGGGAAATAGCGCAGGCTGCACAACAGGTAGACCAGAGCCAGAATTGCCAGCGAGATTTTTTCGCGAAAGTTTTTCATTTATAAAAATAAACCATAGTTTGCGATCAGCCGATCAGGTCGCTCAAAGATAGCCCATTTATAACGGATTTTAAAGATGAACATATTAAAGGGACTTTATTTCCCCAATACCGCGCCCGTCATAAAACCTTTCTGCACCCTTGCCTGTCTGTTGGATGAAATTGAATATTACCGGATAGTCGAGGCGGAAAACGGCGATGACCAATCCCCATATTGGCGGGGGCGGGAGGTCCTGCCGCTTGGTAGTGACCGGGACCGCTTTCTGGCCATGGTCAGGGACATCAAGGCCCACGCCGCAGATTTTTACAGCGGTTACCTCTCCACCCTGTCGGCCTCCACTTCGCTTGATCGGAATGAACCTTCGGTCCGGCAGCTGATCGCCAGCCTGCATGGCAAGAAGGGGGAAGACGATCCTGATCCGTTTGTGACCGAAAAGATATGGCAGTCGCGTCTGGTGCTGCAGCTCGCCGAAGTCCTGGCCGGGGAGCGGCTTGAGATCAACAAGGGACTCAGTGAATTAAACCGCGCGGAGCAGTCACTATTCAAAGCTCTCAAGGGTGAAGCTGACGATGATGACGGGGACGAAAGCGATGGGCTTGTGGAGAGCGTTAGCGATATCACAGCCCGGCCCCAGGAAGGGCCCGGTGTTAATCGATTGCTTAAGGCCTGGTCCGTCCTCTATGCAATGGATTCGGAGGCGCGGTCTCTGCTGGTCACCGCCGACGAAGATGCGGCGACCATTCTTCTTGACGTATGGGGAGAGATGGCCGGAACGCGGCCTGCGCCGGTGGTCGAAATTGAGTTGCCGGTATCGGCGTCGCCCTATGAGGTCACGGTTGTTCGGGATGAATTGGCTGAAGTCCGGACCGGTCTGGTCGCTGCCCTGCGAGATTTTTCCGGTCCAGAAGCCACTGCCGACAAACTTAAACAGGCGGCAAAAAACTGGCAGGACAAGACGGCCATGATGGGTGGCCGAAAGAACCTGCTTGCCATCTATATCTTAGGGGACTTTTCGTTAATGAAGAAATTCTGGGGCCGGATCAGCGGTGTGCCCGTTGCCGAGACCGGCAGGCTGCAACAACAGATAGTTGCTGTCCTGAACCCGACCCCATAAGATCATTTATAGGGGTTGATGGTCAGGACCGGGCAGGGCGAGGTCTTGACCACTTTTTCGGCCACGCTGCCGAAAAGGACTTTTTCCAAACCTTTGTAACCGTGGGTGCCCATGACGATCATGGCGATATCGTTCTGGGCGGCATAATCGATAATTTCCTCGGCGACGTCGCCTTTCAAGACCGTTGAATTATAAGGCAGCTTGCTTTTGAAGTTCTCTTCCAGGAAATTTTCCATTTTTCTCTCGGCGCTTTCGACCATTTCCCCCTCGAATTGGCTGATAGGCATATGGGGTACGAAAAACCCCGAGTAGTCCTCTAAACTCTGCACGACAAAGACGATCGATAGGGCGGCATCGAATTTTTCGGCGACATCGATAGCGCTCTGGAGTACTTTGGGGGAGTTTTCAGAAAAATCGATGGGAACCATGATTTTTTTGAAGTTGGTCATATCTTTTTCTCCTTTTTAAAGTTGTTTTTTGGTTGCTTCTAATTCAAGCTATCAGAAATAAAATCTGCTTGTCAAGAAATCGCATGATAACGGATTGGGTGGACGCCCAAAGGAAGTGTCAGGATGAACGAAGGTTCGACATTGGATGAAATCAGAGAGGTATTCGGACCGGAAGGAATTCTGGCCGGTCAATTACCCGGTTACGAATTCCGGGAAGGCCAGCTCAAACTTGCCGAAGCCGTTATGCGCAGCCTTTCGGAACCGGATGGCGCAGGTCTGCCCAGCCTCCTGGTTGCCGAAGCCGGGACCGGAATCGGCAAGACCCTGGCTTATCTGGTCCCGGCCGCTTTGTCCGGCCGCCGGGTGGTGATATCGACCGGCACCTTGAATCTTCAGGACCAGATCCTCGATAAAGAGATCCCTTTCATCAAGAAACATCTTCTTCGGGATCTCACTGCTCTCTGCGTCAAAGGGCGGCAGAATTATCTTTGTCTTTATCGCTGGCACCAGGCGGTCTCGGCACCCCAGCGGAAATTTTTCGGCCTGGGCGATGAAATGGAGGCGATCAGCGAATGGGTGGCTGAAACCGCGAGCGGCGACCGGGCAGAGCTGACCTGGCTGGCCGACGATTCGCCGCTCTGGGGGGCGATCAGCGCCACCGCCTCCCAGTGCCTGGGGTCCGATTGTCCGGACTGGCCGGTCTGTTTCATCACCAGGCTGAGGCGGGAGGCGGCCAAGACCAGGTTGCTGATCGTCAACCATCACCTGTTCTTCTCCGATCTGGCCCTGCGCCGTTTCGGCAACGCCGAGGTGCTGCCCCGTTATGAGGCGGTGATCTTCGATGAGGCCCACCATATCGAGGAGACCGCCACCCGCTATTTCGGGATTTCGGTTAGCCATTACCAGATGGTCGATCTGTCACGGGATATCGAGAAGCTGGCCGAAACGGACCTGACGGGACTTACCCGGGAGAAAACCTTGCAACTGGCCAGGGCCTTTGCCAGCGGGGCCGACCGCCTGGCGACGGTACTGGCGGGCCGGACCGGCCGCTTCGATCTGGGTGAGATTGTCGATAGGCTGCCGGGCTGGCGGGGCGAACTCACCGAACTGGACATCCTGTTTAATAGCCTGACGGAGCAGCTTGCCAACCTGCTGGTTTCGGGCGAAGTCTGGGATGGTTTCCTGGGCCGTTGTCGGGAGCTGCAAACGGCCCTGCAGAAAATCACCGCTGAAGCGCCGGACAGCTCGATGATTTATTGGCTTGAGCGGAGGGAGCGCACCGTGGTGCTGTCGGCCTCGCCGATCCGGGTGGCCGATGAGTTGCAGAAATTTCTCTACAGCCAGGTGAGGGCCGCAGTTTTCACCTCCGCCACCCTGACCACCGCCAATAAGTTCGATTTTTTCATGGAGAGACTCGGACTGCCGCCGGACACCGACACCCTGGCCCTGCCCACTCCTTTCGATTATCAGGGGCGCACCATATTGTACGTGCCGGACCGCAATTTCCCAGCCCCCGGGACCGAGAGTTTCAATGAGCAGGCGCCGCAAATGATCAGCCGTCTGGTGCGCAGCTCGAACGGCCGGGCCCTGGTCCTTTTCACCAGTCTTACCGGGATGCGTGATGCCTATGAATTCCTGAATCACGATCTGCCTTTCCCTGTCCTGATGCAGGGCACCGCGCCCCGTTCGGTCCTGCTAGACCAATTCTGCACCGATGTCCATTCGGTGCTGCTGGCGGTGGCCTCGTTCTGGGAAGGCGTCGATGTCCCCGGCGAGGCTTTGAGCTGCGTGATCATCGATAAACTGCCCTTCGAGGTGCCGAGCGATCCGGTGGTCAAGGCCCGGGTCGACCGGGTCCGGGAGGAAGGGGGCAACCCCTTTTTCGATTACCAGGTGCCGCGGGCAATCCTGGCCCTGCGCCAGGGAGTAGGAAGGTTGATGCGCTCCGCCACGGACCGCGGCGTCCTGGCCATCCTCGATGTGAGGCTCTTTACCAAGGGCTACGGCCGCACCTTTCTGAACAGCCTGCCATCCAGCCCGGTGACCAGGGACTTTGCCGAGGTCGAAAAATTCTGGTCTGCAGATTGATCGGCGAACGAGAAACTTTTTCAGAAGCTAAAAGTAGAGATCTGCCGTCAGGTATAGCCGTTGCTCGTGGTCGACAGGCACATAGAACTGGGCGTAGAGCGGATCGTTCTTAAGCTCATCAATATCCTGGGGTTTGCCGAGCCAATAGCCGCTGCCGGTGTATTCGTAATGGAGGTACTGGCAACCCAGTCTGACAAAAGCCTTTTCGAGATTGATCCCTTGGGCATGGGTGGGAAGCTCGTAGATGGTGAAAACCTCTCCCGCATATCCCCGGGTGGCCAGTTTAGAGATCTCGAACTGATCGGGTGCGGTGAAGGCTATCCAGTTTTCGGTCCCGTAGTTGAATTCCAGTCCCAGTTTTATCCTTGAATCTTTGAAGTCATAGCGGAGACCGGTGTAAAAAGAGTAACCGTCCTTCTCTTCCGGTTCGTCCCACCACGAAGTCAAAAGACCGGTGCCCATCTCGTCGAAATTTTTTCCATCGGTCCTGCTCCAGCCCAGTGCCAGAAAGTAACTCAGGTCATTATTCTCTGCCTGGTAGGCCATGGAGGTATGATAGATATTGCCGAGATTGGTTCGGTTGACTACGAAATAGTGAGGAGTCACGAGAGTCGCAGTTCCCCCGACGGGATCTACGGCAATTAGCAAGGGGGGAGGGTAAGCAGGATCTGTATGGAAGTTGTAGATATCGTTAATGGCAAAGGACTGGAAGATAAAGGTGCTATCTTTTTTGTTGCTGGCCGTCAGGTTGATCCCATAGATCTCTGAATCTTCGAACAGGCTGCCTTCGTCGCCGCCCTCGTATCCGTAGTCATACTGGCTGGCACCATAGAAGGTCAGCTGTTCGATCCAATTTTCCTGGCGCAGTTCGTAGCCCAGCGAGGCTCCATCCATGACGATATCGGTAAAGGCCAAAAGATCCGATTCTGGTCGATCGAGTCCCATCCTGAGTTGGGCCGGGCTGTTGTTGCCCATGGTTGGCAGCCGGCCAAAAGACAGAGCCAGATGGTCCAACAGGATATTCCGCCAGGAAAAAAACAGCCGGTCGACCATGAAGTTGTCGTCGTCGCTTTGCTCCAGATCGATGGCCTTGACCGTATTGATCCTGCCCGTCAGACTCAGGTTGTCATCGTAATTTAGTTCCGCCTGCAGCCTGAGTTGCACCGGATAATAGGTGTCTTCGGTGTTGTTGTCGATATAAGCGATTCCGCCGTGGATGTCCCCGGAAACATCGAATGAGAACCCATTCTTCTCAGGGATTTCTTCTGCGGCAAGGGAGGCGCTGAATGAGGCCAGAATCAAGGGCAACAGAAGAACTAAGGTTGACGTTAATTTCATAAAACTCCACCGGTTAGTTATGATGTTCAGTGAATATAAATTTCATTTATTGTTCAGGATCCCCCTCTGAAAACCGAGCAATCATACCTATCAGATTATTTGCATATGTCAACTCGTTAACGCTTTTTTTCCGATGGAGGATAGCCATTTTCCCAATGGACAGAGTTTTGTCCTGTAAAAACCAGCCTCTGGGCTTAATCACGAATAATTCCTGACTTTAAAAACCTCTTGTTTTCTTTGTTTCGAGTGCTAGAATCCTGAGGATCGAATTGATCCGTTATACTTCGATCCAGAACCATTTAAGGGGGTAGAGCATGAAAAAATTCTTATTGCCGTTATTGCTGGTTGTGGTTTTGCTTTTATCTGGTTGCGGGGCGCCGCAGACCGCCGAAGAATTCCGCAAGGTGATTGCGCCAGGCCATCTTATGGCCAAGGTCATTAACCTGGAGGTGGACCGGCCTTTCAGCGAGGTGGCCGGTTCATTCAAGAAGATGGCGCCCCAATGTCTCAACAAAAGGGTTGAAACCAGGTCTACAACTCCCAATCGATATGGGGGTGCGACCTCGGTGGTGGTGAGCGAATATACCCCCACGGTCATTGTCGGTAAGGACAAGGCCGAGCTGCATGTTCAGATGAAGTATGTCCAGGGTGTCAAGAGCATCGGCAAGGAGCCTGCCGCTGGCAACTACCTGCTTGTGGCGGATGCGGTTCCCGCCGGTAAGAACAAGACCAAGGTCACTATCTATTCGGTGTCGGTCTACAAAAGGCTCATTGCCGCGGTCGAGAACTGGTCCAAGGGCGATCACCTGTGCCCCGATCTCACTCAATAGGCATTGGCTATGAAGCGAATTCTTAATGACGGGAGAAATACCGCCGCCATGATCAGGCCAGCGGTATTTCTGCTTGTCCTCGTCGCTATTACAGGCTGTTCGGGGATAAAGACCTATCCCAATACCATGGACAAGAACCTGTTCGTCGATCTGAAAAAGGACCGTGGGGTGCGGGTCTCCCTGGATGTCTATGATGTCGACGCAAACTGCCGGGCCGGCTACCGGGGTACCGTCCAGCTCGACGCTAAGGTCTCCGAGGTCGGGATTCCCACCAGTAAATGGCTTTTCCTGTCGTTCAACTTTGCCCGGTCATCGATCATCTTCGGCAACAGCAGCATGGGGCACGGCACGATGATCAAGGCACGGCGCGGCAAGATCTACCGGGCTAAGGCGATCTACCGGGACGACATGTACAGCGTGGAGATCCGCGAGGCCGACAGCCGGGATGCCGAGGGCAGGGAGATGGAGCACATCGAGCTCAGCGAGTGCAAGCCCGGTGAGCGATAACTTGATGATGCCGCCGGGGGCTGCGGGGATCAGCGCGCATCCTGCGAAATCAGCGCTTGGGATGGATATTTCAGAGACGTTTTTTTAGATATTCCCTGAGGGCGACCGCATTGTTGTGGTCCCGGTCGCGGGCGCCGAAGACCAGGGTCAATACCCCTTTGGCCGCCTTGTCGGCAAGCCCGGCGACCAGTTCGGGCTTGTCATCCAGCTCCCGCCGGTAGCGCGCCCGGAATTCATCCCATTTGTCCGGTTCGTGGTTGAACCATTCGCGCAGTTCCCGGCCAGGGGCGATTTCCTTGAGCCAGTCATCGAGTTTCAGTTCAACTTTACTAACCCCGCGCGGCCAGATCCTGTCCACCAGTACCCGATAACCGTCATTGGCCGCCGGTTTGTCATAGGCTCTTTTCACGCGGATGGACATCGGCATCTTCCCCGTTTCTTTAAGTGCTTATCGACCCACGGGTATTTATTCGGGATTCATTTCCTCTCTTATGAATCGGAAGAATTTTGCCTGGAGGCTGATCGGCGATTTATTTACTTCCTGAAAAGAATCCCCGGCCCCGCCGGCCGGGGATTTCCTTCGCCGCACAAGGAGGTCGGTTAAAAGTTCAATCTGAACCCGACCATGATATTACTGGTAGCGTATTCTATTTCACTGTTGTCATCAAATTTCGGGTCGGCAGTAGCAAAATAACGATAACTCAGATCGAGCTTGGCGGTCTCGGACATCTTAAAGGCAACGCCGAGGGCAAACTGGTAAGCAAAAACCGTATCGTCATCGCTTTCATTTATCGGGATTCCCATAATGCTGTCCAATTGGTAGTCAACATTTGCCATACCGATGCCTGCGCCGATGAAAGGGGTGGCGGCGGTGCCGGTATTAAAATCCATGAAGGCGTTGCCCATCAGGGCCAGGGAGGTAACATCACCATCGGCCGATACCGATGGGAAGCCGGTTAGCGTTATGTCGTCAAGATCGTTGGTGCGATAGGCTACCTCCGCTTCCAGGCGATAGTTCTGCAAATCGCTGCCGATAGCCAGCGAAGCTCCATAACCGGTGTCGTAGGAGATTTCAAGTTTCTCGCCTGTTGTTGTATCGGTCCAATCGGAATCATGGCCGATAACCGCGGCGAGATTGCCGGAGACATAGGGACCGGCGAGGCTGATACCGGAGGTTCCCATGACAAAAACAGTTGCCAAACTAAGAATTAATGACTTTTTCATGATCTTGTCCTCTCTCTAGGGTTATGCTTCATTACAATATAAGGCTAGAGGGGTTTTCCTTTGGAAAGCAAGTTTTTTAAGAGAGCAAGGCAAATTTATTTCCAACTAAATCAATCCGATGTCCCTAGTTAAGAAGTAAGCCTTTAACCTTCACTAATTGTTGATATAGCGAGTATAGCGAAAAGAGATATTTTGAATGATTTCTTAGAGAGGGGTTTTACTCATCTGTATGGCCATATGAAGATGGTTGCTCATGAGACAGAAGGCGTGCAGACGACATGAAAAACGTTCCGTTTCCTCTTGCGGGAGTTGAGGTGATTTTGATCGGTCACCTTTGACATAGAAAATATCCTGCCCACCCTTTGCCGGCCATGGCGATAATCTTGGTCATTCCGGTTACCTCATTTTATGAATATTTAACTCTGATGATTAAAGGTGAAGTCTCGAAGTGAAAAACCATGGTCAGGAGCGGACAGGTTGTCAATCAACAAGACAACACAAGCCGGAAGGATACGATAGCCAAGGCAAGGCGGTTGCTCAGAAATCAAGCGGGCTTTTCTTTTCCTTGATGGTAGCGCTTTTAATGGTGTGGGTATAGATCATAGTGGTCTTGACGTTGCTGTGGCCCAATAATTCCTGAATGGTCCTGATGTCGTAATTGGCACCAAGCAGGTGGCTGGCATAGGAGTGCCGGAAAGTATGGGCCGAAGCCCGCTTGGTAAGCCGGGCCTCGCTCACCGCCGTCCTGATCGCCTTCTGCACTTGGGTCTGATGCAAATGGAACCGCCGATATTCCCCGGTCTTCGGCACCTTGGTCAGGTCGATGGCCGGGAAAAGCCATTGCCAGACGAATTCCTTGGGGGCCTCGGGATATTTCCTTTCCAGGGCGTTATCCAGAAACACCCCGCCATAGTTGCGGGCCAGGTCTCGTTTATGCAGTTCCTTCAAGGTTTCGAGGTGGGTTCGGAGTTCCGGCAGCATCTTCTCGGCCAGCGGCACGGTCCTGACCTTTTTCCCCTTGCCGACCACCGTGACCATGCCGGTATCGAAGTTCAGGCTTTGCACCCGCAGTTCGAGGCATTCGGTAATCCGCAGACCGCAGCCGTAAAGCATTTTCACCACCAGATCGTAGGGCGGCGCCAGGTGCGCCAGGACGGCCTCGATTTCCTCCCGGCTCAGCACCGTGGGGATGTACCGCCGCCGCTTCGCCCTGACCACCCCGTCGACCTTGCCGAATTCCCGGCCCAGGACATGGCGGAAGAAAAAGAGCAGGGAGTTGAAGGCCTGGTTCTGGGTCGAGGCCGACACCTTCCTCTTCACGGCCAGCCAGGTCAGGTACTCCTTGACATCGGTCGTGGCGAGGGATTCAGGCGGCTTGCTGCGCACAAAATCCTGAAAATCGCCTACCCAGTGGCGGTAGGTTTGCAGGGTTCTCGGGGAATAATGGCGGACCTTGATTTCATCGGCAAGCCTGGCGAATTCCGCTTGCCAGGAAGCCCCGGTCGGTATCGCCGTATCAAGGTACTTTTCGTCCGGCGCAGCCGTTTGCAACGGTGTTGTCGGCTGCGGCCGATCCGCCCGGCCTCCGGGCTCGGTTGTCGACGTGCTTTCCGAGGATGAATTTATCCGTTGCGTTGTGTCGGGCGTTTGTTTTTGGCGAGGGCGATTGGCGTCGGAAGTGGTGCGTGGCCCGGCCGGGCCGAGAAGTTCATGGAACAGTGAAACGGCTTCCGCAGCCTGCTTTTGTTGCCAGTCGGCCTGTTTATTTTCCGCCAGTTTTTTCAGAAAAAGCGGCAGACTCTCCCGCCGGTCGGAAGGAGTATGGTATTTCAAGCAGAAATCCTGGTAATAGCGCAGCCATTTCCGGTAATGGGCGTGGAGTTTTTCCGGCACATCGTTTTCCCTCATTTTCGTATCGAAACGCGCCTGTAATGTTTCAGAGATGGTGAACATGGGAACGCCCTCCCGGATGTCTTTAACGTTATTCAGAATGATATAGAGAAAAGAGCTACTCCGCAAAAAATGGCTTGTCAAGGATAATTATTCGTAATATATGAAGGTTACAAAAATATGGAGCATCCAAGGCAAATTAAAGTACGGCAGGGATACCTTCGTGTATTCACCAATTTTGGATGATACAAAGATCTGTTCAATAACTGGTTATGTGAAAGCAGATATATAAATTATGGTTCATTCGTATTTAAGTTGAAAGCCTTGGGTTGAGGAGCCCGCAATGTTGATGAATTTTCAAGAGGAAATAATTAACATCTTTATAGCCGTAGGCCATTCGCTTTAACCTTTTGATTTTG
>Ga0102953_1001769_pt1 | contig 13450 bp, 12 predicted proteins | sample SalPon2A_C_D2_MG_FD_78509 | JGI IMG/M metagenome (GOLD analysis project Ga0102953, IMG submission 78509) | Soil microbial communities from South San Francisco under conditions of wetland restoration - Salt Pond MetaG R2A_C_D2_MG | ecosystem: Environmental > Terrestrial > Soil > Wetlands | place... | reverse complement strand
GCTGGTGAGGATCGCCAGCGGCTTATTGATGGCTTTGAGCACGCCCAACTCCGGGATGGAGACCTGAAAGTCACTCAGACACTCCAGGAGCAGGGCCTCGAATTCGTCGTCGGAACGATCGATTTCATCGATCAGCAGCACCGAACGCTTCTCCGACAGAAAACTGCGCAGAACCGGACGCTGGACAAGGAAGTTCTGGGAAAAGAACAGGCTCTCCTCGCTGGCCAGTCGTTCGACGGCATCGCGCAGGTCGGAGGCCTCGCTGAGCTGATTGTCGAGCTGGGTGCGCAGCATCTGGGTGTAGAGCAGCTGCTTGCCGTATTCCCAGTCGTACAGGGCCTTGCCTTCGTCGATCCCCTCGTAGCATTGCAGCCGTACCAGCGGCAGGTCCATGACCTCGGAAAGGGTTTTGGCCAGTCCCGTTTTGCCGACCCCGGGCGGCCCTTCGATCAGGATCGGTTTCTCCATCCGCAGAGCCAGAAAAACCGCCGTGGCGATCGATTCGTCGGCGATGTAGCCGCCGCGGCGAAGACTCTCCTTGACCTCTTGTTCGGTTGTCATTTTTTACCTCTTGTCGATAGATGCCGGAAGATGCTGCACACATCAATTATACACCCGGCGCCCGGAAGAAGAACAGAGCCGCTGACACCCGGAGAGGAAACCTCTCCGGGCGCAGCGGCCCCTTGTTGCGTTTTGCTCAGGTTACAGCGTCAAAGCTGTGCCTTACATGCAGCCCTTGAAAACGGCACGCATGTTGTCGAAGCCGATATCCACGGGATTGCCTTCGGAGCAGATGTCGGCCGCGGCGAACTTGGACAGCCCGTCGAGGTCTTTTTCCTGCAGGCCGAGGTCGGCGAAGGTGGTGGTGATGCCCAGGTCGTCCTTGAGCTCCTGCATCATGTCGATGAACAGCTCACCGGCCTTCATGTCGGAGATACCATCGGTGTTGATGCCGGCGGCGCGGGCCATCATGGCGAAACGCTCGGGGCAGGCGGGCAGGTTGAGACGGGAGACGTCAATCAGAGCGATGGCGTTGCACAGACCGTGCGGCGCATCGTAGAGGCCGCCCATGGCGTGGGCCATGGAGTGGACGATGCCGAGACCGGCGCTGTTGAAGCTGTAGGCGGCGGCCATTTCGGCCCAGACCATCTGCTCGACGGCCTTGTCGTTGTTGCGGTTGTTGGCCGACTGGCGCAGGTTTTCGAAGATCTCGGTGATCGCCCAGAGGCCCGGACCGTAAGCGGACTGCACGCAGAGACGCGAGGCGATCGCCTCGACGGCGTGGGTCAGGGCGTCCATGCCGGTGTAGGCGGCCAGGTTCTGCGGCATACACTGATGGATCAGCGGGTCGTTGACCGACTTGCTCGGGGTGCAGTTGGGATCGAACAGGGCCATCTTGTACATCTTCTCGGTATGATTGATGATCGAGAAGCAGGAAACTTCCGAACCGGTACCCGAGGTGGTGTTGATGGCGAGCTGAGGGATCTTGTTCGGCTTGGTCGCCTTGAAGGCGCCCTCGAAGGAGCGGACGTCCTGGCCGTCATGGCTGTAAACAAGCTTGATTGCCTTGCAGCAGTCGGAGGAGCTGCCGCCACCGAGGCTGACCAGGCCGTCGAATTTGCCTTCGGCGAGGATCTTGGCGCCTTCCATGACTTCGAAGTCTTTCGGATTGCCGGTCACCTTGTCGTACACTTCCGAAGCGACGCCGGCAGCCTTCAGGACACCCTGAATGGTTTCGACGATGCCGGTCCCCTTGAGGCCGGTGGTGACGATCAGGGCGTTGGTCATCCCCAGGGCCTTGGCGTCGTTACCGACCATGCTGTGCGCGCCCCAGCCGATGTTAACCGACGGATAGGCATGCTGCATCTTGATCGGGTACTCCAGTCTTTCGCTGGAGAGGGTTCTTTTGACATCTCTGAAATGCGGCATTTTGTTCCTCCTTGTTTCTTGGTTTTGGCTTCCTGTTGCCAGTTTTTCTCAATGAGCCCGTTAAAAACGGTTCATCCGTCCGGGCCCAGCCCTTAACAACCCAACCACAAATTTCTCGTACTGCAACCACAAATTTCTCATAACTGCGTTTTACAGAATTTACGACCGATTGAACAGAACTTCTCAAATCCAGACCAAAGACCACCACAACAGCGTGATCACTAGCAAAAGCAAAGAAGGTGCCAAAGTTAAACAGTGGTTTAAAATGGGGCTTTGCGCCGCTTACCCCCCTATTGGCAAAAGCCTCCACAACCCGTTTGCCGGGGAATTATGTAACAGCTTTTAAAAAAACGCCCCCTTTGGGGCCTGTCGGGACTAGGGATTTTGTCTACACCGGGGAATTTCACCCCAGGATGGGCGGGCGGGGTGAAAACGGTCGGGGAATGGAAGGGGAACCCGGGCGGGCAGAAGGGTAGACTTCAGGCGGTTTGATCCTTTTCGAGGCGCAGAGCCCGCCTCAGGTCGCACCGGTCATCGACGGCCCACAAATCTCCCGTGCTGCCCCAGGCCCGTCCCAGGCACCCCCCGGCGCAGGCGGACTTTTCGGGGCACTGCCGGCACTTTGCAATCGCCTCCGCGCGGCGCCGACTGATCTGCCGAAGGGAAACCCACAGGGGGATTCCTTCCTCGAAGGCCGCGGCAAGATTTTTTTCGAACACCCCCGAGACCGCGAAATCGTCTGAATGAAAAAGCACACAGGGATACAGCCGTCCCCCGGGCGAAAGGTAGGGGTTCTCGACGAAGGTGCAGCACTCTCCGCAAGCGGATTCGGCCTCGGCCGTCCGCCATTCCAGGATCGCCACACTGCCGAGCTTCTCGTAGAGCTTCCGAAACCGGGGGTCGGCATCGTAGCGCTCCAGCAGACGCCGGTACTGCTTGGGCCCGGGAGGGGCAATCCCTCCCTCCTCTCCCGCCCGCCCACAGCGGACAAGGGTGCCGGCGGAAAATGAACCGACACCCTCCCGGTCGGCGAACTCCAGCAGGGCCGGCAACTCTTCGAGGTTATGACGCATCTCGGTCATGAAGAGCGAGATGCGCGGCCCGAGCCCGGCCCGGGCGAGCCGCCGGATGCCCTCCACTGTGGCGGAGAAGGAACCCGGACCCCGGACCAGATCATGGCTCGCGGCCGTGGCTCCGTCCATGCTGACCTGTATCGATAATCCGGGAAAGTCGAGATCGCGCAAAAGCTCAACGTCTTCGTCGGCAAGGAGCATGACGTTGGTCTGCAGGGCGATCCGGCGAAAACCGGTCTCACCGGCAAATTCAAGGAGGTCTCGCCAGGCGGGATGACAGAGGGGCTCGCCGCCGGTGAGGCGGATCCCCTCGCCGTCAAGGGCCGCGAATTCTCCGATCACGCGGCGAAGGCGGGCCTCGGGGACATGCGAGGAAGAGTCGGGCACGCCGGCGTCGACCCAGCAATGGACGCACCGCAGGTTGCAGGCGCCGGTGATGGCCAGGGTGAGCATCCGCGGGGGTCGCAAACCCGCCTCTCTCAACTTTTCAGCGACTTCGGATACTGCCATGGGTACAGCTCCCCTGCCGGCCCCGTCCCTGCTTCACGAAGGCCGGCGTCGTCCGCCGGCGGGCGGCACTCCCGCTCTGCACGGACTTTGGAGGGGACGGTTGCCCCGGAGGGGAAAAGGCGGCGAGTCCGACGAAACGACCCCTCTCTGTAGAATTTTACCACAGATCGAAATGAGACGGGCGACGCCGGCATGGCTTTTCACGCGACGAAAGCGAGATGGGCGGAAAGGAGGTTCGGGAGACCCGGGAGGCGAGCGAGGGGAGAGTCCTTCAGCTCGGACAGCTCTCCCCCAACGCCACCTGGAGGCTGCGGCGCAAAAGAGTGGAAATATCCGCGCCCGTCTTCCTTGAAACCTTCTTCAACAGCTCCATGTCGGATTCGTCTACGCGAAAGGACAAAATATGTTTTTTCGGATTTTCAACGACTCTGCTCATTGCTTCCAACCAGGATTAATGGCCCAAAGATGTCAATCTACCTACACCTTACACTCTCTTACAAAATTCGCGCCAGAGTTCCCTCGCGGTGGAAAATGCGCCCATGAAAAGGGCCGTTTTCTCATAGCTGTCGATTGTTTTCAATGGCTGTCGTTCCTCGCGGGGGCGCAGCATGCCGCGCCCGAACAGCCCCCCCCTGCCCCGACGAAAAACCCGCACGCCATGATTTTCATGGTATGCGGGCGCTCTCCGCGGGTTGCCTGAAACTTATTTCACAGAAATCGAACGGCCTCGCCTCAGGCATCGAGTCCGTAGCGCTCGAGCTTGGTATAGAGCGTTTTGCGATCTATCTCCAGGATGCGGGCCGCCCGGCTCTTGTTCCCCTCGACATTCGCCAGCACCCGGCCGATGTGGTCGCGTTCCACCACCCAGAGGGGTACCGTCGCTTCCTCCGCGCCGTTTCCCTTGACGGGTAGCGGGATGCGGGCGGCGGAAAAGGGAAGGAGGTCGGGAGAGATGACCGGCTCGGTAGCCAGGATGCAGGCCCGGCGGATGGTATTCTTGAGCTCCCGGATGTTGCCCGGCCAGCCGTAGGAACAAAGGGCGGCTGCCGCCTCCTCGCTGATCTCCCACTCCTCGCCGGACTTGCCGCAGCTGTTTTCGATGAAAAACCAGGACAGGGGGATGATGTCCTCCGACCGCTCCCGCAGGGGAGGAAGATTGATCGGCAGCAGATTGATCCGATGGAACAGATCCTCGCGAAATTCGCCGCGCTCGATGCAATCCTCGAGCTTCTTGTTGGAGGCGACGACCAGGCGCACATCGACCCGGATATCGCGATTACCGCCCATGCGCCTGAAGGTGCCGGTTTCGAGGATGCGCAGCAGCTTGACCTGCACGTCGAGGGGCATCTCGGAGATTTCGTCCATGAAGAGGGTGCCGTTGTCGGCCAGCTCGAAAAGACCGGCCCGCCCCTTGTTGGCGCTGGTAAAGGCGCCGGGCATGTGACCGAACAGTTCGCTTTCGGCCGTATTGGCGCTGAGCCTGCCGCAATTGACGGTGACGAAGGGTTTGTCCGCGCGGGGGCTGAGATCGTGAACCGCGCGGGCGACGAGTTCCTTGCCCGTACCGCTTTCGCCGAAGATGATGACGTGTTCCTCGGTGGCTCCCCAGCGGTGGACCAGGTTCATCACCTTGCGGAAGGCCGGACTCTTGCCGACGAGCTGCTGGTTTTCGAGCTGGTCGATTTCATGTTTGAGATTGATATTCTCTCGTCGCAGGCGGTTCTTTTCGTGAGCCTTTTCGAGCACCATTTCCAGCTCGTCGAGCTTGACCGGCTTGGTGAGATAATCGTAGGCGCCCAGCTTGATGCACTTGACCGCCGTCTCGATGTCGCCATGGCCGGTAAACATGACGATCTCCGGGACATTGGTTTCATCCCGCATCTGCCGGAGAACCTCGACCCCGTCAAGACCCGGCATTTTGACGTCCAGCAGGACCACGTCGAAGATCTCCTCCCGGTAACTGGCGAGGCCTTCAGTGCCGTTGGCGCTGACCTGAACCTGGTAGCCGCTGCGGGACAATTCCAGGTCGAGAAGCTCCCTCAGCGGCTTTTCATCCTCGACGATAAGTACTTTCGCTTTTTTTTCCTTTAGTTTTCCTGACATGCTGGCAGCCTCACGGTAAATTGGGAACCTTCCCCTTCTTTGCTCTCCACCTCGATCTCCCCGGCGTGCTTCTTGACGATATTGTAAGAGACGGCCAGGCCGAGACCGGACCCCTGACCGACCTCCTTGGTGGTAAAGAAGGGGGTCCAGATCTGTTCAAGCACTTCCGTCGAAATCCCCGCTCCGGAATCCTGTATCCGGACCGTCACCTCTGCGCCCTCGAGGATGGAGGAAATCTCCACCGCTCCATCCTCCTCGACGGCCTGCAGGGCATTCATCACCAGATTCATGAAGACCTGCCGCAGAGCCGCGGCATCTCCCTGAACCAGCGGCAGATCCGGGCACAAGTCCTCTCTGATCTCGATTTTTTCATGGCGGGCCTTGAGAAAGACCAGCTCCAGCACCTCCATGATGATGCGGTTGACATCGACCAGCCCCAAGTGGCCATCGGATCGCCGGCTGAAGCTGAGCAGGCTGTCGATTATCCCCTTGCAGCGGTAGGCCTCCCGGACGATGACGTCCAGGTAATGGGGGAAGTCATCGAGTCGCCGGTCGTCGACCACCCCCGGATCTTCACGAAAACGACGTACCAGGGCCTCCGCATAGCCGGCGATGGAGGTCAGGGGGTTGTTGATCTCGTGCGCCACGCCGGCCGCAAGGACCCCGATGCTGGACATTTTTTCGGACTGCAGCAACTGGATTTCCTGCTGGCGTTTTTCGGTCACGTCCCGGATGAAGAGGAGAGCCCGATTCCTTCCGGAAGGGTCCTCGATAGGGGTGGCGCTGATGTCGTAAAAACGGTCCTTGCCGCCGACCCGGGCCAGGGAAAAAGACATCTGGACGCTCTTCCCCTTCAGGGCCTGCCCCACGGGACAGCTTCCGGGATCGGCGCTGAGTTCCGGGTGAAAGATGGCCCGGCAGGACTTGCCGACCAGGGTTTCCTCGGGAAAGAAGCGCGGAACGACGTGATTGCGGTGCTGCACGATGCCATTGGCGTCGTAGATGATGATACCATCGCCAATGGCATCGAACACGGCCTGGAGCTCACTTTTTTTGGTTCGCAGCCCCAGGTTGGCCGCCTCCAGCTCCTGGATCTTCTGCTTGACCTCGGCATAGAAACCGATCTTGGAGCTGCCCAGCCCCAGCAGGTGATCCAGCACTCCCTCGTCGACCCGAGTGCGCTTGACCCCTTTCATCAGTAGGCTTTCTCCAGAATCGCCACCAGGTCCTCCTCGTCCGCTTCCCGCGGCGAAGTGACCAGGCAGATGTCCTTGGTCGCCCTTCGGGCCAGTTCGGGAAAGTCCTCCCGGTTGACGCCGAGGCTTTTCAGGCTGCGGGTTGCGCCGCTGGCATCGAGCAACGATTCGATGCTGTCCTGCGCCCTCTCCTTCGCACCCGAGGCGTCCCTTGCGACCTGGAATCCGAGAGCTCCGGCCAGCTCCGGCAGCTTCTCCCTGACCACCGGCAGATCGTAGCGCAGGACCACCGGCAGCAGCGCCGCGTTGACGCTGCCGTGGTTGGTGTCGTAGAGTCCGCCGAGCGGATGGGCCAGGGCATGAACGATTCCGAGCAGCGAGTTGGAAAACGCCATGCCGGCGTGCAGGCTCGCCCGGGCCAGGTTTTCCAGGTCCTCCGGCCGGCGCTCCTTCACCGCGGGCACCAGGCTCTTGGCGATGCAGTTCAAGGCCTTCAGGGCATTCACGTCGGTGAGGGAGGAGGCCGCCACCGAAAAATAGGCCTCGACCGCATGACTGAGAGCGTCGGTGGCGGTGGAGCAGACGTGCTCGTCGGGCAGGGTCTCCAGGGTGTCGGGATCGGAGAGACTGATGTCGGGGGCCACGCAGCGACTCATGATGGTAAATTTGCGACGCTCCACGGTATCGTTGATGATCGCGAACTGGGATACGTCCGATCCGGTGCCGCAGGTGGTCGGACAGAGCACCAGGGGAGGGATCGGCCGGTGAATCTTGTCGCAGCCCTCGTAGTCCCTTATCCGTCCCCCGTTGGCAACCAGAATGGCGATCCCCTTGGCGGCGTCCATGGCGCTGCCGCCTCCGAGCCCGACAATCACATCCGCCCGCTGGCGGATATATTCCCGGGCTCCATCCTCGACCTCGAAGTCCCTGGGATTGCAAGTGACCTGATCGTAATAGACAAAAGACAATCCCTCCTCGAGCAGGCTGCGCATAACCTGGTCCACCCACCCCGCCTCGAAGAGGCCCCTGTCGCTGACCAGAAAAATCCTTTTTCCCCCGAGCCGTTTGGCGCAGGAGCCGACCTGGGCCAGAAGACCCCGACCGAAAATAATCTCTGGAACTTCGAATTTACAGTGCGAAAAGGTGTTCGCCCTTTTTTCCATCCGCCTCACATCCTCTCGGGCACCGGGCTCCTCGCAGCGGTAGCCACCTCGCGACAGAACCCAATCCCACTGAACTTTCAACCCTTTTCATACTAGCAATTCTCATGCCTCATAGTCAAACAGGGTTATATTTATCTCGACTAATCAGGGACTTTACTCCGCAGGTCGACACCGGAATCCACGCTGGGAAATTACTCCACGCTGTGGCAAGGTTCCACACCCACGCCCTTCCCGATCCTCCGCACTCACCACCGCCCTTCCGTAGCGACCCCGTACTATCTGGTTTTTCCCGCCCCCTATTTCAGATCATGGCCGACAACACCCTCGATCATTCCGCTCCCCAACCGTCCATCGGCCTCTTTTGGCCGACAATCATCCGACAAACACTATCCCAAATCTACCCAAACCGACCCACCTGAAAAACTGTCCACCCCGCGAAATCGGTTAAATAGGCGCCAAACCGGTGTTTTATTTCTATGGCATTGACCTTGCATTAAACCCTGCTAGCCTTAGACCCGACACAGAACGACCCACCCGCTCCCTGAAACCAGGGAGCCGTCACCAGCCACACAACAAAAAAGAAAGGAGGAAAAGCGCACTCCGCCCCATCGGAAGGTCGATGGTCCGTTGGGGCACGGTACAGGTTCAAACAGAGACAAACCGTCCTTATCCAACACCACGATGCAACAGCAGAAGCCAGAAGTAAGCGGCTGGCGGCCATGACCCAGGCCCGCCATCGCCGGAGGCGGTGATGCTCCGCAACCACCCGCTACTGTTTATCCTGCCGGCCCCGGAACAGCCCCGGGGCCGGCACACCATATTGTTCCAGGGGAGGTTCAAGAGCATCGCCGGGAAATCTTGTTTTGTTCGTCGATTGTCATCAATTGTCCGGAGGCAAAGGTTCGCAAAAGATCAGGAGAGGTTATCCCTGCGACCGGGGGGCCTCGACGACGGCATCAACCTTGGGGAGCATTCGCCGCGGCCGACATTGATCGTTGCCCGGCACGATCCCCATCCAACGCTAGGAGGCAAGGCATGCCTAAATTCGTAATCGAAAGGGCCATCCCGGGAGCCGGAAATCTCAGCGCGGAAGAGCTGCAGGGGATTTCGCAGAAATCCTGCGGCGTCCTGAACCAGCTCGGTCCGCAAATCCAGTGGGTGCAGAGCTACGTCACCGCCGACAAGATCTACTGCATCTATATTGCCCCCGATGCCGAAACCGTGCTGGAACATGCCCGGCAAGGCGGCTTTCCGGCCGACCAGGTATCGGAAGTCAAGACCGTGATCGATCCGACGACGGCGGAATCCTGATTCGGTTCCCCGTCTTCAGCTTAATCGTCTAAAAAACTCAAAGGAGAGAAATCATGACGTTAGCATTACTTCTACTGATTTGCATGATGTGGGTCCCGGTGGGCCTGTTGTTCCTGGGCCATGGTGAGGCCAAAAGCACCGGTTTTGTAACCGCGATAGTAGGCACTCTCGTCGTCGTCGGTGCCGTTATTCAGGCAGCTGTCTTCAAAGACCCCTTTACCGCCGGCCTGCTGTTCGTGTTTGGGGTTCTTTATCTCCAGACCGCCCACGCTCTCTGGACGGGGCTGGAAGATATGCGTACCGTCGGGAACGGTGCCCTGGTCGTCGCCATAGTATGTGCCATGTATGCTTATCTCTTTTTCACCGGCGGCAGCCTCAAAGCCGACGGCACGACCATGATCGGCATCAGCAACTATCTGGGATTCATGAACGTCACTTTTGTAGTGATCTGCCTGACCGTTGTTGGCGTGACCTACGGGAAGCTGAGCGCCAAGCTTGCTGCCTGGATGTTCCTGGTCCTTAGCTTCACCTGTCTCTTCGTTCCCGCGATCGGCCTCATGGGTTTTGGAAAACTGCCTTTCTAAGGCCTGAATCAGGAAATTTCGACGTTTGGTTCTAATACTGAGGTACGTTTCATGCAAAAGGGTCGGCTTGCTTCCGACCACCAGGAGATTGGTGGTCTTTGCGGGCCAAAGGTCGATAATGACCAGGAGAACCTATTTTAATTGGCACCATTCCAATCAAAGAAAGGGAGATTCATGAAATCGGCACAATTTGTAAAAGGTTTGTTTGCATGCTTGTTGGTTCTGGCGATCAGCGTACCGGCCTCGGCCGCGATAACCCTCTATGACAAGGACGGGACGACCTTCAGCACCGACGGGTCCTTCAACACGTTCTATGTCTACAGCGACAGCGACAAGAATGCGGCGATGGAGGCTGCAGTTGACCCAGATACGGGTGAGTTTCTCTTCCAGGAGTCTCGCAAGCAGTCCCGGGTCAAGATGGGATTCCTGCCCAACTGGATCGGCTTCAACTTCAGCAAGAAGGTCGGCAGCCTCGACCTCGGCGGCCGCTCCTCCTTCTGGGTCACCATCAACGACAACGATAAGCTGGGCGCCACGCATGGCGTCACCGACACCGGCATCGACGTCCGTCAGTTTTACGGCACCGTCGGGGGCGACTGGGGCCAGGTCCTCTTCGGCAAGGACTTCGGTCTCTTCTCCCGCTCCAACATCTTTCTCGACGAGATTCTCCAGGGCTACGGCAACGTAAGCGACACCCTGGGCCTGGTCGACGGCGCCAATGTCTCTTTCGGCAATATCGGCACCGGCTACATCTATCCGATGCCCACCGCGCAGATCACCTATCGTACGCCTGACCTGGCCGGCTTCAAGCTGGCTATCGGCGTGCTCGACCCCTCCCGAACCGCCTCTGGTCGCGACGCGGAAGAGAGTATGCCGAAATTCGAAGGTGAGTTGACCTACAACTACGCTTTCGGAAACGGCGACATCACCGCCTGGACCGGTTTCCTCTACCAGGAATCCGAAAGCGATTCCACGGATGATGTCGAGTCCACCGGCGTCACCTACGGCGTCAAGGTGAGAATCGCCGACCTGCGCCTCCATGCCTCCGGCTTCGACGCGTCAGGCGTCGGCCTCCTGCTCGGCCCCGGCGTCGACACGATTCTCGGTCTTCCGATATTTGAAGATGGAGATGAGGTCGACAGCGACGGCTACCTCCTGCAGGCTTCCTACACCATCGGCAATGCGAGGGCCGTCGCCTCCTACGGCAAGAACAACCTCGATTCCGACGCTGAGTGGGAAAACGAAACCACCACCGGCGCCGTCTTCTATGCCATCAACGACAACCTGAGCGTGGTCGCCGAGTACAACGTCAATGAAATCTCCATCGGCGATCTTGAAGAAGAAACCGACACCATTGCCCTTGGCGGCATCCTCAACTTCTAGACAGTAGACGAACCCCTGAAAAACGGGAACCGATCTCGGGGGCGCCGGGCGCCCCCGAGATCAAATTTTCGAAACGATCTAACGAAAGCGAAATAAAACGGAGAAGGCAATGAATGTCCCCCCAGCCAGCGACCCCAGATGGAGCGACATCGTCTCCGGCAAGGAAATGCCCGATTTCGGGTTTTTGGCGGTCAGGATCCTCGTCGGAACCATCGGCCGAAAACTGGCCAAGGACCAGTCCGGCGCCAACCTGGAGAAATGCACTCGTGAACTCCGGGAATTCTTTGCCCAGAATGCAGATCTGCCCCCGGTGCAGGAAGATCTGAAAAAAATCTTCGGTTAGGAGACGATACATGGGACAGGTCATGTACAGCGTGGAAGAAGTCAAACAACTGATCGCCCAGGGCCGCAAGCTGTTGCTGGCCGGCGACGAAAAACTTTTGCGGCAGCTGCCGCCGGGAGACTGGATCGGGGGAACAATCCCCTATTTCATGACCGACGAGGGCGGCACCTGCTCCCGGGAAAAAATTTATGTCTCCGAACTTCCGTCGTATGTTCTGAAGACCGAAATCACCATCTACGACGAGGAAACCATTCCCAAGGTTTATTCGGACACTCCCGACCACGGGTTCAGTGTCATTATCATACCGGCGAAAAGCAACACTCACCTCTCCTTTGCCCTGAATGCCCCCAATTACGAAGGGTTTGCCATCCACCCCCTGGTCGGGTGGATCTCCGGGTTTCATCTCGACGATCTCGGCCGGGGCAAGGCCATGGTATTCAGCGGGGCGGGGCCCGAGGCCCTGGCAGAGGGCGCGGTCGTCATGCACGTCACCCTGCCCAGGAACAAGGTGGCCGACATCGGCATCATCAACATCTTCGAACAGGGAGAGGGCGACAACATCACCTTCGGCTCCGACGGTTTCAGCGCCAAAGCGACCTACATCAACGGCCGGAAGAGGAATCTGGGCGAATACATCAGCGAAAAGCACCTGGACAAGAGGCTGCCGCTGGTGGCCGACTACTGCGGTGCGATGATCAACACCAGCTTCCAGGAGGGCGACGACCGGGAAGAGGGGGTGCGGTTCTACGCCCCGGTCTTCAGCGGGCTGCGCTATCGCCACGCCAAACCGGTCGAAGATCCCGTGGGCCGATTTGCCGCCCTGATGCCGGCCGATGTCGGCGATCAGATCCTCTTTTCCTGCAACTGCATCCTGAACTACCTCTATTGCGAACTGGAGGGGAAACAGACGGAGATCACCGGTCCGGCGACCTTCGGCGAGATCGCCTACCAGTTGCTCAATCAGACCATGGTCTACCTGAGAATTGTCGACCTTTCCTTCGAACGATGATGAAGCAGCGCCATCGCCCTGACCGAAGGAAGAAAAATACCAGTTTAGAGCAACATAGAGATACCTGCCGCCCCGAGCGAGGGACCCGGGACGGCAGGTTGCCACGAGAGCCTCCTGCTCTCTCCACTCTCTGTGATGGGGGGAAACGTTATGTTTCCCCCATTTTTTTGGCTTCTGCTTCGAACTTTCAGTGTTAACCACCCGAATTCATGGCAGAAGGGTGGGCACTGCCACCTTACTTTGGTGCGCTATGCCCACCCTGGAAATTTCCGAAATCTTATGGAAAACGGAGGATTGCTTTTCCTCGCCTCGGAGTAGGCCACGGGCCCGCCTGTAACCGTATCCCAAGCAAAGCGCCCAACATAGAGGCGCGGCAGATTACCGGAATCGATTTGCCCATTCCGGCCTGCATACCTGTACATTCCTGTTTCCCGGGGGCGTTTACCCTGCCTGACAACCATAAAAACAAAGATCCATTGTGGATTTTCTCCACAATGGGGAAAATGTCGCCTCCAACCGGCAGAGTTCCGCCACGCCGGAGACCGGGCCGGGACGAACGGATCGCCCGGACGCCGCCAGCCAACCCGGCTTTCAACCGCTTACCCAGCGATGGAAGCGCCCCCCGGAAAAACCCGGAAGCCTTGGTCCGGGTCTTGCTTTGCATCCATACCCGCCCCGTATACCGGGGGAAGATTTCAGAGTCTGAGTCGAGAAGAGAGTTTATTCAATGGTCGAACTGCTACTGATACTGGTCAGCGCGATATTCGTCAACAACTTCGTGCTGGCGCGTTTTCTGGGCATCTGTCCCTTCATGGGCGTCTCCAAGAAGGTGGAGACGGCGCTGGG
>Ga0102953_1001768_pt1 | contig 13458 bp, 12 predicted proteins | sample SalPon2A_C_D2_MG_FD_78509 | JGI IMG/M metagenome (GOLD analysis project Ga0102953, IMG submission 78509) | Soil microbial communities from South San Francisco under conditions of wetland restoration - Salt Pond MetaG R2A_C_D2_MG | ecosystem: Environmental > Terrestrial > Soil > Wetlands | place... | reverse complement strand
TATAAAACCTTCTTAATCCGTATGCTGTGGCGTCGATGTTGCAAGAGTTCGGTTACTGCAGGGTTGTGTTGCGGGTTTTTTTAATCTCTGTACTGGGACAGGTAAGTGGCATTCTGCGATGTGACTGTATTTAGGGGAATTTGGTGAATTTAACAGAACAGCACAAATGGTTTTGTCCATATTGGGCGTCTTCTTCCCAGGAATGTCGGATTGTTAAGGGGGGGGTCTACCTGCCAATGCCAGAGCACATTAGCCTCTTCTGTCAAACAAAGAGTTTTGTCCTGTGTCATCAATATGTTATTGGTTGTGAAGCAATTAGCGAGGCTATTGAACTGTATCATGAATCTCTTGAAAGTGACAGGCGTAGAAAACAGCATCGTGTAAAAGAAGAGGTGCCTGTGAGTATAGTTCGCATGGATGCTGCCGGCAAGGAACAAACACCATTTTCAGCGACAACCCTTGATATGAGCCTGGGGGGGATACGCATACAGACTCAGGAGGAGTTGCTGCCAGACTTGAAGGTTTATTTTGTATTTAATGACGAGTTTTCTGTGCCGAACTGGAGTGGGTTAGGTGAAGTACGATGGACGCGAAAAGTTGTGGAGAATGATGTGTTTGAGTCCGGAATGGCTATCGTTGACAATGTGTCCTGTCACGCCATTGGGCAGCATTTTGGTATTCCTGGATTCCCGCAGTAGGGTAGTAATTTTTTGAACTCCAAGTCTTGTTCCCATCTCCTTTTTTTACCCCAGTGTAACTGCTTACTATTAGCACAGACAAGAGATGATACTCGCCGATTTCACTCCTGATATGGTTGACTCTTTTCAAGAGTAAAAATGCCTTTCCTTATCTTTTTTGTAAAAACAAAATTACTTACTTACTTTCATTGCATAGCCAGAGACGGGATCATCATGTTTCGACGGTTGATCCCTCTGATATGCTCGGATTGGGTACCGTATGACTTGGTTTCGTCGTGGAGCTTCCTCTGTCTAGTTGCTGGAGTTTCAGCTAATGCCTATTCCAATAGGAGGCTCGAGGATTCTCCTTACCGTGACCGCGCCCCTGATTATGCAATGAAAGTTATGTCATGATCTTTGATAATTTATTCGTTTAAATGTTGTTTAAGAACCAAGGGATTTTATGCCTAAGCTGCTGAGGGTAACTCCTGAGCTATGGCCCAAAGAAACCCTGCTATTTCTCTGGCAACTGCGGTTTTCGCCACATTTGCTTTTTTACCTCGAGCTACCCAGCCACCCTACCTGTTGCACAACCTTACTTGTATAATACCCACAAAAACTGGACCACGGATTAGGGTGGAAATCTTCCTAAATAAGGAGGTGCCACATGGTCCAAAAACGCAGGAAACATAGGATCTATATGCCTGACTGCTGTTATGGACTGGTTCAGTCGTTGTGTACTTTCTTGGGCGATAAGCAACACCCTTGAGGTTGGTTTTTGTATAAATGCTCTTGAGCGTGCTTTGATTCAAGGAACGCCAGAAATTTTGGTTCTTTCGTGAATAAGTTGAATCTCTGCATACTTTCTTTGAGCTGCGTGTGATCCGGCTTTCCGGATTATTTCCGGAAAGCCGGATGGTGGGGTTGTTCTGTTACTGCCGAAAGGGTATCTATTTAAAAATATTCTTTGATTTCAGTACATTAATAATGTTATGAGAAAAGAAATTAGAAGGCACGAATTTTGCTCACCCTAACTCTAACTAAATCAAATATTCTCCGGAATAATCTGTCATTTTCGTTATGCAAATAGACTTAGTTTAAAAAATGAAGAATTGTATTTTGGGAATGACTTTACTCGTAAGATGGTGGCTGTCAGTGCCATCAGTAAATGCGACAGGAATTGATAGCCAAAATTTGTGCCTTACTACGAGTCGTTGACCTATGTCTAGCGAAAGCACTGTTTTAGTATTCAACGTTTCACTTTAAATATTTTCCGTAAAAATAGGATCAACGTAACAAGTACAAACCTTTCTTTGAGTAAAAAAGTACATGATGGAGAAAGTAGTAATTTATCGATTGAAAGTGCTGGATATTTGTTGTGCAATGGTGAAGATGTGGATCCTGTTTTTCAACAGGTAACGGATCCTCATAGGGACCTTTCCCCTTTGATGCAGTGCTTCTGTTGGCCCCCGTGCGATTGAGAGTCGTTTGGGAGAAAGTGGGGACGTTTCACACAGTAATAACCGGGGATTATTGCCTTTTTGGATGGACTGTGTCCGTGACGTGAAAGATGCGCCAGAGCTCACGACTACAATCTTGTTTGGTTCTGGGTTGGTCGGACTTGTTGGTCTCATGAGAAGACAGGCAAAAAAATAAAAACCTTCTAAAATTTGACTGTCTATTCCACTTTAAATTACAATGTTGAAAAAGCATAACGTTTTTTGGCGTTGTGCCGTAATAATGTTGAGGGGGTGAGTGTCATGGCTGTTTCATTGTCATTTGTTTCTGAAAGCATTTCAGGAGGATATGTATGAAAGTTGTAATCTTAGCAGGTGGTTTTGGCACGCGGATTGCCGAAGAGACTGCAGTTAAGCCTAAGCCAATGGTTGAAATCGGTGGAAAGCCAATTTTGTGGCACATAATGAAAATCTATTCAGCTTATGGGATTAATGATTTTATTATTTGTTGTGGGTATAAAGGCTACGTAATAAAAGAGTATTTTGCCAATTATTCTCTTCATTCTTCCAATGTAACCTTTGACATGCAGAAGGATAAAGTTGAGATACATCAAAATTTTTCTGAGCCTTGGCGAATTACATTGGTTGATACTGGACACAAGACTCCTACTGGTGGCAGGTTAAAACGGGTGCAATCTTTTATAGGTGATGATGATTTTTGTTTTACATACGGAGATGGTGTGAGTGACGTCAACATATCTGATCTTATTAATTTTCATAAAAAACAAAAGCGCCTTGCAACTGTTACCGCTGTATTGCCTCCTTCGAAATATGGAATTTTGTCAATTGATGAAAGTGGCACGGTGGAGACCTTTGAAGAAAAACCTGGAGGAGATGGGGGCTGGATCAATGGTGGTTTTTTTGTGCTCTCTCCTAAAGTTATGGATTATATAGAAGATGATATGATGTGGGAACACGCTCCTATGAAGAAGCTTGTAGCGGAAAGAAAGGTGGCAGCTTTTCAACATAGGGGCTTCTGGCAACCCATGGATACACTACGAGATAACCAGAAATTGGAAAAGATGTGGAGTGAAGGAAACGCTCTCTGGAAGGTCTGGAAATGAAGGGGAACTTCTGGAAGGGGAAAAAAGTTTTGATAACAGGACACACTGGTTTTAAGGGTAGTTGGTTGTCTTTGTGGTTAAAAACTAAAGGGGCTAATGTTGTTGGTTTTGCACTGTCCCCACCTACAACACCGAGTTTGTTTGATCTGGGTAATATTGCTGAAGGTATGGAGTCTGCAACTGGCGATGTTAGAAAATTTGCGGAAATTAAGTCTGTCGTGGAAAAACATCAGCCCGAGATTGTTATCCATATGGCAGCGCAACCGTTAGTACGATATTCCTATGACTATCCAATTGAAACATATGAAACAAATGTTATGGGGACTGTCAACGTTTTGGAATCAGTCCGACAGACATTATGTGTGAAAGTTGTTCTCGTCATAACAAGTGATAAGTGTTACGAAAATAAAGAATGGCTTTGGGGTTATCGCGAAAATGATCCTATGGGGGGGTACGATCCGTATTCAAGTAGTAAGGGGTGTGCTGAACTTGTTACAGCTGCGTACAGGGATTCATATTTTTCAACTGCTGATTATTCACGCCATGGAGTTGCAGTTGCCAGTGCCAGAGCAGGAAACGTTATTGGCGGTGGAGATTGGGGAGTTGACAGGCTGGTTCCTGACATAATGGCAGCTGTATTGGGAGGTCACCCTGTGGAAATTCGGAACTCCCATGCCGTGCGCCCATGGCAGCACGTTTTGGAGCCGCTTGATGGATATCTTTGTTTAATTGAGAAGCTATGGGAGAATGGGCCAACATTTAGCGGTGGTTGGAATTTCGGCCCCAATGATGAGAGTTGCAAGCCTGTTTCATGGATTTTATCAACATTGAAAAACCTTTGGAAGGGCGGGGTGATGGACGTGGTTGATGATGCAGAGAATCCCCATGAGGCAAACTATCTTAAATTGGATTGTAGCAAAGCGAGGACATTGCTGCGTTGGGAGCCAAAGCTGGATCTTACTGACGCCCTTGGCTGGGTTGTTGAATGGTATGAAGGGTATTTGAACAAAGAAAATATTAGCAATCTTTCCGAGCGACAGATTGCTCGGTATGAGAGCATGGTAAAATTATGAGCATAACCTGTCGTTTTTGTGGGTCACTCCTGAAGCATTCTTTTGTGGATCTGGGCATGTCACCCCTCGCCAATTCATATTTAAAACCGGAAAACTTGCAGCGCATGGAACCGTTTTATCCTTTACATGTCTTCGTGTGTGGAGAATGTTTTTTGGTGCAGCTTCTCGAATTTGAGTCGGCTGAAAATATTTTCAGCGATTATGCTTATTTCTCTTCATTCTCGGATAGCTGGTTACAGCATGCAAAGAGTTATACTCGAATGATGTCTGAACGTTTTGGTTTGAGTAAAGAGAGCCAAGTTGTTGAGATAGCAAGCAATGATGGGTATCTCCTACAATATTTCAAGGAAATGAGTGTTCCTGTTCTGGGTGTTGAGCCTGCCCAAAATGTTGCCCAGGTTGCTATAAAAGCCGGTATCCCTACAATAACAGAATTTTTTGGTGTTAAGACTGCCACTGAATTAGTGGCTTCTGGTAAAAAGGCCGATGTGCTTTTGGGAAATAATGTGTTGGCCCATGTACCAGACTTGAATGATTTTGTGAAAGGATTAAAAATTTTACTGAAGGAAACAGGTGTTGCGACCATGGAATTTCCTCATCTTCAGAGACTTATGGGGATGAATCAGTTTGATACGATATATCATGAGCATTTTTCCTACTTTTCCTTTTTTACAGTTTGTCAGGTGTTTAAATCCCACGGTCTTGTTGTGTTTGATGTTGATGAGTTGCCAACTCATGGGGGCTCTTTAAGGGTTTATGGGTGCCATGAAGAAGATAGCTCACATGGAGTTACAAAGAAAGTTGCTGAACTCCTCAGTCGAGAAGAGTCTATGGGATTTACCGATCTGGACTTTTATTTGTCTTTTTCCGACCAAGTAGAGGAAGCAAAAAGAAATATACTAGAATTTTTGATCCGAGCAAAAAGGGAAGGGAAAAAAATTGTTGGATATGGAGCTCCAGCAAAGGGCAATACGCTTCTTAACTATTGCGGGATAGGGACTGATTTTATTGATTATACAGTTGATCGCAGTCCCCATAAGCAGATGCATCATCTGCCCGGAACACACATACCGGTATTTTCTCCTGATAGGATCAAAGAAACGAAACCTGATTACCTTGCTATCCTCCCATGGAACATAAAAGAAGAAATTATGGAGCAGATGGGCCATATTCGTGAGTGGGAAGGACAATTCGTCGTATTTATTCCCGATGTAAAAGTCCAATAAATTAAGAACGTTATTCATATTTTTATGAAGAAAATACTGCTTACTGGGGCAAATGGTTTTTTGGGAAACCATTGCATTCAACCGCTTTTAGAAAAAGGGTATGAGATTTATGCAGTTGCTTCGAAAAAAAGAAAAATGTCAGATCTTCCCGGTGTTCAATGGGTGTGTTTGGATTTGTTGGATATTGGATCTGTAGAAGATTTTTTTAAAAGCGTTAAATTAAGTCACCTCCTGCATTTCGGCTGGTTCATGAAACCGGGCGCAAGCTATGTGAGTCAAGAAAATTTCAAATGGGTGCAGGCTAGCCTCCAACTTCTAAGGAATTTTGCAGAACAGGGTGGGCAACGTGCGGTAATGGCAGGATCCTGTGCTGAATATGATTGGAATTACGGTTTTTGTTCAGAACAGATAACACCTTTGGCTCCTTCAACTCCTTATGGCGTTTGTAAAAATGCCTTGCAGTCACTGTTTACATCTTATGTGCAGCAGGCAGGTATCAGTGGGGCCTGGGGCCGCATGTTCTTTTTGTATGGTCCCCGGGAGAACGAAACAAGACTTGTTGCCTCTGTCATAAGTGCTCTTTTGGGGAAAAAAGTTGCCCAGTGCTCCCATTGCACCCAGATTCGCGACTATATGTATGTTGAAGATGCTGCGGAAGCCTATGTCTGTCTTCTTGACAGTGAAGTCCAGGGACCTGTGAACATTGCTTCTGGGCAACCAATATTTTTGAAGGATATTGTCTTAAAAATTGCAGAAAAACTTGATTGTAATGATTTGATTCATTTTGGCTCAGTTGAGAGAGGTGTTGACGAGGCCCGTTTAGTGCTTGCTGATACGAAAAGATTGGAGAATGAAGTTGGGTTTTTTACACAATTTAATTTGGACACAGGGCTTGAAAAAACAATCCGTTGGTGGGAAGAGAAGCTAAGCAAATGATTAGACGAGACAGCTGATGGTTAAGATTGCAATTCTGGGTGCTGGGATGGCTGGTTTTGGTGCCGCAAGTCGTTTTTCGTCTGAAGGCGCAAAATCGATTATTTTTGAGAAAAATGATTATTTCGGTGGTCATACGGCAACGAATTTTGTAGATGGATTTACTTTTGACGAAGGGCCCCATATATCATTTACTACCAATAAGCGTATCCAGGATTTATTTGCTGCAAACATCAATAATGAATATGAAACTCTGCAGGCTAAAGTAAATAATTACTGGCAGGGATATTGGGTTAAGCATCCTGCTCAATGTAATCTGCATGGGTTGCCCTTGGAACTTGTTGTTTCAGTAATAGAAGATTTCGTTCAGGCGCAGAAAGAGTCATCTGGCCAAATTGATAATTATCAGGATTGGTTATTTGCAACATATGGAGAAACATTTGCTAGAAGTTTTCCTATGCAATATGGTGTTAAATTCCATACCGTAGAAGCTGCAAAGATGGCAACGGACTGGATTGGGCCACGTATGTATAAGCCTGACTTGAAGCAAGTTTTGAATGGAGCTTTGTCTTCAACAACAGAGGATGTCCATTATGTAGACCACTTCAGGTATCCGACTAGGGGAGGCTTTGTTGCATATCTTAACCCGTTTGCCCAGCAATCAAAAATTAAATTGAGTCATGAGCTGCAAGAGCTTGATCCTGTTAAGAAAGAGCTTTACTTTACAAATGGGAAAACGTTTTCATATGATTATGTTGTCTCTTCTTTACCTTTGCCGGAACTCATAAAAATGGTTGTCGGTGCACCTGAAAAAGTGAGGAAAGCAGCTCAAAAACTTGCTTGTACAATGTGCGTTGTCATCACTATAGGAATAGATCGTGCGGATATCTCCAACGCCTATTGGAGCTATTTTTATGATAGGGATTATGTCTACACACGTTTAAGTTTTCCTCATATGCAGTCGCCTCATAATGTTCCGAGTGGAGCCGGCAGCATACAGGCAGAATTGTATTTTTCAACAAAGTACAAGCCTCTGGAAAGAGAGCCAGAAGATTATATTGAGCCAGTGATTGCAGACCTGAGGCGGTGCGGTTTGGTAAAACCGGCTGATGAAATAATTTTTAAGCATGCCAAGGTGATTGATTATGCTAATATTATATTTGATCTTGAACGGCAGCCGGCATTACAAATAATTAGGGAATATCTGGCTGAAGTTGGTATTTTTTCCTGCGGCAGATATGGTCTATGGGGTTATCATTGGACTGACCAGTCTTTTATGAGTGGAGAGAGTGCAGCCCAGAAGGTTTTAAGTATTCTAGCGCCCAGAGTTAGTATTGATCCGCCCTAAATGTTAAAGTTTCACACATTTGCAATATGCCTCCAATCGGGAGTAATGTTGATGGTGAAGCACGTGGTCAGTTCCAATGAGCAATTGCCCATTGGTTTAGCCCTCGGTTTTAAAGTGAAACGGTTAAATCACTGTGATTAATAAATATAATAATTGTATATAACATCAAAGATGTTACAGGGATACATTGAACATGGGTAAAGGAAAATCAATCGACAATAAGCATGTAACCATTATTGATTCGAACTCTAACCATCGTATGTTAGATTTTAAAGAATTAAAGCGCTACAGAGACTTATTTTATTTTTTGGTCTGGCGTGATATCAAGGTGCTGTATGCTCAAACAATACTAGGGTTCTCATGGGCCTTATTGCAACCACTAATACAAATAGTAATTTTTACAATAATATTTGGTAAAGTAGCTAAGGTATCTTCAGAAGGAGTTCCCTATGTTTTATTTTCAACGGTTGCGGTAATCCCTTGGACATACATGTCCCAGGCAATGACACAATCGAGCATGTGTCTTGTCCAACATCAAAGAATTTTGGGGAAAATTTATTTTCCGAGAATAATATTTCCAATTACTCCAGTTTTGGCAAGACTGGTCGATTTTTTCATATCGATTGTAATTATAATTGCAATAATGCTCTATTATGATCTAGCTCCAACTTGGAATCTTCTCTGGTTCCCATTTTTTGTTATTTTGATGATAGCAATCCCTACAAGCGTAGGGATGTTGTTGTCTGCAATGGCTATTCGCTATCGTGATGTTAGGCATGCTATGACTTTTGTTATGCGGTTGCTGATTTATTCTGCCCCGATTCTTTATTCTGCCTCAGCAATACCTGAGCATTACCGCATAATTTATTCTCTAAACCCAATTGTTGGCGTTATAGAAGGCTTTCGTGCCTGCTTACTAGGCACAGCGATACCCTGGATGTATATCTGGCCAGGAATATGTACACTCATTATTTTACTTGTTTGTTCATTGAAATATTTCAAAAGCATGGAAAGAATTTTTGTTGATGTAATATAGCTAGTCCCCTCTTCCCCTCATTTTGAGTTCATACCGTCAGAGCAATGGGTGGGCACAATGTGAGGAATATTCGGCGGAAACATAATTTATCGAAAAAGTAAATAAGAATCCTATGAAATCAAAATCTCTTGCAATCAGTGTTGAAAATATAAGTAAGTGCTACCGACTAGGGCTTAAGATAGATAAAGATGAGAATCTTGCCAAAGCTGCATTTAATTTTATTAAAAGTCCTTTAACTAATTTCCGTAAATATAGATCATTGTATACTTTTGATGATGTTGAGCTGAATAATGGGAATACGGGAGACGAGACCCATGAAGACATCTTGTGGGCTCTAAATGATGTATCTTTTGAGGTTAAAACCGGTGAAGCACTTGGGATTGTTGGAACAAATGGGGCTGGAAAATCTACTTTGTTAAAAATATTGTCTAAAATTGTTTCTCCGACAAAAGGACGAATTGAAATAAATGGAAAAATTGCGAGTTTGTTGGAAGTAGGCACAGGCTTTCATCCGGAACTTACTGGAAGAGAAAATATATATCTTAACGGTACGATCCTCGGGATGACCAAGAATGATATCGATCTTAAATTCGAAGAAATAGTCGAGTTTTCCGGAGTTACAAAATTTATTGATACGCCTGTTAAACGCTATTCCAGTGGAATGACCGTTCGTCTTGCATTTGCTGTCGCTGCGCATCTTGAGCCAGAAATTCTCATCATCGATGAAGTCTTGGCTGTTGGCGATATTTCTTTTCAAAAAAAATGTTTGGGTAAGATGAGGGAAGTTGCCCAAGAAGGAAGGACTGTTCTTTTTGTTAGTCACAATTTAGCTGCCCTGGAAAATTTATGTACAAAAGGAATTTTGCTCCATGAGGGGAAATTGATTGACCAAGGTGATATGGATGTTATTTCCAGTGCTTACATGAACAGGACTGCAGAAAATTTGGGAAATACAGCAGACAAATGGAAGCACACCGGCACGGGGGAGGCTAGAATAATAGATGTTCAAGTTTTTGACTCCAATAACAACGCAACTGCTTTCATTAAAATGGGAGAGAGCATATTTGTAGAGTTTGAAGTTGAATTTTATAAGGACATGGACGTGGTCGATGATGCTGCTTTGGCGTTCAGGAAAGCCGGAACAGGCGAAAATATTTTGCACCTGCAGAGTCAGGACTGTGGTGTCGTTTTTGAAAATATTTCTAAGGGCAATAAACGCTATCGGGTTGAGATTCCCCATGTAATGCTTTATCCAGGGGTATATCTCATTTCTGCTTATATTGGTGCGCGGAGGATAAATATTGATTTTGTGCAGGATGTTATTTCCCTGCAGGTTATGCAGGGAAAAGTTTCGGAGCGGAGAGACCCTTTTTGGCCTTCAAGGGGTAAATACCACCATCAATCCTTTTGGACAGAGAACTCCTGACAATTTTGTGTCAAGGAGGATTCTCGTCACTGAGGACATCTATCTCTAAAAGTTGCATTGCATGCCGTGATCCTCAATTCGATGTAAAAATGACTGATGTTCTCCCTGTACATAAAGACGCTGAATTAATCAACCAGTCTCCTGATGATAAGCAAGAAAGCACAACAATCTTCTATGACGAAAAATCTGGGATTCAGGCGATAAAAAACATAGCATTACAATTGCTCCCAGTGATGGGTGAACATTCCATGATTGCAGGAGACTACGAATACAAACGGTGAGGTGCTGCTTCGCTCTTAGGAAGAGTAGATCTCCATACTGGCTAACACACTGCATTGGTTCGTGACAGGCATCGGAGCCGCGAATTCATAGAGTTTCTCAAAAGAATAGATGAAAAATATGCTGATGATTGGATTATCAGAATAGTCCTGGATAACCATTCATCACACATCTTCAAAGAAACGCGCAATTATTTAAAATCAGAGCCTAAGTGATTTTACTTTGTATTTACACCGACACATGACTCAATTTGATTGAATCGGTATTTAGCAAAATGGCCAAATCTTTTCTACGGCATATTCGGGCCGATTCAAGAGATGAACTCGTTAGGCGCATTACAAGGTATTGCGGAAATCAACAAAGCCCCTGTTGTCCATCGGTGGCGGTACAAGATGGATGAGATTGCCACCTTATAAACGTACGTTATTTATGAAACTCTATACTAGTGAGCTGAGATGACAACAAAGAATTTAGCAAAGCATTACGACGATGCTTTTTATGAAGATCAAGTTTCTGGGTCGGTCCGTTCGGCTAAAATTATTCTTGAGATATTGTATGATTTCTTTCAGCCTCGATCTGTTGTCGATGTTGGATGTGGCAGAGGAACCTGGTTATCTGTTGCGGAATCTTTGGGAAGTGAGATGCTTACCGGTATAGACGGTCATTGGAATACGAAGGATGCACTGTTAAGTAACAATATTAATTTTATCCAAGCAGACCTTGAGGGGCATATTGATATTAAGGAAAAGTATGAGTTGTGTATTTCTCTTGAAGTAGCAGAACATCTTTCGGAGCAGCGAGCCCATACATTTGTAGATACTTTGTGCAAAGCATCTAATGTAGTTCTTTTTAGCGCTGCAACTGTCAATCAAGGAGGAGAAAATCACATAAATGAGCAATGGCAATCCTACTGGGTGCGCTTGTTTCAATCGAATGGGTACAAATGTTACGATGTGTTCCGACAGGCGGTTTGGGAAAACGAGGAAGTCGCTTGGTGGTACCGGCAGAACCTTTTTCTTTTTCTAAATTTACCGGAAGTTGAGGATGATTTTGATATAGAAAAACTTAAACGAATGGAGAAAACAATACCTGATATTGTACATCCGAAAAGTTATGAAATTATATACCTAAGATATAAAAAAAACGAAGAAAAAGTTCGAAGGCATGAGCAGTTGATGTGCAACCCTACCTTTCAATTGTGTATAAATAATATAAAGAAATATTTTATTAATAAATTTGGAAAAGTCAAACCATAAGACGCAGATCTTGGATGTCCCGCCAGCTAAAGCGTGATCTTGCCATAAAAAGGTGGATACAGAGTTAAGCCACTTTCCTGTTATTCCACCATTCCATTATTTCATGGCAGGATCAAAGCTTGTAGCCGTGAAAAAATGGTCTTTTTAATATGACCACTCTTTGCCCACAGGCAAAAATCAAAACACTTGTAACGACTTTTATAAAGTTTAAGCCCATCAACAACGCAGTCCAGTTCTTTTTCTTTAAGAAATGCGGTCTTGATGTGGTTCGGCGATTCAAACCCTGAAATCCCGAAGGATACTTTTCGACCAAAACTAAGTTTATGAAAGCGAATAAAATGATCTGTTTGGGCACTGCTTCTGTCGCAAAATTTGAGAAGCATTGTGGAGCCATTTGATAATGACATCTTAAACCTTTCCACCCTACGATTCCATTTTTCTTTTGCTTCGTGCCTGCTTCGATAGTGAAGAAAATGTACTTCAATGCCTTGAGGAAGAAGGCCAACAGGATAATTAGGTGATGAATCCATGTAAACTGAATGATGGGTAAAGGAGAGATCCCAATTTGGAAAATCATCGAAATTTTCAAGGAGTCGTAGGAAACATTCGGGATATAAAAAGAGGCCAACAAATGGGGTATTATATTCGCGATGTAGATTCTGGTAGAGCTCAAAACCCCAACAATTATTGGATATAATGATGAAGTTTAGGTTTCTTAACCGGATTTCCTCTATCTTTGAGAAAAGTCTATTGAGAATTTTTCTCGTTGATTTTCTCATGAAGCAGGCTTTTCCTATTGGACCTGGATTGGCGAGGTGCCTTCTGGAAAAACAGACACCATTTTAGGAGATTGGAGTAACTCCAGTTAATTTTCCTTATTGAAAATACAATTTTAAAGTTTCCGAATATTTGGAAACTTTATTCCGTTGTTCCGGAACAAAGTTAATTCTTATATTCCAATTCCCTGTATTTTTTTCCTGAACAAACAATGATAATGCCAATATTCCAGTTACTTGATTCATAAATTACGCAAAAAGCGTTGTGTTGTTGCTATGTGGCACAAACATTGCTGAATGTTAATCAGTGTATAATTCTTATTTGATTCCCAAAGCATAATTCTTTATAGGCAGTTTGGAATAAGAAAACAAGGTAATTTAAAGATATTGTTCGTAAAAATTGAATGACTAGAGGTGATTGCATGAGACGACAGGATGATTTCAAAATTAATTGCGAAAGAGGGGAAAAAGTGGTGAAAACACCAAAAGCGAGATTTGGTGTGTGCAAAAACCAAAAAGTACTCACTTTATTGGTTACTTTAGTAGTCATGTGTCATCCTGGATTCTCGCAGGCATTTGTATGTTATCTTGATTATGACGGAGATTACTATGGTGATAGCAGCACTGAACAATATAATGAATATGGCCGTGCCATAGTATTGAATTATCCTGATGGCAATTACCCTGAGAGTGACTGTGATAGTATTCATGAAGAACCCTATGATTATGTCGCCGACAATACCGATTGCGATGACACAAATGGCGAGATAAATCCTGATACCGTATGGTACCTGGACGCAGACGGCGATCTTTATTCAGATGGCAGCACAACCGGCCCGGTATGTGC
>Ga0102953_1001766_pt1 | contig 13465 bp, 5 predicted proteins | sample SalPon2A_C_D2_MG_FD_78509 | JGI IMG/M metagenome (GOLD analysis project Ga0102953, IMG submission 78509) | Soil microbial communities from South San Francisco under conditions of wetland restoration - Salt Pond MetaG R2A_C_D2_MG | ecosystem: Environmental > Terrestrial > Soil > Wetlands | place... | reverse complement strand
CACCGTGCCCAGGTTCCAGGAGATGGTCTGGCCACTGACCGAGGGTATCGCCGAACCGGGTGTGCCGAAGTAATCGGCGCTCACCATTCCCACGTAGGCCATGCCGGTCGGCAACGTGTCGGTGAGTGCCAGCCCGATATGGGTGCCTTCCTGTAACCCGAGGCGCAGTTCGTAATCCACCAGATCGCCTACCCGCAGATTGGCGTCGGCCGCATTGTATGTGTCGCTCAGTCGTGTCTTGGTCAGCGTTGTGTTATCGGGCGTGGTCAGGCTTGTGGTGTCAGAAGCGAAATAGTCGTTATCGGCTGGAGAACCGCTGCCGCTACGCTCATATGAGCTTGGGCCACTAAGACTGGTCCAACTGGCTAAGACATTGTTAGATAGTGTCTGGCCCGCGCCAACACTGTCAAGCACGCGCACATCGTAGGCGACGGTGACCGTCGACCCTTCTGGAATATCTTGCGCAGGCCACGTGAGGATCTGACCGGAGATTGAAGGATCGGAAACAGGAGTGCCATTGATCGTTGAGCTTCCTGTTTCATATGCCAACCCTGCACCAAGTGTATCGGTAAGGACCAGATCAAAGGCGGCAGAATAGTTAGCACCTGAGTTCGCGGTCAGAACCACAGTATAAGTCAGGATGTCCCCGGCCGTGGGTGGTGTTGATGGGGCCACGCTCTTGGTTACAGTGACCAGAGGCTCAACGATGGTCAGCGGCCCGCTTGCAGCCTGGGTCTGAGTTGGATCGACCATCCCTGTATAGGTATAGGCAGCGGTATTAGTGAAGCTGACACCGGCATTGGCCGCGGGGTTGTTGGCCACCCGAGTGGGCAGGGTAATAATCACCTGCCGGCCTGCCGGAATCTGGGTGATGGTCAGGTTTATATTGCCAGGCGACCCGCTGGTGTCGGTCAGGGTAACTGTATTGCCCAAGTCGTCGACCGCCGTGGCGCTTCCGATGTCATACTCCAGAGCGCCGCTCAAGGTGTCCGTCACTACAACATTGTCCAGTGCCGCGTTGACAGGGACACCCGGCACCGTGATCGTATACACCACATCCTCACCGATGGTTGTTTCGCCGCTTGCAGGAGAGGTGACGCTTTTGGTGAGCGCTTCGACGGTTATCGGGTTGGTCATGACGAAAGGTGCCGAACTCGATGAACCATACATCTGTCCCAGCGTCGTGGGCGTGGTCAATGACCAGTATTCATCCAGAGTTACGATGTTATCCCAGGTCTGGTTCGGGCCAAAGTCGGTGTGGAATCCGATGTCGTAATCGATCGTAACGCAATCGGACGGATTGATCGGCGTATTTAGTTCAAAGGTCATCGTCCGGGTTGCGATGTCGTAACTGTAAGTGTAATCGGTCGGTGGGGTCAGCGGAGTGGCTCCGACGGTCACCGCAATTCCACTAATGCTCCCCTCATCCATTTGTGATGTCAGTACATCAGTCAATTCGGCGCTATAGGCAGGGGCCAAACCGTTGTTACACGATTCAAGCCTGAACTGCATGACGTCGCTGGCGACATCGACGATCAGGGGTGTCCCGGTGGTCCCAGTGCGTCCGAGACGGTCTGCCTTGGTCGGCGTGGTCATCACTGGCTGGTGCACCTCGATGGTGGCATTGCTTTGCAGACTCGTCGAAGCAGGGTCACTACCGGTGTATGAAAGCGACACGTAGTTTGTCAACGATGTCGAATCAGCCTGAGCGAGTGTGTCCTTCACCACGATCGCGCTGTATTCAATCACTAAGGTATCGTTCGAAGGATCTATATCAATGGCGTTGGTGATGTCGCCAATACTCCAGGTGAGGGCGCCTGACTGGCCGGATGCGGGAACATTGCTCGCAGGGATATCAGCGTAGCTGAAGACACCGGCGGCCGAATAGGCTGCGGTGGCGTCGCCATTGACACTCACTACACCGGCGAATTCCAAGCCGGCGGGGAGAGTATCAATTACCACGAGCTGCTCGGCCAGCCCTTCCCGCAGAGTCAGGGCAAGGCGGTAAACAACGGTGTCTCCAACGCGTAAGATTGAATCGTCAACAGTACTGCCTCCGATATCCCAGGAATCGGAGACCACCGACTTGACGATGGTGGTTGGATCGATTGTGTTGATAGTTGCAGGCGTTGGTACATAGCAATAATCATTAGGTGCAGTGATTGTCGGGCAACCGTCGCCGGTGCGACTGCCCGTATTTCCTACCTCAAGCGAATTCCAATCGACATAAACGTTATTGGTGATCGGGGTGCCGTCAACAGCCAGAACATTTACCTGATAGGTTAGTTCCAGGGTCTCGCCAATGTCGATATCAAGATTGTAGTCACTGTTCTGCCTACCCCAGGTAAAGGTGCCGGTCGGCAGTTCGCTTGGAATATCGATGAAGCCGGAGACCGGCGTGCTGTTGATCTCGGCCGTTGCGGAACCGGCAACCAGTGACACGTTGGCTGGTAATGTGTCAACGATATTGACATCAAAGGCGGTGGAATTGCCGCTATTGGGAATGGAGACTGTATAAAGGAGGGTGTCGCCCACTTCGGCCGGATCGTTTGCCGCTTTACCCCCTGTTACGTTAGCGACGGTTTTGGTGGCTATGAGTACTGGTTCGACCACGCTTATGGCAGTTGGCGTTACGCCCTCACCGCCGTCTAATTGTGTCGTAATGCCACCGCCGTTTATTTTGTTATATTTGTACGACGCCCTGTTTGTAAAAGAATCACCGGCATTATTATTATTTGTGTTCAGTAACTGTACCGTAATGTCGATGATCGCTTGATCACCAATCGGTATATCGACTCCGGTGGCTAGATTTTCAAGGATGAGATCTGTGCCGGTTCCGGAATTGGTCAACGCCCAGGAGTTAGTTCCCGATGCAAGATGCGCTGTGGCACTCATATATCGCAAATCGGCTCCCGACTGGCTCAGATCATCCAGTATCTGCGCATCATACAACCACACATCGACCGGCGTTGCGGGCACCTTGATTTGGTAAGTGAACTGATCACCAATTTTGGCAGTTGTAATGAGGGGGAGACTCTCTTTTGACAGAGCACCGGGGGCTTGGATTGTTACATCGGTGGCTTCACTCGGGTTACCGAACTGTGCAGTGCCGTTTTGGTTCTCGTCATCACTATCACCGGACCAGGATACACCATACTCGTCAGTACCTTCGAGATGCGCATGGTTGGAAACGACAGTGCTGTCCAAAAGGGATGATTTCAGAACGACATCGAATTGAATCTGGTATTGCTCATTACTACCTAGTCTAAAGGGGGGGATTGTAATAGAGCCTGTCCCGTTCGTACCTCCATTGGGATCGACAACTGGTATAACTGGCAGATCGTGCCCATAGAGAGTGAGCGTACCCGCCACGAATTCGGGGCCCAGTTCATCGGTGAAAGTTGAGATGTCGAGCCATGGGTATGTGAAATTCTGGAGCAATAGCGTATAGCGCAGCATGTCACCCGGGTAGGCGGCGATGGCGTCGATATCACTTGTGGTCAGATCGTCAACTGACTTTAGAAAGAAGTAGCCTTGCGTGGCAGAGGTAATAGTACAGGCGTCTTGGAAATCTCGCGGCGGAACCGGCGGGGTGCCATCGGTTAGGGTGTTGACAGATTCTAAACGAGTGGTATTGCTCCAGGTATCATTGAACCACCTCGTGGCGCCAGCAATATTGGTAAAATCTTTTCCTGGTTCGGTACCTGCATTGAGCTGGGACTCGTATTTGATTTGCAGGTGCTGATTAGGTTCAAGTTTGGCATCCAGATGGTCCAGAAATGTCAGGGTGAGCTTACATGTTGGTTCATCGTAGGATACCGAGTAATGGGTGTCCTTAATTAAGTCCGTGACCAAAGATGAATCAGCCGCGAGGATCTGGACGGTCATTGGCGCGGTCGTTGGGTCGTAATTACACATACCGCCGATGCCCGGAGTGGCCGGGTCGGGAGCGGATGGCAATATATCTGTAACCTCGACATTCCATGCAGTACTGCCGCCAACATTCTCTACTTCAATCGTATAGGTTGCCGATGTTCCAACATTCAGGTTTGAGACAGAGCTTGTCTTATCAGCCACGAGGTCGGGTTCGGCTATGGTCATCTGCTCGGCGACACCTTCCTCGCCCGGCAGAGGGTTAAAGAATTCCTGTTCCCCGAAGAAGCCATCTCCATCGAGATCAACACCTGGTGGTTCATTGTCTATGTTGCCGTCTTCATCTAGATCGACCCATCTTGAGAACACCCAGCTAGCGGTGTTGACAAAGGTTATGCCAGGTTGATTGGCCAGGGTATCGTTAAGAACCACCTTTATCTCGACCACAACCTGGTCCCCACTTAAGATATCGGGCAATGTGAAGTGAAGGAATTTATCGGTGGTGGGCTCGGTACCGGTGGTCACAATTGTGACCGGCACGTTCACCCCTGTTTCCTTATAGTGGGCCGTCACCAAATAGTTGCCTAATGTATCCTTGGCAAGTGATAGATCCGCGGTACTCGGTATGTCATCACCCCCTGGGATAGGCGTCTCCGCTAACAGAGCATTGAGATCGTCTTTGACCACGATACTGCCGATATCATTGGGTGATGGCTCGCCGGCAGGATAATTCATGGACGGGATCGTGAGCGTATAGGTGAAAGGCACGCCGATGCTGGCAGTGGTGCTCGGCGACTTCTTGGCAATGGTCTCCTTAGGGATCAAGATATCTTGACATTGAATAGAACTGAATGCTCCTTCGTCTGAGTTAACTACCCAGAGTTTGTGATCAATATTGGAACATGCAAAGTGGCCTGTGGCCCAGACGTTGTCGAAGATAATTAAATATATTGAATCGTCATTGGTCTGAAAGTTGATGGTCGTAGCCAGAGGATTGGATTGCGGCCAGTTCTGGAACGTGCAGGTTTGGTCGATGGTGATCTGGACAGGAGCTCCCGTGGGCCACAGGACGGTATCATTACCGTCAATCACACCACCGTAGTCGGAGCAAAATTTCTCTGCTGCCAGGGTGGAAGAGACAGTGCCCAGCATAAGAGTGAAAATGATCAACAGTGTGAATCCGAACATAGAGCCGCGTCTGTTCGGGGCCATCAGAAAATTACTTTTACCCTTTCGGGACTTTTGGTTATGATTCGTATCCTCAGGCCTCACCCGAAACGGCAACACCAAGGCGTTCCCAAGCAACTGAGACTTCCGGATCAGGAAGCTTATAATAAGAATCCCCATTAAACTCATAGCCAATCCTTATTTCCTCGGTAAATCGGCAAATTGGTACTCTTGGCAAAGATGAGTAGCGGTTTACGTATCGCGATAGTTTGCAGAACCTTTTTGGCAGATAAATAAATCTCTTTTATTACCGGTGAGGATGTTATGTCGAAGTTTACCGACGATTTGACTCGTCTAATGGCCGTTGAGATAAATTTAGCGCTGTTGTTTACGAGTCTGGCGGTTAGGGTTGTTTCCCAAATAACCTCATTGTTAGTATTCCCGTTTAGCGAGGCAGTCAAGCTGTTGAAATTTGACTTTACATATCCATCTGTGTTGTCAGATTGTGCAGTAGCTCTTTTCATTCGGCAAGGTAGCAAACTTGCTGTTGTCAATTTAGAGAAATTAACATCATAATTTTTGTCGCCTATTTTAAAAACTAGGATGTTGTTTTGATAATCCTTATCACTGAGCTCAGCCGAAAACAATGTCCCTTTTTTACGGGGGAACAGGACGGCAATGGTGTAAATGAAGAAAGCAAACGGGAGAGACGTGATTACAAACGATATATATGGTGACTGCATTCGCAGCGCGCTATAGCAATAATAGCAAATAGACAGGAGAGCGAGAGCGTTTACCCACGCATCCAGGCGCTGGGATTGGCGGCAGCTATGCCCGCTATAAAAAAAAGCCCGATCTTCTCCTGAAGATGAGCGAAAACCGACGTTAACACCAATCGGTTTAGCAATAGTATAGTGTCCCACCTCTTTGGCAACCCCCGCGTTACTGTATAAAAAAACCAGCCGTCTTGCCTTTTAGAGATTTAGGGGTGGACTGCCTGAGATCCTTTTATCTCACTAGGGAAGATGAATCTAAGCATCCATATAATATTCGTTTGTAATATTGTTTCTCGATAACATACTTGAAAAGCAAGGTCAACGGTATTTTGATAATAGAGTTAATAACTTACGGGCCTGGTCAATATTATTTCAGTGGTTTAGAAGGTTTGTTTTCTGGCATTCCTGCTGTTTAGAGGCTCCAAAGTTATAGGGAAACAACCTAAGTCTGCATGATTGTGTTTGAATAGTGGTGGCTTCTGCATAAAGCTCAAACCTGATGACAGGCCGTCCAGATACTAACGCTAATTGGTGAGGACACAAGGATATCGCTTGTGGTTAGCAGTTGCCGGAAAAATTGAATTTAAAGAATTATATGGACGAGTCCCTTTACAGTTTTTGGCTAGGTGCCATTCGCCATGTATGATCAGTCATTAACGCCGGTAGAGGGGCTAGCGATATGATTGATTAAGCACAAAAAAGGAAGGGTCCAATTATAGACCCTTCCTTAAATTAGAAGAGGGGGATGAAGCCCTCTTTTTTTATACCAAAAATCAGAAAGTCAAGCGCACACCAGCCATAAAATTGTGGGTAGCATACTCAACTTCAGTACCATCAAATTCGGGGTCAGCTGTTGCGAAATAGCGGTAGCTTACGTCAATATTTGTGACGTCATTGACTTTGAAACCAGTGCCCAAAATCAGCTGATAAGCGAAAACCGTATCATCTTCACTATCACCCTCTAACTCCCCATCAACTTTTGAGAACCCAATCCCCGCGCCTATAAAAGGAGTAACAGCTGAGTTGGTATCAATGTCTGCAAAGAAATTTCCCATAAGTGTCATGGATTCAATTTCACCATTGACAGGTATGCTACCTGGCATGCCCATATAGTTGGCCGATAATGTATCCATGTCGTTTTTCCGGTAGGAAAATTCACCTTCAGCCCGAATCACGTCACTTATCCTTGAACCAACCGCCAACGACAATCCGACACCGTTGTCGAACGAAAATTCAGCATTAGTAATACCGGCTGTTGCTAATCCGGAATCTGTAACCGCCGCGTCCGAAACCGAAACAAATCCCACGTTACCAGCGAAATACGACTCAGCAAAACAACTACCTGCCAAAGCCAATGACAAAAACCCAACTACTCCAGCCACAATAATTTTTTTCATACTCATCTCCCTGTCATAAAAAATTTACTAAATAATATCACATTAATGCCCTATACCCTGAATAACCAATTGAGTCAATCATAATACGCGTCACCGATGTTTACTTCTCATATTTCCCAGAAGACAATAGCATCCTATTCACTTTTCTAGTTATGGTTTAAATCTAGAAATCAGAATAGACTTTGTCTGAGCAGTCCTCTGCATTCAAGGAGCGGTTTTTTCCATCTTCAGGCAGAATGGTTGAAACGGCACCCTTCCCTTAAAGGAATAGTAGAGAACACCCTTCGACAGGCTCTGAGTAAGCAGAATTACTCTTATACTGAACAGCCAGAGTTTATCGTTAATTCTGACCCCACCGCCTATCCTGCGTCGGTTCGTTCATCCTGAGCTTGTCGAAGGAAGCTTAGAGTAAAGGAAGGTATAGACCAGGCTCTTACTCCTTAATGTCGCAACACCAGATATTCCCTTCCCCATCGTCATTCGCCATGGATCACCAGTCTTTGACGACGATAAATTCCAAACAGGTAACTGGTGGTCTGCATGTCGGTGTAGGTTATCCGCGAAATACCGGCCCTGTTGGCGGCGGCCCGGATGACATCTGCCGTCCATTCCACGGATACACCATAACCGCTGACCGGTTCTCTGATCTGGTGCTCGTCAAGCAAACAGTGTTTGCCGCCTACCGGAGAAGACCGGAAGTCGACCAAATAGGGCTGGGTGATGTTCGTATAGAACAGGCCTTTGGGGTTTGATAGGCCCCCATCAAGAATCGAGCAGCCGGTCAGCAGGATGGCGACCGGGGTAATATAAAAAGAGCGCCTAATCACCGTAAAGCACGGTCGTGATTTTCGAATACAGGCCGAAAAGGACTACAAGGGATTCGGTGTCGGCATGTTTGATGACCGTTATTCCGCCCTGGTCCGCCGCTGCCTTCGAGCCGCCGTCACCCCATGCGAACAGCCAGAGAACCGAATAAATGTGGGAACGGCCGACCTTGCTGCCCAGCGAGGTACTGTCGTAGTCGGTATCCAGAGGACGTTGGATGTGGCTGTAGGCACATCCCTGCAAAAATACGGCGATCAACAGGACGGCCAGAAGCTTGATTAGAGTGTTTTTTTTCACTGACGCCATACCTCTTTCTTTTTAGGATGAATAGTTGTCATGCAAGGGTGACAATCTACCCAAACCCGCATTGGATAATCTTAAAACAGCCGAAGTTCATCAACCCGGTCAATACCTCTGAACAACCCCTCGTTCCTGAATTGCAGAACTTTCACCTCAATCCTTCAGGTTAATTCCGGCGAAAATATGCCACCCCGGCCAGAATGTTTATTCCGAAATCTTTTGGAGACGACCAGATCCTAGAAATTAACCTTGAACTCTTCCAATTCGCAAGGGAAATGAAAAATCCGCTATAACTGCTTTACTGCATCATTTTCGACAAAGATATTACTTTGAATTTACGATCCTGTTCCATATCATAAATCTACAAAGTGCTTCTTCGGGCATGAAGGAGCGGCCATTAATAGATGCTCTGGCGGACCGCTATACCACAGGACCGGTACCGGATCTTCCGCACTTGACCAAACCTTTGCCAATGCCGTTCCTCATGCCGAATCCATGATGGATCTTCATCCCTGGAGCTACTAAGCTGAAGAAGATGAACCACTCTTAAGCGTCCTGAAACTTGCTGACAGCATATGACATGAGCCCAAATCCGGCTTATTGCAACCTTGGCGGGAGCACAACGATGGCGCTGACGCCGTCAGCGTCGGTGATAAAGTTAATTTAATTTTATGAGACTCCAGATATGTACAGGTCTGTTTACCAGCAAATGAAGCCCGTAATCTTGCATTTTGTCGGTTTGTCCAGAGACTCAATCCATGTACACATCGGATTGACCGTATTCTTCTTATCGGTGGCATTATGGCGGAAAGGCCGAATCAGCCTTATCTCTGTAGTACCTGTAATGGTCGTGGCTGGATTGATGGAGGCACTGGACCTTTATGACGACTTTCGTTCAGTGGGGAGCAGGCATTGGTTAAACAGTCTGCATGACCTTGTAAATACAATTCTCTGGCCGCTGGTAATTGTGGCCTTGGCAAAGCTGAGATACGCTTTTAGACCTGAATCTTGACCTATAGCGAACCATAATCAACCTTCAAATGCTTTACCTGCTGTTACGCCACTTACCCGATCCCGCCAAAATTCAAATGTTGTCTCAATAGAGTTTGATTCGGCCATCGCTTTTCTTATAGACTGATTTCACAAGCGATAATTTTTAATAAAACCCAGGAGGGAGTCCGAATGGCTACTTACGAATGTCCGAAATGTGGAATGGCGGTCAACGCTACCTGCGCGAAATGCAATGCGCCTCTGGTCAACGACAACATCAAGCTGGAAGACGGCACAGAGGTTCAGGTATCTAAATGCCCGAACGGTCACGGCAAGATCAAGTCTCCGATGTGTTGCGGCCAGGACATGACCTGCACAATCAAATAATTAATCGAGCCGGTGATTCTTACTTATTGGGGGAATATATCAAACATTTTTGAGAGGAGGTACCAGCTATGCGTATGTTATTGACTGTCAGTTTTCCGCATGAACCTTTCAACACCCTTGTGAGAAAAAAAAAGGCCGGCAAGTTACTTGAAAGCATCCTTGCTGAACTGAAGCCGGAATCCTGCTACTTCACGGAACAGCACGGCACCCGCGGCGCGATAATGGTTGTCGAGGTGGCAGACCAGTCGCGGATACCGTTTTTCGCCGAGCCGTTCTTCCTCAACTTCAACGCCGACTGCAAATTCCGAATCGCCATGTCGCCTGAGGATCTTGCCAAAGCCAACCTTGACCAGTTGGGAGAAAAATGGGGGTAAAGCAGATTGGGCGACATACCATATGAAAAAGCCCATGGCCTTAAACCATGGGCTTTTTTTGACGCCAATTCGACAAAATCGGCGATGATAAAAAGATTGTTTTAGAGAATGTAATCCATCTGAAATCAGCCCTTATCGACATCCTCCTCATCGACCTGTAATTCCTCGCTCAGATCGATCTCGTCATTTTGCTCCTTAACTGAATGGCGTTTGGCAAAGCGCGATTTGCCGGGAGCGGTCGGATACCAGATGACCGGGTCGGAGAAGGCCTGCCAGCCGTATCGGAGGATTTTAAGCAGAGTAAAGCTGATCCATAAGGCCCAGGCCAGCATCGCAAGCCGGTACCAGAAGATCGGCACCGACAACAGCCAGGCTTGGGGCAGAACGGCCGCACTGTAGTCCTGATACCAGCGAAGCAGATTACGGTTGGAACCGTTACCGACGATATTCATGTCGGGATGGCCCAATAACCCCCGGCTGATGGCGACAAGCAGCGCCAGAATCGCCAAAAACGTCAACACTCCGAGACAAACCTGCAGCAGATTGAAGGTCACCTTATCGATCTCAGGCTTCAGCTTCCGGCGGAAGTTCAACGCGACCAGCCAGCCTACCACCACCAGCCCGCCGATCAGATTACTCTGGCTCAAACCAATGCCGAGCAGCAGCCACTGGTAAAAACCAAGCATGGTCAGCCTGCTTTTGTGGAGGCCGTAGGCAACCAGCACGATTACCAGCAGCACCGACCAGAAGAGGATAGCCGGCCCGATAGCCGGACCGCAAAGCATCAGCGGCCAACGGTTACTCGGCAGATTAAGTTCGATATTGGTATTGACGCTTGTTTGGCCGAGATCGATTTCGGGGGTCTTGTAACTTGCTGCCATACCGCTGTCCTCGCGCCAGGTCAGACTGATATCCTGGCTGCCCGGCACAATTGGCACGGTAACCAGACGGCCCTCCTGACGGATCGGCTGGACCTGGCCATTGATCTTTACTTCCTGCAACCGGCTGGCCGGGGGGATGGTAATGTTATGCTGGCCACCCTGGCTGCTGCGCACGGTAAGATCGAGGCGGGTGTCGGTAGCCCGCTGGCCGGGGCTCACCTCCAACCGGCTCTTGTCGATAGTGATGGTCTGGCCGGCAACTCCCTGGGGACGACTGATCGACAGAAGCAGTTCCTCGCCGGGCCAGGGATGCCATTTCGGGGCCCAGCGGTTACCGACCTGATGAAGAATTACCGGAATGCCTTCGTATTCCAAATGGAAGATCGGCGATGCGTCGATCTGCCAGGTCTCCGTCCAATCGTTGGTTTGGGAGTGCTTGAGAACTAATTTATCCTGTTTGTCCAGAAGCGATTGAAAGGTGAGATAGCTGCTTTGCGGATCGAGGTTTATCTGGGCCTTGCCGTCTTTGACTTTTGTATTGCCGGAGACCACCGCTTCACCGGGGAGCAGCGGGTATTCGACAATGATCGCCGAACCAGCCGGGCTTAATCGGCTGATAGTGGTTTCGATACGCCAATCAAGGCCCAGGCGCAGATGCCGCTCGATCAAGACGAAAGGCGGCAAGACCCCCGTTTCCAGGATACGGCTTTCCCGTTCTCCCTCTTCGACTATTTTTTTGAAATAAAGCTGGTTGTCGATGCTGCCGTCCCGATGGGTTCCCTCGACCGTCCAACCGTTACGGCTGATCTCTAAGCGATGTGGTTTCAGGGGCAAGGCGAGCTGCAGGGTATTACCCGGCGGAATTCTGCCGCTTAATTTAACCGTGTGATTACCGGTGGGAACCAGCAGCCATAGCGATTGGCCGGTGGCATACATGGCCGAGGCGGGGAGATTGTCGATCTTTACCGAACCGGGCAGCCAGTGTTGGGGATGACCGGGCAACGGGACCGCCACTTTGCTGGCCGCGGTCACGGAAAAATTCAAGTCTAGTTTGTCGGGGCTGATCGCAAGGGCCATGGCCGGAATATCAGCGCAGTCCGGAAAACATTGGTCTTTTTCCAGAAGCCGTTCCCGCAATTCTTCGAACAACTCCGGGGAAGGGATCTCTGCGGCATATGCCCTGATCGGGGAAATTAGCGAGAAGAACAGCAGGGGAATCAGTAAAAATGTTTTCAGGTCCGGAAAACTACCCCCCCTGCCGCAGGTGTATTTAACGCCGAGCAAACTCAATGCCAGTAAGATAATCAGACCGACCCGCAGGAAGGCCAGTACCAGAAACATTCTGGGGCCCACCAGAAAGAGGCCGATGCGCTGGTCGCGCTTGACCGGTCCGGACCAGCTCATCTGGACCGTGTTCCACTGCCAGGCCGGGATGCCCGGTCCGGTCTGGTTGATCATTGCCGGATCGTATTGGGCCACCTGTTTTCCACCATATTGGACACTGCCGGAACCGCTCGAGTAAATGCCTTTTACCCGCGAAAGGGTCCGCTTCTCCATATCGGCGAACCTCTCGGCCGATTCCATAACGTTATCCGCTTCCGGTTCTTGCAGTTTTTGCTCGGCTACCATCGGTGCGGCAGAACGGACCGGTTGCGCTGTTCCCATGGCCAATCGCGGTTTCTCCAACTGAGGATAAATACCGACCCGCAGATGCTGGACCGAGAAAGGAATGGCAATGATGATCAAGAGGAGAAAGGCCAGATTGTGATAGATCTTGGCCGCTTTTTTGAATCTGCCCTCGGGAACGATCTTGATCAAAGCCACACCGATCAGAATTGCCAGCCAGATCCAGCGCGGCGCCCCGGGTTCATGATACAACAACGCCATGGTAACAAAGCCCAGGGCGGCAACCGGAACCGTGTAAAGTTTCACCAGGGCGATGGTGAAGATCAATAGGACGAAGATATCGAGCAATGTCCAACGATTCAGCCAGGTAGTAGGGATATTATCGATACCGGTTGCGTAGATCAGGCGATAACCCGGCGGCAGGAAAAGACGGGCGCTGACCTTCTGGAAGTCGTTGTCCCATGCGACCGCCGGAACCTTGCCGATCCCGCCGCGATATTCGCTGTCGGCGGTGACCTCGACCAGGCCGTTACGCAGTTCAATCCCGCTGTTTTCCGAGCCCGCCATCCTAGTGATGAACTGCTCCTCGCCGTCAATCGCTACCCGGCCGAGATTGATGGGCGGCGCCATTTCCAGCCGCCAGTTCGAGGTTTTCTTACCGGAGATCCGGTCCTGGATCGTATAACCGCTGCCGTCGAACCGGAGCCAGAAACTGCGATCCAGACTGAGCTGATCCGGGGCAGGTTCGGGATCGCCGCGCTTGATCAGTTTGAACTTCATCACCTCGCCGACCCCAAGCCGGTAGGCCGGGAGATTGCGCCAACCGGGAGGCAGGGTGGTCTGTTGCGGATCGATGGGGGTGACCCCTT
>Ga0102953_1001765_pt1 | contig 13469 bp, 13 predicted proteins | sample SalPon2A_C_D2_MG_FD_78509 | JGI IMG/M metagenome (GOLD analysis project Ga0102953, IMG submission 78509) | Soil microbial communities from South San Francisco under conditions of wetland restoration - Salt Pond MetaG R2A_C_D2_MG | ecosystem: Environmental > Terrestrial > Soil > Wetlands | place... | reverse complement strand
CTCCATCGCAGTACGAAGCAGGATTTGTTTCGGCAGCTCACACCAAAGGAGATATCCAAAAAACAATAGAAACCAGTTATGGCGCATTAAAACAAATTAAAGGCTAAAGGAATTCAGGAAGATAAAAAATATGACAGAACCAATTTTATTACAGACACTAAAAGGAAAATCTACTTCGCGACCACCTGTTTGGTTTATGCGTCAGGCCGGTCGCGTACTACCAAATTATCTAAAACTGAAAGAAAATTATACGTTTTGGCAGATGATGCAAAACCCGGAAGTTGCGGCTGAAGTTACGCTAATGCCGGTATATGATTTGGGTGTTGATGCAGCCATTCTGTTCAGCGATATTCTGGTGATTCCATATGCTCTGGGAATGGGGCTGGATTTTACCGATAACGGCCCGGTTTTCGAAAAACCGCTGGCACAGCGAAGCAACCCACTGGAAGGATTAAACCCTGATCCTTCGAAGCTTAACTACATTTACAATGTGGTAGACGAAATCATTAAGATCCGCCCGGATAATATCCCGCTGATCGGTTTTTGTGGCGCACCACTTACCGTGTTGTTGTTTATGTTGCAGGGACTGGGTCGCAAAGGCGATTTTCCTGATGCCGTGAAATTTATTTACCAAAACAAAAAGACAACAAAAAAACTGATTGAGAAACTCACGGATTTATCGATTATTTACGCACAGGAACAAATCAATCATGGTGTAGAGGTATTCCAGTTATTTGATACCCATGCCGGATTAATCCCGTTTGATTTGTACGAAGAGCTGTTTTTGCCGGCTACTAAAAGAATGGCTGATGCTGTGCGAGCTAAGGACGTGCCGTTTATTTATTTTCCAAAAGGACTAGGCAATGGCATTATTTCCATCACGCCGGAATATTGCGATTTTCTGAGCATCGACTGGCAAACATCGCTGCCCACTGCCCGAAAACTGGTGCACAAGGATGTAGGATTACAAGGAAACATTGACCCTCGATTGTTATTTGCCCCGCAGGAAGAAATAGAAAAAATACTGGAATATTACATTGATTTCGGCAGAGAAAATCAGAACTGGATTTTTAATCTCGGTCACGGATTTATTCCCGGGCTACCATACGAAAATGCCCGTTTTCTGGCAGATTGGGTAAAAAATACCGATTGGAATCGAAACATTTAAATTGTCCGTCTGTTAGAAAAAAGGATGGAAAATATTGAAAACATAGCTAATACTTATTCCCAAATTCAGAAGAAAATGTGTCGCATTCTGGAGTCCGCCGACGGAGAAGGTAAATTTAATTCCATTCCCTGGAAAAAAGAGATAGGCGCCGGCGATTCACTTTTGCTGGAAAATGGACAAATCATTGAAAAGGGTGCGGTTAACTTTTCTTTTGTGAAAGGAAAGTTTTCGCCCAAAATGGAACAATTACTGGGTGAAAAAGCCGATGAATATGCGGCCACCGGAATTTCTTCTATTTTGCATCCGGTAAATCCGTGGGTACCCATTATACACATGAATGTGCGGTATTTTGCTTTGAACAATGGGATATCGTGGTTTGGAGGCGGAATCGACCTCACGCCGCACATTATTCAACCGGAAGATGCCATTTCTTTTCATCGAACACTGAAAGAGATTTGCGATCGCTACGATGCCCGGTTTTACCCCGATTATAAAAAATGGGCAGATAATTACTATTTTCTTCCGCACCGCAATGAAACACGCGGAGTTAGTGGTATTTTTTTCGATCGGCTGAAACCCGTTGAACAAAATAGTTTTGAAGACTTGCTGAATTTTACCATTGATCTGGCCAATGCTTACCCGGAAATTTATGCCGGTTATATGCGCAAATATGGTTCAAAAACTTATTCAGAAAGGGAAAAAGAATGGCAAAATCTACGCAGGGGAAGGTATGTTGAATTTAACCTGATTTACGATCGCGGAACCAAGTTCGGACTGGAATCAGGCGGAAACACCGAATCTATTCTCGCCAGTCTTCCTACCGACGCCTCGTGGAAAACCAATTATGTTCCTGAACCAGGCGGATTCGAAGAAAAAACGCTTCGACTGTTAAAAAAAGACATCGACTGGGTGAATTATATAAAATAACCCGTAAAAATGTAAAATTATTCGACCAGCGATTTCTCATTTCAAAAAAGAGCAGGTTAAATACAAATGAGAATAAGTGAGTGAATTTATTTTACAACTACCGTTTTCACATTCATGAATTCCTTAATTCCGTGGGTAGAAAGTTCACGCCCAAAGCCACTTCCCTTAATTCCACCAAATGGCATGCGGGGATCGGATTTCACAAAATCATTAACAAAACAACAGCCAGCCTGCAGCTGAAATTCAGCAATATTTTCTCCTTTATTTTCATTTTTTGTGAATACAGCAGCACCCAGACCGAATTCAGAATCATTAGCTACCCGAACGGCTTCTTCGGTGTTTTCCACGCGGATAACTGCCGCTACCGGACCAAACAATTCTTCTTCATATGCCGGCATTCCGGGCTTTACATATTCCAAAATAGTAGGTGGATAAAATGCCCCATTTCGGTTGGGAATTTCGCCACCAATCAACACTTCGGCGCCTTTATTTACCGAATCAAGTACCTGCCTGTGTAGCTCGTCGCGAAGGTCTGTACGGGCCATCGGCCCCATGGTAATTTCAGGATCGCACGGATCTCCAAACTGTGCATTGATCATTTCATAAGTAAAATATTCCAGAAATTCGGGATAAACGTCATCTATCACAATAAAACGCTTGGCTCCGATACAACTCTGCCCGGCATTCAGCAAACGTCCGGCAACGCATATTTTGGCTGCTGATTTCAAGTCTGCATCTTTTAAAATCAAGTACGGATCGCTGCCACCAAGTTCTAACACACATTTTTTAAGTACACTTCCGGCAATGGCCGCCACACTTTTCCCGGCGGGTGTGCTCCCGGTTAAACTTACTGCTTTGACTGCAGGATGTTTAATTACGGCTTCCACCAGGTTACTGCCAATCAGCAAGGTTCGAAAAACATTATCGGGAAAACCTGCTTCGCGAAACAACTCTTCAATAGCCATTGCGCATCCGGGAACATTACTTGCATGTTTTAATACCGCCGTATTACCCGCCATAATAGTAGGAGCCGCAAAACGGAACACCTGCCAGAATGGAAAATTCCAGGGCATTACCCCCAGAACTGTTCCCAGTGGCTGATATGATACAAATGAATGCGAAGCATCGGTTGAAATAATTTCATTTTCCAGGAAACTTTCAGCATTTTGTGCGTAGTAATCGCATACCCAGGCACATTTTTCAATTTCTGCAATCCCTTCTTTTATGACCTTTCCCATTTCCAGGGCCATCAAACGAGCTAAATCTTCTTTTTTTGTTTTCAGAAGACTCGAAAGATTTTGCATGAGCTGGCTACGATGAAAAAACGATGTGCTTCGCCAATGGTGCCAGTTTTTATCTACTGAATTAATGATTTTCTCAACTCCTTTTCCTGAATAAATCTCGTAGGTCTGAACAACTTCCCCGCTGGCCGGGTTGACTGATTTCATCATATCGGCAGTAATTGATTTGATAAACTAAGTTACAAAAAATACCGCCAAATGAAATCCCGTTTTTTTATTTAGAAATGGAAAATTTAAAAATTGAACTAATTCTTTCGTTAATCAATTATTGCATAGGAACTTCAATAGCCAAAAGGGTTGATTGTTGTTTAAACGAAACCTGTATTGGTTTAAAAATCGACCATAAGCCAATCGCATCTCTTTTACCCAGTTCAACTCCGTCAATTTCGGCTTTGCCTTCTACCTGAATGAAATAAACACCATTTTCCTGAGCTTTCAATTGGTAGGTAATATCTGTTGAATCGGCATTAATAATCGAAATAAAAGCATTTTGATGAATCCAGAGCGAACCATCTTCTCCATCTGGAGAAACCAATAATTGCCATTTATTATTTTTCTTTTCGGTGTCAAATTTTTTCTGATCGTAACGTGGTTGGTGGTTTTTCTTATCGGTAAAAATCCAAATCTGAAAAAGGTTAAGCAGCTCTGTTTTGGAAGCATTAAATTCCGAATGCCAAATCCCGGATCCGGCTGACATTACCTGTACCTCGCCGGTAGTAATCACTTCTTTATGCCCCATATTATCTCCATGGCGTAAAGATCCGGAAAGCGGAATCGTAATAATTTCCATGTCCTGGTGCGGATGAATATCAAATCCCATACCTGGCCCAATAATATCGTCGTTAAGTACGCGCAATTTCCCGAAATGCATTTTTTCAGTATTGTAATAATTGGCAAAACTAAACGAATGCGTGGCTTTTAACCAACCATGGTCAGCAAAACCTCTTTCCGATGCTTTATGAATTATCTTTTCCATTTTTTATTAGAAGACAAAGAAGTGTTAATCTTTGTTCAAAAACAAAAAATGCTTCATCCCGGTTGGCAAGCTGCTTCAGAAAATCAGGTATGATGTTTAAATTATTCTTCTAAAACAAGAATTTCGGTTTTAAAATCCATTGCTTTTCGATAAACGGCTGTAACCCCACAATATTTTTCTTCGGAAAGTTTCACTGCCTTTTCCAGTTTTTCAACGGGTAAATTTTTCCCTTTAAACTGATAAATAACCCTTATTTTATTATAATGTTTCGGATGTTCGTCAGTTACATTGGCTTCCACAACTACATGAAAAGATTCTGGCACTATTTTCATCTTTTTCAAAATCATTATCACATCAATCCCGGTACATCCAGCCAGTGAAGCCAACATTAGTCTTTTTGGCCGGGGCCCCAAATCATTACCACCTGATTCTTTCGATGTATCAATAATTAATTTATGTCCGTCCAATTCTGTTTCAAAAGCAACATTATTGGTCCAGGACATATCTACAACATGTTTCATTATTTTCTTTTTTATTTGTTTTCCACTAATTTGCAGCGCAAATATATAACATCTAAATATCTATATAAATAGTTTTACCAGATTTGCTTGAAATTGTATCTTTAAATGATTTTTAAATAACACAATTTACACCTATAAGATGAGAAGTGCGATTAAAAGGCCTACGGAGGAAGAAACCAATTTGAGTGGTTTTCAGTTGTTTAAAAAATTGAATGAAGAAGAGTTTAACCGCTTGAATTATGAAAAGACTTGTACGCTTTACAAAAAGGGTACAGTTATTTATCGGGAAGGTAGCAGGCTAACCGGTTTTTTCTGCGTTACCAAAGGAATTGTTAAAATATTCAAGACCGGGATCGACGGGAAAGAACAGATCATTCGCTTTGCTAAAAAAGGGGAAATTATTGCTTATCGTTCGTTGCTGAGCCAGGAACTGGCTTGTACCACAGCCAAGATAATCGACGAAGCAGTGTTGTGTCACATTCCGTATCAAACGTTGCTTTACCTTATTCAGAGCAACTGGCAGTTTTCACACCACATGCTGCAGATTGTGTGTCACGAACTGCGCGAAGCCAACGATTATATTACCGACATTGCCCAAAAAACTGTGCGGGAACGATTGGCTGAGGTTTTACTTTTACTGAAAGAGAATTTCGACCTCGACAATCAAAATACACTACAAATTTCGCTCACCCGTGAAGAACTGGCCAACATGGTAGGTACGGCCACTGAGTCAGTCATCCGTCTTTTATCGGAATTTAAACAAGACAAACTAATTGAATTACAGGGCCGGAAAATAAAATTCCTCGATATTCCAAGTTTACGAAGAATAGCCAATATATAATTTGAAAGCAGTTTAAAGCTCAATTTTTTTAGCTTTTATTATACCTGAAATTTTGAATTGAAAAAAGGAATTTATTTCCCAATCCAGTCTTCAGGATCAAGTTTTTGATTTTCGCGCCATATCTGAAATTTCAGGATTGATTTATTGTCATCCTCATGGTCAGTAAAAACAGTACCTATAATTTGCTTTGTCGACACTTTTTCGCCTTTTTTAACTGTTACTTCCCGTAGGTTAGAATACACGGTTAAGTACATTCCGTGACGTATAATAACAGCCGTATTTCCACCGGTAATTCCAAATACACGACTCACTTCGCCATTAAAAACTGCCCTCACTTTCGCACCAACTTCCGTGGCAATATTAATTCCGTTGTTTCGAATTTGAACACTGCTTAGCACAGGGTGCGGGTGAATGCCAAAATGTTCAGTAATTATTCCACGTTCCACCGGCCAGGGAAGTCTACGTTTGTTTTGCTCAAAATTGTCGCCAATCAATTTTTGTTCCGGTGTTAAAGCATACTCAGGAGCGCCGGCCTCACGATTCTTTCTGGCTTCTTCTTCAATAATTCGCTGAATTTCCTGCTCCAGCTGCTGTTCTTCCCGGCGTTGCTGATTTAACTTTTGCCGCAAACTACGTTGCTGTTTTTGCAATTTCTGCACAATTGAACTCTGCTGGCTTTTTTCTCCTGCCAATTGCCGTGTTTCCCGTTGCGTTTCAAATACCAGTTGTTGTTTAACCTTCTGCTGTTGTTCCAGTTTGGACACCTGCGCATGTAACACTTCCTGCAGGGCGGCAATTGTTTCCGCCTGCTTTTGCCTGTACTCTGTGTACCTTTTCATGTACAAAAACCGGCGATAAACCTGGTTAAAATTATCAGCCGACAGCAAAAAAATTAACAGGTCGTTTTTATTTTTATGGCGGTAAGCCGAACGAATCATTTTTGCATATTCATCTTTAATTTTTTGCATATCACTGTTCATCATGTCCATCACTTCGGTATTATCATTAATAAATTCCTGATACACGTTTATTTCGCCTTTTATGCTAGAAATAACCAGATTGCGCTGGTTAATCCTGTTATTTAACAACCGCAGACGATTTAAAGAAGCTTGCTCATTTTTTTCGGCTTCATTCAGCAGCTTTGAGGTGTATTCAATTTCTTTTGCCGCATTTGCCTTTTTTTGTTGTAAATCGGTTAACGACTGTGCAAAACAAACCACCTGAATAACCAAAAGAATGCTTGTTAATACCAGTGCCCTCACACAACTCACTTTTATATTTGTTTGAATGTTAAACCTTTTTACCTGCGAAAATATTGTTTCCAAATCATACTTTCACCACGTATAAAAATTTAAATTGATTTGCGAATGTAACAGAATCAACGCTTAATCCACATGGATCTGTTCATATTTTTCAGGAATTTTAAAGTTAAACGATGTGATTTTTTCGGTGGAAAAACCACTCATCCTAATTTTCATATTTACGGTATTTTTCGGCGATACAAATTGCATGGAAATGAAACCGGGAAAGTCTTTATTCATTACTTTGGTGAAATCATCGAAATCCAATTCCATTTTTCTGTAGTTGGTTACGTCCTCGATAGATAATTTTAAAAGAGCAAAATTCCCGGGATTAAAATACATTTTCTGTAAAATAAGCGCATCGTGATCTAAACGCTTCAGCCTGCGTTCTATTTTATCCGTATTTCCCTTTTCTTCAATTTTGGCAATTTTTCGCTCCTTTTCTGACTGAACAACATACATTCCCGAATCGATATAGGAAATAAAATTCCTGAAATTTTTGTTTTTCCTATCGTTTCTGTAAGAAAATGCATTGTTTGAAAGAATGGACTGGATGGTAGCAAAATCGAGATCGATATTTAAAAACCGACTTAAAAATGAATAATCATCCACAAAGTAGTTGCGGTCGATATAGTTTACATATTTAATACTGTCAGGAGTAAGTAAAACACGGCCCACAGGAATATTGAGCTTGCTGATGGCAATCAGAATTTTATTATTTTTTATGGCTTTCAAATTTACCTTGAAATTGGTTTTACTATCGTCGTTTGAAAACTGACAATTAATACGTTTAATGGTAAACTGATTGTAATCGAAAGCATTTTGTTCCACTTTTTTCAACAGCTTCCCCGTACTGATAGGTTTTGCTTCCACCATTGGCAACTCGCGGGCTGTGCGGCACGACGAAAACCACAGGGCAACGAAAATCATGATTATTACAGGAAAGCGAAAATGAACGTGGAATTTTGCCATTATTTACTCTTCAATGTATTTTTTTTCCTTGATTTTCCGATCCAGTATTGCCGAAGTTCCCCCGTTGTTTTTTGCTTTTTCCCAATATTCCCTGGCTTCGTCGGTTTTTTTCAGCATAAACAAAATATCGCCATAATGTTCGAGCAACGTTGGATTTTTATCGCCCCCGTTATTTATGGCCGATTCCATATAAAATTTAGCCAGTTTATAATCTCCTCTTTTGAATAACACCCATGCATGTGTATCGAGATAAGTAGGATTATCGGGGAATTGTTCAATTACCTTACCGCTCATTCGCTCAGCCTTTTCAAGTTCTCTTCCGCTAACCGATAAGTAATAAGCATAATTATTCAGCGCTATATAATTATCCGGATCGAGTTGTACCGATTTATCGAAAAGTTTAAATGCTTCATCAAGCTTTTTTTGTTTATACAGGGCTTCGCCTTTCAACATTGAAAATTGCCCCTGTAACTGCGGATTATCAACTACATAATCCAGACCTTCGTCGGAAACAGAAATGGTTTCATCTAATTTCTCGAGCTGAAGACAGGCCACTGCGTGAAGGAAATATACCTGCGGCTGATTGGGAAACATTTCAATTGCTTTTTTACTGTGATTGTACAGTGAATCCCACTCCTGCAAATCGTTATCGATAAATAACACGCGTTCCCAAACCATATAATCACTTCCTTGAATATCAATAGCTTTTAACAACTGAGTTCGCGCATTTGCAAGTTTATTTTGCTTCAGTAAAAAATCGGCATAAATAGTATGCACTAAATATTCATCAGAATTTTTCTCGAGGAGTATTTTTATCAACTCTTCTTCCTTTGCCTCTGTAATTTTTGACTCTTCAGGTTTCGAAGTCAACATCATATACAACTGCAATTTTGTTTGTAAATCCACTTCATCGCTGGAAAAACCCTTCACTGTTTCTTCAAACGATTTATCTACTTTCCCTTGTTTAAGATAAAAATTAGCCAATGAAAAATGCACGTACCCATTGCTAGGGTCCATTTTTAGTATTTTGTTGTAATTTTCGAGCGCCTTTACACTATCTCCCTGACTTTGATATAAATCGGCCAGTAATCCATAATATTTGGATTCATTCGGATTATTTTCAATTAGTTTATCAATTTCCTTAAAAGCATCGTCAATTTTTCCTTCTGAAACATATATTTGTTGTTTAGCAACCGAAATTTGCTCGTTCACGCCCGTCTTCTTTTCTATGGCATCGTAAGCTTTAATAGCTTCGTCGTACTTCTTTGCATTCGTTAACAAAGCCGCTTTCATGTACAAATACTCAGGATTATCCGGCTCTTTTTGCAATAATTGGCCATACAAATCAGCTGCTTCGGAGAATTTGCGCATTTGCTGATAAATTTGAGCAAGCAATATTTTATACCACTTGTTTTGTGCATCGATACTAATGGCTTTTTCGAGTAACAGGGAAGCGCTTGTATAATCTTTGTTTCCTGCATGGATACTGGCTAATTCGTACATTGCTGTGGATGAGTTCGGGTTTATATCGAGGCAACTCGATAAAAGCTGAATGGCTTTTTGTGAGTTCCCAAACATTTTTTGCTTTAGCGCCTCAACAAATAAATACTCGAATTCCTGCTGCTTTTGTGCATCTATTGCAGAATCAGTATCGGTTTTAACTTCTGTATCTGTTTTTTCTGTGGTTCCTTTTTTAGCGATGTTTTTTGTTCCGGAACATGAAAAAATAATCCCGGCCAAAATCAATAAACCTAACCCTCTTAAAATACTTTTCATTTTTTTAATTTTTCCCGGTGTGTCCAAATCCACCCTCTCCCCTTTCGGTTTCTTCCAATTCCTGTACCAAACTCCACTGTACGGTTTCGTGTGCTGCTATTATCATTTGGCAGATACGTTCCCCGTTTTCAATAACAAAATCCTCTTGCGAAAGATTAATGAGAATTACGCCAATTTCGCCACGGTAATCGGCATCAATGGTACCCGGAGTATTTAATACGGTTATTCCTTTTTTAAGTGCCAATCCGCTGCGTGGCCTGATTTGGGCTTCATAACCAATCGGAATTTCAACATACAGCCCGGTAGGTATAAGTTTCCGTTCCAACGGTTTAAGAGTTATCGGTTCCAACAAACTGGCTCTGATGTCCATTCCGGCTGACATTTCGGTACTGTACGCCGGCAATTCATTATTCGATTTATTAACAATTTTAACCTGCATTAAATACTGTTTTTTAAAAGACCGCTAAGATATAGAAATTAAAAGAGAACACAGTCTGAATTAACAATATTTATACATTTAGATTAACATTTCAAATGGTTGGTTAACAATTATATAATCATCAAATTTGCCAAAATGTCATCAGAAATAAATACTCCTTCATGTGTTAAAGTGAAAATATCATTCTGTTGTTTCACTTTACCTGTCAAATGATATTTTTGAATCGTTGCTAAAAAAAAGGAAACCTTTTCTTTTCCGAAGTTTTCCTCAATATATGAGGTCGAAACACCCCACTTTGTGCGAAGGCTTGTTAAAATATACTCGTTAAATTTCTCATTTTCAGTTAAATTTTCTACTTCAAAAAAAGGCGATTTACTTTCGAATGTTTTCAAATAACTTTCAATATGAGCAAAATTCCACTGTCGCGATTCGCCGTTAAATGAATGTGCCGATGGCCCCAAACCCAAATATTTTTTTCCGGTCCAATACGCAGAATTGTGTTTTGAATACATTCCGTTCCTGGCAAAATTGGAAATCTCGTACTGTTCAAATCCAGCTTTTTCAGCCCCTTCTGCTAAACTGTTAAACTGTTCAATACTTTCAGTTTCGTCCAACTCTTTCAACGTTCCTTTTTTAAGCCAGGTATAAAATGGCGTTCCCTCGTGATAGGTTAAATGATAGGCCGAAAGATGTTGTGCTGGAAGTGAAAATACCCGCTCCAGGCTTTCGCTCCATTGCTGCCGGGTTAATCCTGGTAATCCGTAAATCAGATCGACACTAATATTTGAAAAGCCTGCATTTGCTGCATTTTTAACCGATATAATAGCCTGCTCCTGGTTGTGGCGGCGGTTCATTTTTTCGAGGTGCTGATTTTGAAACGCCTGAATTCCAACACTTAACCGGTTAATCCCCGTACGTTTTAAACTTTTAAGATATTCAAAATCAAGATCATCGGGGTTGGCCTCGAAGGTAATTTCAGCCTGTGGTATTACCTCAAATTCAGCATAAATAAATGATAGAATCTTGTTTATTTGTTCTTCTGTTAATACCGAAGGTGTACCGCCTCCCCAATAAATAGTTTCAACGTGTTCTCCTTCCAGATAATTTTTCCGAAGTTTTATTTCTTTTTGTAAAACCGAAATAAACCTGTCTGTTAATCCGGTATTTATCGTTTTATAAAAATCGCAGTAATAACATTTTTGCCGACAAAATGGAATATGAATGTAAACACCTGCCATAATTTTTTTGTTTCTTTGCCAAAATATATTTTAGTTTTGGTAAATGAAATTATTATTATTTAAGAAACCGCTAATTTGGCTTGCGTTGATTTGTTACGGTTTATTTCTGCCTTCCAGAGACTTACCAATGAAACCATTTCTTTTTATTCCCTATTTTGATAAAATGGTTCATTTTGGCTTGTTTTTCGTATTTGCCATGTTGCTTTACCGACCTTATAAACAGTTAAATTTTAAGTATTTGCTTTGGGCCCCTTTAACCGCTTTATTTTTTGGAGCTTTACTGGAATCTATTCAACGAACGGTATCAGCCACCCGGGATACTGATATACACGATTTTATAGCTAATACTGCCGGGATTATTGTATCAATCCTGGTTTACCATTACCTGATCTCGGGGAAAAAATGGGAACGGTTTTTTTAAAGCTTCACCAAATCTTCGAACTTATCAATGTCTTTACTGATAATTTCAAGTGTGGTTTCTTTGTAAAACCTGGTAATTTCGCCTCTCAGCTTGTCGTATTGTGAATGCACCGGGCAAAATGGTTTTGACGGATCGTGAGTGCGACAAGGTTCCAGACTAATTAAACAGTTGGTAAAAAACTCTTCACCATCTACTTTGATAACAATATCCCACAAGGTAATTTCCGATGCATCTTTTGCAAGGGCAAATCCACCATTTGGCCCCTTGGTGGAAACAAGTAGTTTCTGTTTTACCAGGTTTTGTAAAATTTTACCAAGAAAAGGAGACGAAAGCCCCAAATCTTCGGAAATTTTCTTTATCCCGATTCTTTTATCTTTTTCAGAAAATTTTCCGAGATAAATTAATGCCCTTACTGCGTACTTACAAGTGTTAGATAACATAACTCCTATTTTAAATTTAACTTCCTGATTTTACTAAATGAATGTTTTGCAAATGAAGGAAATTGTTTTTCCTTTCCCAGTAAATTTTTATTTATTCGGCTTAAGCCATTTTTTACATTGCCATTTACGACATCCATATTTTTTCGCTTATTAAATACATATTCGTAAACTTTCATTCCTGTGTTCCAGCTCCAACTTCCATGCTTCTCTTCCACGCTTTTTTTGCGGTTCAACAGCAATAAATCGTGCAAAGGAATTTTTACCGGGCAAACCTCGGTGCAGGCACCGCAAACTGTACAAGCAAAACTTAAATGGTTATATTTTTCAAAACCTTCAAAACAAGGTGAAATTATCGATCCGATTGGTCCGCTGTACGTAGTATTATAGGTGTACCCTCCCACATTTTTATAAATTGGACAAGCATTTAAACAAGCACCACAACGAATACATTTTAATGCCTTCGATTGTTCTTTTTCCCGGGCAATTTCGGTTCGCTTGTTATCCAGTAAAATCACAACCATTTTCTCCGGTCCAAATGACTCACCATCCCTTTTCGGTCCGGTTAACAACGAATTGTAAACGGTAACCTGCTGACCAGTACCCAAGGTTGAAAGCAGGGGTAAAAACAGGGGTAAATCGTTTACCGAGGGCAACACTTTTTCGATGCCTGTAATTACAATGTGTACTTTAGGAAACGAAATTGTCATAAGCCCGTTTCCTTCATTTTCAGTTAAAGCAACACCACCAACATCGGCAACTAAAAAATTTGCGCCGGTTATACCTATTTCAGCTGATGTAAATTTCTCGCGTAATTTTTTTCTGACAAACAAGGTTAATTCTTTGGGTGAAGCACCGGGTGGAGTTTCAAATTTTTCGTTGAAAAGCTCGGCAACATCTTCCTTCGATTTATGCATGGCTGGGGTTAAAATATGGTACGGTTTTTCGCCGGCTACCTGTACAATAAACTCACCCAAATCTGTTTCAACTGACTCAACTCCTGCCTTTTCCACATGCTCGTTTAATTCGATTTCTTCTGAAATCATCGATTTACTTTTAACCAGGAGTTTGGCATTATTCTCTTTTAAAATTCGTTTAATTTCAGTTACCGCTTCATTTCCGTTGCGGGCCCAAATCACTTCTATTCCATT
>Ga0102953_1001764_pt1 | contig 13472 bp, 11 predicted proteins | sample SalPon2A_C_D2_MG_FD_78509 | JGI IMG/M metagenome (GOLD analysis project Ga0102953, IMG submission 78509) | Soil microbial communities from South San Francisco under conditions of wetland restoration - Salt Pond MetaG R2A_C_D2_MG | ecosystem: Environmental > Terrestrial > Soil > Wetlands | place... | reverse complement strand
TCAGAATATAAAACCGCCATGGTAGCGAAACTGGTTCCATTTTCAATTTTTCGTTTTAATTCCCTGAGTTCCGCTTTTACACGGTTTTCTTCTTCAATAGTAATTTTTGGTTGAATCGTAATTTGCGCATATTCATATTGCGTGGGAATAACCGGAATTTCGTCATCTTTTAAATTTCGGTAATTGTAACGCACTTCGGAAGGTGTTACTTTTACATCTTTAATTATTTTATTTCGCATTTGAGAACTGAGTAACTGGTTCCGGATTCCTTCCTGCATTTGCGACCGGATATATGCAATGGGTTTTTTAAAATAATCTTCCACCGCTTTTTCCGAGCCAAAATGTTGAATATAATTCTGCATTTGTGCATCCATTTGCTGGTTTACCTGGCTGTCGGTAACTTCGATCAAGGTATCCAGCTCGGCTTCAGAAATCAGTAGCTTATCGATGAGCATGTTTTCCAGGATTTCGCATTTCATATCTCCTTCAGAAGTAATGCCCTGCGCCTGCTGGTTGATATTCATTTCTTCAATATCTGATTTCAGTATAATATTACTACCAACTACCGCAACAATCTGGTCTATAATTTTATCCTGTGCCTGTGCAATCGATGCTGTAAAAACCAGCACCAGCATTGCGGTTAATATTTTTATTGAATTAATTTTCTTCATGGTTTTCCTGATTGTAAATTTTAAATTTATTTTTTCTGATTCCTTCCTTGTAAACATTGTCTTCCAATTGTTTCAGAAATTCTATTTTCCTGCGGTTCAAAATTAAATTTTTAATGTTATCTTTTACGTATTCCATTGGAGCTTCTTCGTTTTTTAACTTGAAGTCCTGGATGCTGACAAGATAATAATAATTTGAATCTTCAAGTTCTATCCATTTGTTCTGTTGTAAATAATTTTCCGGATCATCAATTTCTTTTGGGATATTTTTAACCACCATTTCAAAATCTACCCAGTTATTCATAAAAATGTCGAATCCTTTGGCGTACTGGAGACAATATTCACGAAGTTCAGCTAAACCTTCATCGCTGGTGTTACTGCATAAATCTTTCAGCTGTGCCGGATTAGCATATTCTTTTGGGATTTTGATATAAATGGCTTTTACAATATTGCGGTTGAGATTAAAATTCTCCGAATGTCCCCTGTAAAAATCTGAAATCTGCTCGTCGGTAACCGTGGTGTCCATTCGTTGTTTCATCAATTCATTTTTGTATTTGTAGGTTATAAGCGAATTTCGGTATTCCTCCAGTTCTTTGGTTACGTTTTTCTGTTCCGATGAGAGGTTCTCTTCCGCTTTCTGAATCAGTAGTTTTTTTTTCACCCATTTTCGGATGTAATCTTCAGCCATCACCACACTATCCTCTTTTTCAATTCCTGTAGGAATAATATCGTTAATATCAGAATGATACAATTTTTTGTCGCCCACTTCGGCAACCACGGTTTTGGCAGATTCATCACTTTCAGAACAACCTGTAATCGTTATTAACGCCAGCAAAATAATACCATATTTTTTTAGGTGTTTATACACTTGGAATGCTATTCAAAAGTTTTTTATTCACTTTAATTTTATACTTGTTACGCAGTTCTTTTACCCATTTCTTTTCCAGATAATTCTGGTAATCCGAAATGTAGAGTCCCCTTGCATCTTCCAGGTTTTTTGGTTCAGGCGGAATTTTGTCGCCCCTGATAAACGTAACTTCTGAATTGAAATACTTAGGTTCCGGACCATTCCATACAAAATAATCCACAATCGGCTGGCTTCCTTTTTCCCAGGCACCTTCTGTAATGGTTACCCTTTCGCGGTTTTTGTTTAACCTGTCGGCAATTTCGTCGGCTGGTATTCCGGCAGCAAAATATTTTTCAGCTTCTTCACGACTATCCCTGTCCTTACACATTACAATGTAACCTTTAAACCGCTCCCCCCAGTTATATTTCTTTTTATTTTTTTCGTAGAATTTCTGAAGCCCGACACTATCTTGCGAAGCGAAATTCCAGATTTTATCCTGCGAAATATTGAAAAGCAAAATTCCGTCGTGGTACTCCTGCATCAGGTACCTGAATTCAGGATATTTTTCTTCCAGTTTCGAATTTTCGAGGTTTGTAATTTCAGTTTCAACCCAGTCTTCGTAATGGGAAAGATAATTTCCTTTTTGAAAGTTTTTATTTTTCAGGAATTGGTTGAATTCGCTTAACGTGTAAGTTTTTTTATCGATAGTGAAAAGTTTCAGGTTTTCGTTAGTTGCCTCTTCACCAATATTTTTCCCTTTTAATTTTTCAAGGTTTCTATCGTTTCCCCTAAAATTGTATTCCTTTTTTAATTCGTCGATAAATAATTTTTTACTTGTTGTGCTTCTTTCCGGATCTTTTTTAATTTTTTCTTCAATATCATTTTTAACTTCATCAAATGGTTTAACCGGTCGTGAATCCAGTTTTTTGATAATATGATAACCATAAGCCGTTTCAATTGGATGGGTGTAATCGCCCACATTTTTCAATGCAAAAGCAGGCCCGGTAAATTCCGGAATTATCTGCCTTTCCGAAAACCAGGGCATTTCACCTCCGTTGGAAGCTGTTCTTTTATCGTCAGAATATTTTTTGGCTAATTCGGCAAAGTCTGCTCCGTTTTGTAAGGCAGTATAAATAGAATCAATTTCAGTTTTTAAACTGGCGCGGTCGTTTTCGTTGGCACCTTTCGGGAACATTTTCATGATGTGGGCTACTTTTATTTCGCCGCGGTTATCCCTTATATCATTTACTTTTATCAGGTGAAATCCGAAGGAACTGCGCACAGGCTCCGAAATTTCGCCTACCGGTGTGTTGTAAGCCGCATCTTCGAATGGTGCCACCATTTGAAACGCCGTAAAATACCCCAGTTTCCCTCCATTCGTTTTAGCAGAAGGATCATCTGAATATTCCTTTGCAGCCTCGTTGAAATCTTTTCCGTTTAGAATTTCCTGTCTCACTTTTTCAGCTTTTTTCCGTGCATCCTCTACCTCCTGGTCAGAGGCACCAGGTTTAACGACAAAAAGAATATGACTTGCATTCACCTCTTTCGTCATCCGGTTGTACAATTCTTTTACTAACTTCTGGTCGTATTTTACATCGGTTAAATAAGGCTGAGCCAGTTCTTTCCGGTAACCTGCCAATTCTTTTTTAAACGCATTAGCGGTGTCCATTTTCAGGTTTTCGGCTTCAATAACCTTCAGTTTAAAATCGATAAACAAATCGAGGTAATCTTTGGGTGACTTTTTATCCGCTTCGCTAAAGAGATTACTGTTGTTTTTTTTGTAAATACGTTCAAATTCTGCTTTACTTATATTGGTTTTTCCAATCGTAAGCAATGTTTCATCTTTTTGTGCATGAGCAGAAAAAACGATTACACACGAAACAATTAATGAATAAAAAATTCGATTCATTTTAACTTTTTATTTGTTAAAACACCATTTTAGCCTGAATAGTATATTTAATATATACCATCAACAACAAAAGGATAGATTTGTCAGGTTGATCAACCGTTTTAAGCGGTTGAAAATTATCTGCTACTGTAGTTCGGTGCTTCGCGTGTGATGCTAACATCATGCGGGTGACTTTCCTGAACACCAGCAGCCGAAATACGTGTGAATTTTGCCTGCTGTAACATTTCAATATTTCGTGCTCCACAATAACCCATTCCCGCGCGTAATCCACCAATCAGTTGATAAATAACTTCATACAACGAACCTTTAAAAGGAACACGTGCAGCAATTCCTTCCGGCACCAGTTTCTTTATATCTTCTTCCACATCCTGGAAATAACGATCTTTCGAACCTTTTTGCATGGCTTCAATTGAACCCATTCCACGGTATGATTTAAATTTGCGGCCCTGGTAAAGGATGGTTTCTCCCGGCGATTCTTCAACACCGGCAAACAAACCACCGGCCATAATTGAATTTGCCCCGGCAGCCAGACCTTTAACAATATCACCCGAATAGCGGATTCCGCCATCGGCAATTACCGGAATCCCGGAATCTTTAATGGCTTTCGCCACACTGTAAACTGCTGAAAGTTGCGGAATTCCCACCCCGGCAATTACACGTGTAGTACAAATGGAACCCGGGCCAATTCCAACTTTTACCGCATCGGCACCTGCTTTAACCAGTGCAATGGCGGCTTCTGCCGTTCCAATATTCCCAGCAACTACATCTTTTTCCGGGTATTTCGCTTTAATTCTTTTCAGCATTTCGAGTACTGCTAACGAATGTCCATGTGCTGTGTCGATAACCAGTGCATCCACCTGTGCACGCACGAGTTCGTCAACGCGATCCATCGTATCGCTCGCAATACCAATTCCCGCTGCCACACGCAAACGTCCTTTTTCATCTTTGCAGGCAAACGGTTTATCTTTTGCCTTTGTAATGTCTTTGTAAGTAACCAGGCCTATAAGTTTGTTGTGTTTATCTACTACAGGTAATTTTTCGATTTTATATTTCTGAAGAATTTCGGCCGCTTTTTCCAGGTTAGTCGATTCGGTGGTAGAAACCAAATTGTCTTTAGTCATTACCTCTTCAATAGGGCGGTTCATATCTTTCTCGAAACGCAAATCGCGATTGGTAACAATGCCAACCAAATACCCCAGGTCGTCAACCACAGGAATGCCACCAATTTTATATTTGGCCATAAAATTCATGGCATCCAGTACTTTTTTCTCACGGGTGATGGTAATCGGGTCATAAATCATCCCGTTTTCAGCACGCTTTACAATAGTTACCTGATGGGCCTGTTCTTCTATTCCCATATTTTTATGAATCACACCAATGCCGCCTTCGCGGGCAATAGCTATGGCCATTTTGTTTTCGGTAACCGTATCCATGGCTGCACTCACAATAGGCGTGTTTATGGTAATGGAACGTGAAAATCTTGAGGTAAGATCCACCTCGCGCGGTAAAACCTCTGAATATGAAGGAAGTAAAAGAACATCATCGAACGTTAATCCTTCAAAAACAACTTTTTCAGAAAGAAACGACATGTATTTCCGTTTTAATATTTTTATTAATGCGCAAAACTACAAAAAAATAGTGTACTGCTAAGGAAATATTTTTGGGCACGCAGTGTTTTGAACAATAAAAATTGTTAAACCTTAAAATGATTTCTTAATTTGTATTAATGGAAGACTACAGGCAAATATTGACGCGTTATTGGGGGTATTCTGAATTCCGTGCGCTGCACTTGGAAATCATCCAATCGATTGCCGACGGTAAAGACACGCTTGGATTAATGCCCACCGGAGGTGGAAAATCCATTACATTCCAGGTGTATTCTCTTTCTGAAAAAGGTATTTGTCTGGTTATTACCCCATTAATTGCTTTAATGAAAGATCAGGTTGAAAACCTGAATCGGCGTGGAATAAAAGCACTGGCTATTCACAGCGGCATGTCGTCGCTCGAAATTAAATTTACCCTCGACAATGCGGTTTGGGGAGAATATAAGTTTTTGTATGTATCACCGGAACGATTAGGATCTGAACGTTTTAAAGAGCGGCTGATACAAATGGATGTGAATTTAATTACGGTTGACGAGGCACACTGTATTTCACAATGGGGTTATGATTTCAGGCCCAGCTATATGAATATTATTCAATTGAGGGAAATTTTACCGGATGTTAAATTTTTGGCATTAACAGCTACTGCTACCCCTAAAGTTGCCGATGATATTCTTGAGAAACTTGGATTTAAAACGAAAAACATCCTTAAAATGTCGTACCGGAGGGAAAATCTTAAATACCTGGTACGGGAGGTAGAAAATAAAGATGGTTACTTGCTCGATACTCTTAAAAAAGTTTCAGGTTCGGGGATTGTTTATGTGCGTAGCAGAAAGGTTGCCCGGGAGATTGCAGGAGAATTGAAAAAGAACAAAATATCGGCTGATTATTACCACGCCGGATTAAATAATTATGCACGGAGTCAGAAACAGGATTTGTGGCTTTCGGGTAAAATTAGGGTGATTGTGGCGACCAATGCTTTTGGAATGGGAATCGATAAATCCGATGTAAGGTTTGTGATTCATATCGATCCACCCGATTCACTGGAAGCTTATTTTCAGGAAGCGGGGCGCGCTGGCCGCGACGGGAAAAAAGCTGCGGCTGTTTTGCTGTTTAACAATGCGGATAAAACCAAACTCAAAAAACATGTCACCGTAGCTTTTCCAGAAACGGCATCCATAAAACGCGTGTATCAGGCATTGTGCAACTATTTTCAAATTGCCGAAGGATACGGAAAATCGCAGGTATTCGAATTTAGTCTGCAAAGTTTTGCACAAGCTTTTAACTTTCAGCAGGCAATGGTTTACAATAGCCTGAAAATTTTGCAGCGCGAAGGCTACATCGAATTTACCGAAGAAGTGGACAGTCCGTCGCGGATTTATTTTACGGTTTCTCGTGACGATTTATATAAATTCCAGGTTGCCAATGCCAGCCTCGACGGCTTTATAAAGCTGATTCTGCGTTCGTATACCGGCCTTTTCTCGGGCTATGTGGTTGTAGATGAAGAGTTGCTTGCCCGTCGCGCCGGAATGGAACAGGAACAGGTTTACACTTTTTTGAAACATCTGCGTGCATCAAAAATCATCGATTATGTGCCACGAAACCGCACACCTTTTATTTATTTTAGTAAAGAACGTGTAAAAATTGAACGGTTGAAGATTTCAAAAGAAAACTACGACATGCGCAAGCTGGATTTTTTGAACCGGGTAAATGCTGTGATTCATTATGCCACCAGTAAAACCAAATGCCGCAGTCAACTATTATTGGAATATTTTGGCGAAAACGATTCGGAACGGTGCGGTCAGTGCGATATTTGCAAATCTGTTGAACAAATGGAAATTAGTACATACGAGTTTGACGAAATTTCCAGCCTTATAAAAATGATTATCAAAACTCCCTGTACATACGAAAATCTTCTGCTGCAATTGAAAGGGAATCAGGAAAAAGTGAGGCAGGTGGTTGCCTGGTTACTCGATAATAATAAAATAGTATATCGGGTGGATAACAAACTGGAATGGTCGGAGTAGGAGAGAGTGGGCAGTCGCAGTTTTCAGCGATCATTTGTAATATGAAAGAAATTTCCAAATACTATGCGCAGAGATGCAATGCATTGCGTCTCAACACGCGAAATTCAAATACTATTTTCAGATTCAAAAAAGAGAATCATTATAAATTTAAAAAACACACGCTTAATGTACTGCTTGTTCAAAATAAACCGAATACACTTTGTTGAAAATCTTTTTTACTTTTGTCCCGGTTTTCTTATTGAAAAAAATGGAAGATAGCAACATACAACATATCGTTTATACGAGAAATGTAGTAGAGTTTGTGACTGTGTCCAACGAATATTGTGGCACTATGGAAAAAGTTGGTCATCACTCTGCTTTGGAAAACATGCAGAAATTACAAAAGATTTTACCGCTGCTTTACCTGAAAGCCACGCTACTTCCCCGGGTGGAAAATGTACTCGATGAGGAACTGGAAAAATATGTAACTGAGTTGGATTACAATGTTTTGCATCAGAAGTGGTTGCAGTTGCTTGGAGAAAACGACAGCTTTTATGAAGTATTTGATCCAAGTATTCAGTTTGGGCAGGAAACAGTAACAGCCAGCATTTCTGAAAGTTTGCTGGATATATACCAGGATATAAAGGATTTTTTAATTGCGTACAGTCTTGGGAATGAAGATGTAATGAACGATTCACTGTTCGATTGTTTATATCGTTTTGAAGATTCATGGGGGCAGAGGCTGGTGAATGTGTTACGTGCGGTTCATATGCTTGTATACAGCGGAATCGATTTTACTGAGAAGGACGAAAAAAATGAGATAAAACCGGGAACAGGAAATCCAAAATGGCTCGATAATTTTTGGGGAACCGAATCCGACGAAGACGAATAGAATGTTTAAAGAAAGCATAACAAAAGAAGAATTGACGGACATGCCGTTGAAATGGTTTAAAGGTGAAATAGTGTTGGTTGATTCATATGAAAAAGTTACATACGCAGCTCAAATACTCTCAGATTATTCGGTGATTGGTTTCGATACAGAAACACGACCATCGTTTAAAAAAGGAGTAGTGAATAAAGTTTCACTGTTGCAACTTTCGACCCACGATCAGGCATTTTTGTTTCGTTTGCATAAAGTTGGACTTCCGGAACAAATCATTGAGATTCTTTCAAATCCGGAAATTATCAAGACAGGTGTGGCCATTCGCGACGATATTAAAGGATTGCAGGAAATTCAAAAATTTAAACCCGGTGGTTTTGTTGAGTTGCAGGATTATGCCAAAGATCTGGGCATTCAGAATTTCAGCCTGAAAAAATTAACTGCCATCGTTTTGGGCTTTCGCATTTCAAAAACGCAGCAGCTTTCAAATTGGGAAGCCGACTCGCTTTCGGAGGCCCAGCAAATTTATGCAGCTACCGACGCCTGGACTGCGTTGGAAATTTTCGAAAACTTCTCAAATAATTAGTATGCCGGCAGATTATACGAAAGTCATCCTGAAATCAGGGAAAGATCAGCCGTTAAAACGCTTTCATCCCTGGATTTTTTCTGGTGCCATCAAAAAAATATACGGAAATATTTCCGAAGGCGATTTAGTTGCGGTTTATTCCAACAAAGATGAATTTCTGGGAGTGGGGCATTACCAAATAGGTTCGATTGCTGTCCGGATTGTTTCTTTTACAGAAGTTACACCTGATTATACATTTTGGAAGACAAAAATTGAAAAGGCCTGGAAATTACGTCAGTCCCTGGGATTTGGTGAAAATGAAGAAACCAATGTTTTTCGGTTAATTCATGCAGAAGGCGATGGAATGCCAGGATTGATCATGGATTATTACAACGGCACAGTGGTGATGCAGATGCATTCCATTGGAATGTATTTTATTCGTGAAGAACTGGTAAAAGCATTACGGGAAGTTCTTGGAGAGAAGTTGAAAGCAGTGTATGATAAAAGCGCCAAAACACTTCCTTTTAAAGCTGACATTGAACTGAAAGATGGTTTTCTTTTTGGTGACGCTTCGGAAAATGAAATGCTGGAGTACGGTTTAAAATTTAAGGTTGATTGGGAAACCGGGCAAAAAACCGGCTTTTTTATCGACCAGCGCGAAAACCGGCGACTGGTTCAACAATTTGCTCAGAACCGCGATGTGCTGAATATGTTTTGTTACACGGGTGGTTTTTCGCTTTATGCTTTGAAAGGTGGGGCCAAATTGGTTCATTCGGTTGATGCTTCGGCAAAAGCCATTGATTTAACCAACGAAAATGTAGACTTGAATTTTCCGGGCGACAAACGCCACGTAGCATTTGTTGCTGATGCTTTTGAATATTTAAAAGACATTCAGGATAAATATAATTTGATTATTCTAGATCCGCCGGCTTTTGCCAAACACCATGATTCGCTGCACCAGGCGCTGCAGGGGTACAAACGTATAAATACACGCGCATTTGAACAAATCAGAAACGGTGGCATTTTATTTACGTTTTCGTGTTCGCAGGTAGTGTCGAGGGAAAGGTTTCGTGAAGCAGTATTTTCCGCAGCGGCTATTTCTGGCCGAACTGTGCGAATCTTGCATCAATTAACCCAGCCAACCGATCACCCGGTAAATATTTATCATCCGGAAAGTGAATATTTAAAAGGATTGGTTTTATTTGTAGAATAAATTTTTGATTGAAAGTTATGAACGGTTTAGATAAAGCAGAATTTTTAAATTCAGAATTACATCAAATGTCAATTACCGAAAAGTTGCGGTATTTGACTGAGACTTATAAGGGAAGTATTGTGTTCACCACCAGTTTTGGTTATGAGGACCAGGTGATTACCGATTTTATTTTCAAAAATGATTTTCCGGTTGAGGTGGTTACGTTGGACACCGGCCGTATGTTTGAGGAAACCTACAAAGTATATCGTAGTACCGTTGAAAAATATGGTAAACCTATTACTGCATTTTTTCCACCTGCAGATAAAGTGGAAAAGCTATTAAAGGAAAAGGGACCGTTTAGTTTTTACGAATCGCTGGAGAATCGTAAGGAGTGTTGTAACATCCGAAAAGTAATTCCGCTGAAACGTGCTTTGAAAGGTAACGAAATCTGGATTACCGGTTTGCGGGCTGCACAATCGGAAAACCGAAGTAATTTAGTTGAATTCGAATGGGACGAAAATAATGAGATTGTAAAATACAATCCTATTTTAGACTGGAGCCTCGATGAAGTTAGACAATATGTGAAAGAAAATAATGTACCCTACAATGTACTTCACGACCGTGGTTTTGTGAGCGTTGGCTGTGAGCCCTGTACCCGCGCCATAAAACCCGGGGAAAGTTTCCGTGCCGGCCGATGGTGGTGGGAACAAAACTCCGGCAAAGAGTGTGGATTACATGAGAAGTAATTAGTTTGGTCTCCGGGACCGGCGAATTACATTCGCCGAAAGAGAAAGGTGCAGTGAAAACTGCATCACCTGTTATTTTAAAAATATTAATAGCTACCTGTAGCTGATACATTTTTGATTCTTTTATTACAAACCCTCCCTTTGTACATCTCTCTTCAAAAGAAAGGACAAATCGCTCGATGACTGACCTTTAACCCTCTGCGAAATTCATCAGATAACTGCAAAATGCAAACTTTTAACTACGAACGGCTGGTTACGCAGTTCGTCGGTTAAAATGTGTACTTAATTGGAGAAACAAGGTTGCTTATTGAATTAAAATTCTACACTTCAATAGGTTATATATATTTGAATCAAGTAAAACATTAAACAGTAAAAACATGAAAACAAGAATCATTTTATTCACCATTTGCCTGGCTCTTCTAAGTGTAGGTGCTTCGGCAAAAATTAAAGACGGAAAGGCTCTTTCTGGAAACTCACTTACTGATTTTGGAAGGTATACCATTGTAAAATCGGATAACCCGATGGTTGCCGATGGCGTAGTTCTGGAAACGTACGATTTAACTTACGAAAACACAAATAATCCAATTCGCATTGGTGTTTTATGTGAAAAAAAGTGCACCAACTTTATTGTTCGTTCCGACGAATTTGAAGTACAGTACATGTGTAACAAAGGTGTTTTTGGTGTTAAAAAAATCGACAAAAAGTATCAACAGTTACCCAATGAATCGAATCTCGCTAAATTAAACAAAGTAAGTTATTATTCGCAACGGGTAATTTGCTGTAATCCGAAAACGCAGGACGAACTGCTGGGTTTAATTGCCTGCTATTTTCCGAACCTGGTTAACGAAGAATACCAGGCCAATTTTTAAGAAACTTAAACAGCGCAATTTTTTTCATAGAAGTATGAAAAAGCAAGCTCCTGCCAGAGGGTGGGGGCTTTACTTTTTGAACTATACGGAGGGGATTTAAATACAACGGTTGTTGGCCGTTTTCAAAGTTTCAAGTATTAAACCCTGTGTTTTTTGAGCACAGGGTTTTTCAATGAACTACAAATATTACAGTGTCAACGGCAGGTTTTGGTCTGCAAAATTGAATACAAAAATCCATTGCGTATTCTTTTTCAACCTCTTCTTTTTTTTCAAACCCGTTGATGTTTTTATATTTACCTAAAAACCGGAAAAAGTGATTCAGAAACTAACGTCGAACCGATTTGTCAGCAGAGTAACCCCACACATACTTTTTTGGCTTTTTTATGTTTTATTTTTTGGCTCTATTTACGGCAAATATGGCAATGATTACAGTTGGTACATGATTGAATCGCTTTGCATGTTACCGTTTATTATGTTGGCAACTTACACCACCATTTACGGAATTTTACCCTTTTACCTGAAAAAACGAAAGTTGGTTGCCACTGTTTTCATGGTAACTACGCTTTTGTTTTCGGTTACCCTGGGTGAACGGGTCTGTTTGCGGACGATTAACGATTTGGAAGTTACTTTCGATTCGTTGTTTGGCGTAACTTTTCTTTACCTGCTGCTTGAAACCAATTTTATGGTGGGCATTGCATTTGCCATTAAAGTGGTAAAAAAATGGTTCGAACAGCAACAGGAAAAACATGAAATGGAAAAGCGGAATCTTGAAACTGAACTCAATTTACTGAAAGCGCAGTTACATCCTCATTTCCTGTTTAATACCATGAATAATTTGTATGCTTTGTCGGTTGAGGAATCAGAAAAAACTTCCGAGGGAATTGCCAAAATTTCTGAATTGCTGCGCTCGGTTTTGTACGATTGCAACGAAGTTGAAATTTCGCTGGAAAAAGAAATAAAACTGATTAAGAATTATATCGATTTAGAGAAAATGCGTTACGGCGACAGACTGCATCTTCAGTTTAGTGTAAACGGGGTTTTGGAGGAAATGAAAATTGCCCCAATGTTACTTTTTACTTTTGTTGAAAATTGTTTCAAACATGGAAGTCGCAACGATCCGGAGAATCCATATATAAAAATAAATTTGGCCGGTTCAGAAAAAAGAATGGTTTTCGAAGCTGAAAACAGTAAACCGGGTAATATAGAAAGCGATACCAACAGTGTTTCCGGCGGAATTGGTTTGGCGAATGTGAAAAAAAGGCTCGAAATAATATATGGCGAGAATTATGATTTGGAGTTAAAAAATGAAAAGCGCTCGTTTAAGGTTCGGCTTGTAATTAACCATTGATATGAACAAGCTGTTTTACGATAATAGTTTCAGTTACAGGTTTCTCAGGCATTTTATTTTTTTCCTGGTTACCGTATTCGCTTTTGCCGGAATTCTGTTTGTTCAAAACGGAACGGAAACTTTTGGTCGCACACTTTGGATTACTTTTTTGAATTCACTGTTCTTTTTTGGATATGCCTACATCACCATTTTTTTACTTATCCCTGAATTTTTACTGAAACGAAAGATTGTCTGGTTCATTTTGTTGTTTTTACTGGTCGGTGTCGGACTTTCGGCAATTAAGCTGGTTACATCGAACCAAATTTTTTATTCATCCATTTCACCCGAAAATATTCCGCGGACCGGGATAATGAATTTGCGTTTTATTGTGGTGAATACCAAAGACATGACTTTTATAGTGGCACTTTTTTGTATTGCCAAATATGTAAAAGATTATTTATATACCGAACGATTACGGAAAAAACTGGAAATTCAGAACAAGGCAGCGCAAGGGAAATTGTTGCAGGCTCAATTCGATCCACATTTTCTTTTTAACACCATTAATAATTTATATGCTTTGTCGTTGCTCGACCCTATGAAAACAAAGGAAGTAATTGAACGCATTAAAATTGTGCTGAATTATATTATCGATGAAAGCCAAAAGAATTTTGTGATACTGTCCGACGAAATTTCATTGGTTGAAAATTACATTCAGCTTGAAAAATTGCGTTATGGAAAGCGTTTGAATGTGGAATACAAAACTACCGGGAATCCTGAATCTTTGAAAATTCCACCCATGATTCTTTTCTTTCTGGTTGAAAACAGTTTTAAACATGGTAGCAGCCTCGATGCGGGAACTCCC
>Ga0102953_1001763_pt1 | contig 13474 bp, 8 predicted proteins | sample SalPon2A_C_D2_MG_FD_78509 | JGI IMG/M metagenome (GOLD analysis project Ga0102953, IMG submission 78509) | Soil microbial communities from South San Francisco under conditions of wetland restoration - Salt Pond MetaG R2A_C_D2_MG | ecosystem: Environmental > Terrestrial > Soil > Wetlands | place... | reverse complement strand
CCAAGATGAGCATCGGCGATTTTGATGCGTTTGCTTCTCCCAATTTTCCGCCTCTTGCCAAAATCGGACTCAAGATCCAGACGCGATTTCAGCCTGGTGATCACAACGGACCCTTCGAGGTGACTGCCGATTTTGACAATAATGTGTATGTATTGAAACTTTTCCCGGGCCTGGATCCCCGCTTTCTTAATCCTCTCTTAAATGATCCTCCCCGTGTGTTGATCATCGAAGCATTCGGGTGCGGGAACATACCAATATCCGGACCATACAACCTGCTCCCTTTTATCAAAAAATGCCGGGATAAAGAGATTACGATCGTCTTACGTTCGCAGGCTGACTATGACTCGGTTGATCTCACGAAATATCGGAGCGGGAAAGAACTGCTGGCCCTCGGGGCAATCGGAGCCGGCGACATGACGACCGAGTCGGCCGTCACCAAAATGATGTATCTTCTTGCGCATGACGCTGCAAAAGCTGAAATTGCAGAACGATTCATAACTCCGATAGCCGGAGAGATAACACAAAAGTGACCCATGTTTTTCGTTTTCGACATTGAAACCATACCCGATTTCGACCTGATTCGATCGCTCATCCAGGATGCTAATGATGATGAAGACCTGCTGCTCGAACAGGCTTCCGAACAGCTTGCGCAAAACCGCTCCGGGTTCCTGCCGCCTATGTTTCACAGGATGATCTCATGGGTTGGCCTCTGGATCACGCCAACCGGCGAGCCGCGTCAGAAACAGGCATGGAGTGGCAAGGATGAGAAGGATGGGCTGGAGCAGTTGATTGGAGCTTTGAGCACTTACAAAGATTTCGGGCTGATCCATCACAACGGACGCGGTTTCGATATTCCACTGGTGATATATCGCTCATTGAAATACGGGCTGCAGTTGCCGTTACGACTCAACCAGCATGATATCCGCTACCGGTACAGCCGGGATAACATCGACCTGGTGGATGAATTCAGCAACTACGGCGCCAGTTCGTGGCCCAAACTGAAACACCTCGGGCAACTCATCGGCATCCCCGTCAAACAGACCGGTGAGGGAAATGAAGTGCTTGCCATGTACCGCGAAGGACGCCTGCAGCAGATCGAGACCTACTGCTACGAAGATGTGGTCGCGACTTACCTCGTATGGCTGCACCTGAAATACACGGTCGGCGATATCAAAAAAGACGCCTTCGAAAACCTGCGTGACCGTGCCTGGGCCAAGCTTAAAGAGATTCAATCTATGGGAAAAGTGAATGATTGAATGGTATCCTCAACCTTTTTTGGGGTCAAGATTTAAGAATAGTGATTAACGAATTTTGATTTAAGAAGGTTAAAATCCCTCATCCGCCGCTTCAGATCAAAAATCGCCCCGATTCATCGGGGTTAATCCCTGTTCTGAGATCTGGATGAATGGTTGAATGGGATGCTTTCATTCAATCATTCCTTCCTCTCCTTCACTCTTGTGATTTACTAAGACCCGCAATCCGCCGCGGCGGATTGCGGGTCTTTTTTCTCACTTAATCAGTGTCATCTGTGTGGTAAAGGTCTTTTCACCTAACCTGGCGTGGATAAAATACACCCCGCTGGCCAACTGGTGCGCATCAAACCGGAGACGGTAACGCCCGGCCTGGTACTCCCGGTCGGTGAGTGTCGCCACACGCTGACCGACTATATTGTAAACCATGACTTTTACATGGGCCGCCTTCGGCAGACTGACCGGGATGATTGTCGTCGGGTTGAACGGGTTGGGGTAATTGTGGCCAACCGAAAACTTCTTCGGCAATTGCTGTCCCGTGTCCACGGCAGATTCGGACGGTCCGGATGCTCCTGAAGAGGCCACGGCTATTGAAGCCTGACTATGAACCTTCATAGAATCCTTGAGCGACGATTCGATGAAACTGTAATCCGGGGCCACATAATGGGCTGCCATCGCCGGGTCCGGTTGCATCGCATCGATCTGTTTATAGGCGGCTAGTGCTTTTGCAAATTCTCCCTGGTTTTCCCAGGCTACGGCCCGGCTGGCCAGGAAAGCGGACTTGTCATCCTTCTGGGTGATATACGGGGCAAACCGGTCGGCCAAGGTTTGTACATGTTTCCATTTTTTCTCACGCAGCAGATGATCCATTTTTAACAAAACGGCGGTCGAACCCATGCGTTTCATGGCCTTTGAGAGAGCCAGGGACCTGGCTGCTGTGGACGATTGCAGTTGACCGCTTCCGGCGATCCCATTTGTGGCTAGTCTCATTGAGGTCATAAACCTCCCGCTGTACGAGTCCAGTTTATTCAAAAAAGTGCTGGAATCCGCCCGGTCATACAATTGGATCAATCCGTAGGCTTCCTGCAGGAGCCGGTAATTGCCGGCGGCGTCCGGCTGCTTGCTCAACTGACCGTAAATGACTGCCAGACGGTCGGAGGCTCGCTGCTGCATCTGTGGTTCCGGTGTGGAAGTAGATACCGCCGGGGTTGGGTTTGTTGTGCCGTTGTTCATGACCTGCAACTGCGTGGGTGCTGCCGTTGAACAGTACGGTGGACATCCCCCGCCACTGCCTCCGCTGGTACCTTGTGCCCCGCTTATTGTAGGATCGTAGGTGAGGGGGCTTCCGTAATCCACACTCCCGTAAAAATACCCGGATGGTGGGCTGGGAACGCCCCACCAGTTGTCCCGCGCCTCATCGGTCCAGGGGCTGCCATCGGAGGCCAGGGAGGTATTATAAATTGCATAATTCGTATTACCATTAAACCGGTTCCATCCCTGGTCGCTTCCACTCCAGTCCACATCTCCGGCGTACAGGCGGGCATAGTTATAACTCATGGCTCCGTAGGAGTTCTCATCAACCTGAGAATAGTGGAGAACGGCCCAGGCGTTATCATAGAGGTAGACACCATAGGTGCTTCCAGAGATACGGGTTGCGGTAAATGTGGAACCATTTTGATAAGCATCCGTCCATGCATTACCTGTACCTCCCATAAAGATCCCATAATCGTAATTATTGACAAAGGATGAGCCGGTAATTAAAGCTTCCCCGCTCCAAGCATACAACCCACAACTATTGTACTTGAAGGTGCAGCGATCGACATTATCGGTAGAATTAAAGTAGAGTGCCTGGCTGGCCCCCTCGAAGGTACATTGGGTAAACGTGCTCCCGCCATTTCCATTCAATAAGATGTGCAGCCAGCGGTGGGAGTAGTCTGTTAATCCACTCAGGCTTTGAAACAGCGTGCCGGTGGCCTGGATGTTGCCACTGCCGCTTGTCTGGATGACCGAACCAGTTCCCAGATGGACCGTAGTTCCTGATTGGAATGTTACCGTACCAGTAATAGTCATAGTCTTATTGTTCCCGATATAAATATCCGTTCCGGCAGGATAGGTATAGGTGCCAATAGTTACGTTACCGGGATAAGAATAACCTTTCCCTTTCAGGTTAATCTGGTAATTGGAATCGATGTTCCAGTACCCATTTTGAAGTCTCAACCGGGCAAAACCGTAATCATCCCCGGCTGGCAACTCAAGATGGGTGAGGAAATTACCGCTCTCATCGGTCAAGTTAAACTCAAACGTCTGATTATAGGCTGTGGAGTTAATTTCTGATCGTTTGGCCACGACATCAATCGTATTGGCATCACGTTGCCAGGCCCAGGCTTGTTGATAGGTATTCTCGCTTCCATTATAAGGGAGAAGCTTGTAAGGCAGGTATGCCGGAGGTTGGCTGTCAACACTCAGGAAAGCTACCGTATTGAAATAATGGTTGCCTCCGTAACTGGTTAAAACTACCTCTTTTAATGTATCTATTATCCCATTGGTTTCTTCTCCGGTATATTTCGGGTATGAGGCTCCATAAGGGTAAGGAGCCTCTTGCACATCAAACTCTACTGCCCCAGGATAGATAAATAGACGATTCCCAGTAGTATTACGTTTGGGAAACCCCCAGGAAGTCCAACCATTCTGTTCACCCCATACAGACGTGCCATTCCCATGGTATTGCATATAAAAACCCGACAAATCATGATTAGAATTAGTGAGTGAATTCAGATCAATTACGTAAGGTTTATCACCATTTATAAACAAAACATCTCTATGATTGATTGCTGCACGGTAATCAGTATGCAGGGTGTGAATTACGACAGTGCCGGACAAATGATAGATCGCTCCTCCGTGAAGCTTCTCCAGTTTTAAATCATTTACCGGGTTTTCGTTGGATACCTTCCTTCCACTTGTTGCATCAAACTTTGGGCTGTCCACTCCTCCATGATCTATATTTTCGTCATAATTCAATGTCATTACGTTATGATTATTATAGCCATTCCAGGTACTGTTGTGTCGGTATGAGGCTTGATTGTAACCAGTATCCATCAGGTACGAATTACCATCTACATAATAGAGCAATTGTAATTGATCAGGCTGCTCATGGCCTTCCCCGCGAGAGACCGCATCTCCCTTCTCTCCATTTAGCAGCAGATAGTGGGTATGGCTATTGATGGTTTTTCGCACAAGCACTTGTTGTGATGGCAGAGACTGTCCGGAATACGTATAATGATCTCCCACGTACTCCGGCGGGACGGTTCCTGCCCCGGATAGCCGCGGCGTGCCGAGGGGCCACTATCTCTGCGCTCTTATCTGAGTTACCGTTATATTGTTGCACGGTATTGTATATCCACTCATATTTTTGACCCAATGAAGAGGATCCGAATACCGGTTGCCACCGGAGCATATCGGAATACCTGATAAATTGCTTGTTCCCGTCATCCAGCGGAGGAACCTTTCCGTGCGGAGTAACCAGTGATGCCATCCAGTTGAGGGGCCCCAGGAACCATTGATGGGTAAAATGATCAGAAACGTTTAGACTTTCATAGTTCAGTAAGTTATTGGCCCTTACCGCGTACCAGAAAGGGATTATATCCAGCAGACTATATTCAAAATAGTAAGGACCCTCTGCCCAAAACTGTTCCCCGTTATCCGTTTGATAATTCCAGTAGTAGATACTGTTATCTGTAGTTTGTAAACCGGCACTGCGAAAGGCCTCATTTAAATAGCTGGATGTAACCTCTGAAGAGGGATCACCCGTAACCGCATCCTTATAGACCGTAGAGTTATTGTACAAGGTATTGTCAGAGGGGGTTTGGAATCCAGAATAATAATCAGTGGCTTGCAGCGTCAGTGCCCCATATCCCATCGATACAAAAATTTTCATCGGCCGGTTGCCATCCTCCGCTTCATAATTGCGAACTCCTACCGGAAGTACAATCCCTTCCCAGGTTTCTAATTTGTATTCATAGTTATGCATATCCTTGACCTTCAGATAAAAATCATTCAGCAGATTGTACTTTTGTGCTTTTGACAATAACCTGGAAGAACCAGTTTCGGTATAATCGGACTCCCCATAATAGCCGAAAGCATTTTCAAGGGCCAGGTACAGGTCGATGGCCCGGGCATAATTGTCGACCGAGCGGGTCCACTTTACCGGGTTGTCATCGTCTCCCTTTCCATCTCCATTCCCGTATACAGCGTACCAAACTGCGGGTTCCAATAGATCGTTGTGCAAGTCATCTATGTATGTTTCATAGTTATCAGGAGAAAGGCCAGTCCCCGGTATAGGACTCGACACTGAATTCTTGTGTAAAATGTATAAGACAAGAGCCACCAATGCTTTGTTTTCCAGTATAGTGCTATTGTTTTGGACCTGACCTATCGAATATTGCGAATCCGAACCCCCGTAATTCGGACCTTTGATCGCATGACCTGATGAAGTAACAATATCCTGAAATGTTTTTTGTTCGGTGGCATCGCCACTGTACAGGAGTTCAATGATTTGTTTCAACCCGTATCCATGACTGTTGTCACCGCTATTGTCAAATCCGTTGACGGATAATCCCGGCCGTTTCATATGAAAGACATCCCGATAAAAACGATGGTTCATCCCATTGGGTGGCAGGCTGTCCAAGGTAACCTGACCGTATGCATACGCAACACTGATTATAAGTATCCCCATTGCCAGGGTATACCGGCACAATAACCTCAATCCCGTCATTTTGTTCTCCGTGTTTAGTTCATGGTGATTTCAATTTTTTTACGTCAATGAGAAGGCCCTATCCATTGACATAAAAACTCTGCTGATGGGAAAATTCACCTTATTTCTCTCCCTTTTAATTTCTTATCCATAAATGCACAGGCACTTCTCCAACCAACCTTTCTTCTGACAAATCCTTTCATTCCTTTACGTGGAGAAGAAGACCTTGTGTTACCGGCGTTAAGTCTGAGCCATTATCCACCGTTACATCATTCCCTAAATACAAACCCGGCGAATTCGGAGCTATCCAAAGCACATAATTACTATGCCCGCTGGTATATCCCTGGAACGCCGAGTCATACTTGGCGTGCAATACCTTGCCACGCGAAAAATCCCAGAAGAATTGAAACCGCTTATCCGTGCTGTCCTGGATAACGCAGGTAATACGCGCCGTATCGCCGACCGCTACCGTATCCGGTTGTATTTTTACCTCCAAAATGCGGGTTTGATAGGCCGTGGCCTTGTCGCCTCCGCCATCCGGAGGTAACCCACCACAACCGGCCTGCCACAGGCTGCACAGCAACAGTACCGGCAACCAGCGAACTGCCTTTGGCTTAAGCCGCTTCAATAATGATATGATTCTCTTGTTCATGCGCTTTTCTCTCCAAACGGTGTATCGTTTATTCTTAACTACGTAATCTCCTTTAAAAACGCAAGCCTTATGTATCCTAAAAACATGCCTCCTAACAAAAAAATAACATAAGGGAATTCCGGAGCGCCGGGGGTAACTTCTAGAAGGACACCGCGCAATCTTGGTCTGCGTATTTAGCTCCGGATAATCTCCGCTGCTGTAAGGATATTCCGGATCTGCTTCAGACCATCTCCATGGCGGTTATTCCCGCCGTTATCAAAACTGTTGGTAGTCTGTCAGAACCGGGATGTTTCGCCTGTTGCTGTGTTTGGGATTTGAAAAGACACCGGGTAAAACCGGTTACGGATCACGAAGCAGAGCTTCACGCCAGCAGTGTTCCCAACGGGACGTTGGGAACGAGGGGCAACGTACAAACATGAAAGTCCTCACGTGATATGAACACATAATTCCCCCCGAATCTGCAGGCCAGTTACAACCCGCAAGCAGCCTAACGGTCAAATCACCGTCCCGTCCGGTATCACAGAGCCTTTCGGCAATATTACAATCCCATCAACCACCGAATAGTTGTCGTAATCCTTATTCTCGAGATGAGAACCGCCGTTGATGCGTACATCGCAGCCAATGCGGCAATCTTTGTCGATGATGGCGTTGCGGATGTAGCAGCGTTCGCCGATACCGAGAGGCGGTTGTCCGCTTCCGGTTTTTAACTCCTCAAAGGGCGGGAACAGATCATTCCCCATGATAATGGAATCCACAATCGTTGTGCCTCGCCCGATTCGTGCCCGGATACCTACCAGGGAGTGTTCGATTCGACTCGCCTCGATGATGCATCCTTCCGAAACCACGGTACGTTCGAGCGTGGTACCCGAAACCTTGGATGCGGGAAGCAAGCGGGCGTGTGTAAACACGGGCTGTTCGCTGTCATAAAGGTTAAACGCAGGCAGTGCGTCTGTCAGAGAAAGATTCGCTTCGAAGAACGACTTCACGGTCCCGATATCTGTCCAGTAACCAGAGAACTGGTGGCTGCATACCTTATAGTCATTTTTTATCGCTGCCGGTATGATCTCTTTCCCAAAATCCGTGGCATCCGGGTTGTTGTCGAAAAGCTCGATCAGCCGCTCCCTGTTGAATACATAAATCCCCATCGATGCCAGATACTCCCTGCCGGCCGCCTTGTGCTTGTCACTGACCTCCGACTTCCAGGATTCGACCTCATCATAGTTGGGTTTTTCGATGAAGGAGACGATCTGGTTGTCTTCATCGGTCTTCATGATGCCGAATCCGGTGGCTTCCTGGCGGTTGACCGGAATAGTAGCTATCGTCAGATCAGCACCATCATCACGGTGTTCCTGAATGATACTCTGAAAATTCATCTGGTAGAGCTGATCACCGGACAGAATAAGCGCTTCTTCATAGCGATGGTTTTCAAGGTGATGCAACGATTGCCGGACCGCATCGGCAGTGCCCTGAAACCAATTTTTACTGGAAAAGGTCTGTTCAGCAGCAAGGATATCAACGAAACCTCTGCTGAAGAGATCAAAATTGTAGGTATTCTTTATGTGGCGGTTCAGAGAAGTCGAATTAAATTGCGTTAACACAAATATTCGCCGGATCCCCGAATTCAGGCAATTTGAAATAGGTATATCGACTAACCTGTATTTTCCACCAATTGGTACCGCCGGTTTCGAACGCCCTTTGGTTAGCGGATAAAGTCTGCTGCCTTGTCCACCTCCAAGAATCACCGCAATCGTTGAATCCATATCACATCTGGCCTTTTGTTTTTGTTAATTGTTGATAAAGTTTCCGATATTCTTTCGCCGAGTTCTTCCACGAAAAATTCAACCGCATCATACGCTTACGCGTCTCATTAAACGTTTTCGGGTCGCGATATCGTTCTAATGCCCTGCGCAATGCATGCATGCTGTCGAGCAGATTAAAATCTTTGAACTGGATGCCGGTTCCACCCTTGTCGACGTCAATCACCGTGTCTTTCAAGCCACCAACAGCCCTTACTACCGGCATGGTTCCATACTTCATGGCATACATCTGATTTAATCCACAGGGTTCTACCCTGGAAGGCATCACCATACAATCCGCACCGGCATAAATCTGGTGTGAAAGCTTCTCGTTGTATCCCAGATGGGTATTAAAAAAACCGGTATGGCGATCTTTCATATTGGTAAACAGACGTTCCAGCTCCGAATCCCCGGAACCCAAAACCACAAAGTTCACCTCTTCTTTCTCATGAATGAAATCGGATATTAGATCGGGTAAAAGATCCGCCCCTTTTTCGCGTGCCAGCCGTCCGATAAAGGCAAAAGTCGGCAGCTCCGGATTTAATCCGAAGCTCTCACAGAGTACCTTCTTATTTTCACGCTTTCCTTCTTCAACAGAATCGACCTTGTAGTTTTTGGCAATGAAGCTGTCGGTTGACGGATCCCATACGGACGAGTCGATTCCATTCAGAATCCCTTGTGACTTGCCACTTTCTTTCCTGAACAGTTCCTCCAGACCACTGCTGGAAAACTTCAATTCTTCCATATAGCTGGGTGAAACAGTGGTAACACGCCAGGCTGTCTTGATAGCGGAAGCCAGGCAATTAAACTGGCTGTTCCAGTCGAGCATACCGTAGTCATTCCAGTCAAATTCAGGCAACAGATGAGCTTTTCGTGCAGAATGCGTTCCCTGGTATTCGGCATTGTGAACGGTAATGACAGTGGGAATCGATTCCAGGTCTCCGTACCTGAAACTTTTCGTCATCATGAAAGGAATCATCCCCGTATGATGATCGTGGCAATGAATAACATCCGGCTTGGCATCGTTATGCAGTACCCATTCCAACACGGCTATCTGAAAGCTCAGAAACCGTTCGAACTCATCCCAATACGGGAATCCTGTTATAGGATCGATATAAACGCCCGGACGATCAAACCGACCCTGTATATCTACTGCGTAAAAAGGGAAGGTTAACGGATCCGCCTTGGCCCGTTCGATCTTAAAATAAAATCGCTCCGGACCCATATTGGCAGATGATTCATAGATATCCTCAAACTCATGGTCTTGAAACCACGGAAGATCATACTTAGGAACAACAACAGAGGTGTTTATACCCAGTTTATTCAGGTATTTCGGCAGCGATCCAACGACATCACCCAAACCGCCTTTTTTCACTGCAGGGTAACATTCTGCACTCACTTGAAGTACATTCATAACTAGTCCTCATTTCTCAATTTATCATTACTTCCCCCATTCCATGCTTCCCGGAAAGCTTTATTCGGAACTTTTAATATCCTCTTTTTACCAGACTTCAATAAATACCGGCTACTCGCAAGACATTGAATTATAACGTCTTGATCAGCCAGATCCGACTTCTTCAAGCCGATACAAATAAATAACACGATGGTACAACTCAGGTTACATCATTAGATCTCACATGCATTATAGTAAACACGCATGATTTAGTGAAATATATTTACCGCCCCAAACATAAAAAAACAACAGAGATCCGGGTTTTCTTGTTATTTCTGCTTTAACAGATTAAAAAATTAAGCCCGGAAACATGCTAATATCAGAGATAAATAACTCTTGTATTTCTGTTTAAAAGCAATATCATGAAAAACATAGTTCGAAATTTTCCACTTTACTTCAAAAAAATATGTTCTTTGTTCCAGATCAGGTTACTTTCCCCGGAGATATTATAAGATAACCTAACGGCTCACTCGCTTGAGCTTCTGTGATGAAATGGTAACTTACAGGCTGTTTACTTTGTAAAGCATGACTTGCCATTGTTTGTGAAATGGAGAGTGCGAAACAGGCAAAATATCAGGGATATTGATTATTTGTATGTTTTGATATTTTAGCCCGTATTGAGGGCTCAGGGTGTTAAGATGCGATTAAAATTAATTCTACGTATATGTCAGTTATTGATGTTACACAAGTAACCAAAAAATATGGTTCATTAAGGGCAGTCGATCGGGTCAGTTTTTCCGTTGATAAAGGACGCATTTTTGGCTTATTGGGTCCAAATGGGGCTGGAAAAACTTCTACGATACGAATGATTAACTACATCACAGCTCCCGATGAGGGCTCAATCTCTATCATGGGACAAGCGGTGGGAAGCCAGTCTCAGCAGTTAATCGGTTACCTGCCGGAGGAACGGGGACTTTACAAAAAAATGAAAGTCGGTGAACAGCTGCTATACCTGGCACAGCTGAAAGGGATGTCTGTAACAGATGCACAAAAGGCTATTAACCACTGGCTGGAACGTTTTGATGCCGTTAGCTGGCAGAAGAAAGAAACGCATGAACTTTCCAAGGGGATGCAGCAAAAAATCCAGTTTATTGCCACTATCGCCCATGATCCGGACATTTATATCTTTGATGAACCGTTCAGTGGTCTGGACCCCATCAACAGTGAGCTGCTCAAAAAAGTAATCATTGAACTGCGTGATAAAGGAAAGACGATCCTCTTCGCCACCCACCGGATGGAACAGGTCGAACAGATGTGCGACGACATCTGTTTGTTTAACAAGGGAAAGGCCATTTTGCAGGGTAAGCTCTCGGATATCAAGCGCTCGTTTGGCCGGAATACCGTAATCCTGGAATTCGAGGGAGACGGATCATTTATTGACGAACTGGAAAACGTCCGCATCAATAACAGATCGACCAATTACGCAGAGATTCGATTACTCAACGGGTTGGATGAGCAAGTCATTCTGCAAAAAGCCATACAAAATGTAACCCTGCTTCGATTCGAGTTTGTACAGCCTTCGCTGAATGAGATATTTATTTCAACGGTCGGAGAAGACAACATCAAGAACCAATTAACGAAAGCACACTGATGGATCCCAGAAAACTGTTTTTGATCATCAAACGGGAGTACATGACCCGTATCCGAAGCCGGGTATTTATCATTTCGACCATTCTGGCACCCGTTATCATCCTGGCTATTATTTTCGTCCCCATACTGATGACCAGTTATGACAGTGGACAAACGTATCAGATTGCCATAGTCGATCATACCGGACAGGTTGCCCAGCGTCTGGTGAAGATGAACGGAGCGCGTTACCTGGCCATGGACAACACAAGCGTCGATTCACTGAAAAAAATGGTCGTCAAAGGATCGATCACCGGCTATATTGTAATCACGCAGGACATCCTGGACGGCAAGTCAAACCCGGAACTGGTCTCCTCAGGGAGTGGTGGGATCAGCCTTATGAGCGATGTGCAAAGCAACCTGCAGACAGCAATCAGGGATGCCCTTTTATCACGAATAGATGTCAACAGTGACATCAGACAGATAATCAACCGGCATATCAACCTTCAGACCAGCAAACTTACCGAAGGGGGACAGGAGAAGCAGGACACCACGATACTCTTCATAGTAGGTTATATTATGGCATTTGCCATCTATACGGCCATGTTCACTTATGGCGGTATCATCATGCGCGGAGTTCTGGAAGAGAAGACCAGCCGGATCATTGAAATTATGGCTTCATCCGCCAAACCTATTGAATTATTGATCGGTAAAGTTATCGGTGTTGGCCTGGTCGGTGCCACTCAGTTTGTCATTTGGGCTCTTCTGATTAGTTCGGCCGCCACATTCGGTGCTCCATTCATCATGCAACTGGTTGGAAGTGGCTCACAAGCACATGCGGCATCTGCTGCTGCCAGCTCTTTCAGTGTCCCATCGATTCCGCCCTCTCTCTGGATTTACTTCATCCTGTTCTTCATCCTGGGATACCTGATGTACGGGGCTCTGTTTGCTGCTGTTGGTTCGGCGGCCGATTCGGAAACAGATATTCAACAGCTCATGTTTCCCATCATTCTGCCCATTATCATCCCGATCATGCTTCTTGGGGCCGTAGCGTCAAATCCAGACTCCACGACGGCTATCGTCACATCGATGATTCCGTTGTTTTCACCTATCCTGATGATCGCGCGGCTGGCGATCACGGAAGTTCCCCTGTGGCAAAGCCTGAGCTCCATTGTACTGATGCTGCTGACCTTCTGGCTCTTTATGTGGCTGAGTTCCAGGATTTATCGTGTTGGCATCCTCATGTACGGCAAGAAACCTTCCTTTAAAGAACTGGCACGCTGGATACGTTATCGATAAACGGATAGAGAAGAGTATATAATACAGTAGCAGATGTGTACTTCATACGTACACATCTGCAGTTAATATAAAAAATGAAGATTGCTAATTAAGGCATAGCGGCCATTCGAGGGCGACTTGAAGCGTTGGGGAAAACAAATGCCCGGAAATACGCCGTTTCACCATTTCAGCTGTATTGCGATGTAACAAAAAGCAGGAGATACCATTGTGGGTATAGCCGGCATCCAGAAGCCGTCGTACGACATGTTGGTAATCACTGAAGTCGCCATCGATGATGAGTCCTCGAACCCATGCATCGACTACTTCGTCCCGCTTTGATCGCGGTGGTAAATTAACCGTCAGGTTCATAGTCTGTAGATAATGCTTTTTTATGTTACTCCTGTTTGATTATCGTTCGGGATTCGTTGTCTTTTAACCCTCGGATTATATTTATTACCCGTGCGTCGTTTTCATCAGGGGCATAACTTTCAATCATGGCATTTTGGACATTGGGTGCCAACCTGTTAGAGTATTGCCAGCCCATAAAACGGATTCTCGGATCATTATCCTGGATCATATTTTCGATGATTGGGGTCCAGTCGTCGACCATGGTGCTGTACTTCTTCAGGAGATCGAAACTCTGCCGGCGGATCAGAAACGGCCCCGGTTCGGTTGCATATCGCCTGGCCAGAGCCAAAGCTGCCGTTGTATCACCATTCTGAATAAGCT